>Ga0265797_10008139_pt1 | contig 14095 bp, 10 predicted proteins | sample P2T30metagenome_FD_192433 | JGI IMG/M metagenome (GOLD analysis project Ga0265797, IMG submission 192433) | Plant litter microbial communities from East Loma Ridge, Irvine, California - P2 T30 | ecosystem: Environmental > Terrestrial > Plant litter > Unclassified | place: USA: California... | reverse complement strand
TTCTCTCTTCCAGATTAGTTGCATTACTTCTTCCTCAGAAGGCGTTAACGTGTGTAACATCATAATTTTTTTTGTTAGAATATAATGGCTTTTACCATTACGAGATAAATTACTGATACAAAAATGGCGATGGCACCGCCGGAAAAAACCTCTGTTGGTGTGTGTCTTTTCAGAATCACTCTTGTGATGCCAATCAGTATTGATAAGAAAAACCAAAAGATTCCAATAATCGGTTCTATTGTGAAGAACAAAGCCGCAACATAAATATTAAGACTCGTGTGCATCGAGCTTTTGATGAAAAAATTACTGACCTGCATCAGGATCAGTAAAATACAAAGCATAAAAATCGCCCAATCCATTTCCTTATGGAGATAAAAATCGACACCCAGGAATATGACAGTTGCAATGATAATGAAGATGTATAAAGAGTGCCGCTGTTTTCTGTTGGAAACATCCATATTTGTATAATTTCCGTTTTTTACATTTCTGTAAATCCAGAGTGCGACCGGTATAATGAGCAACAGAAGAATGGGCAGAAACTTTTTTGATGCTTCCTCCCATGTATAGTTCCTGTAACTGTAATAAAAGAAGTAAATAAGTAGGGAAACAAGTGGATTAAAGACATTCGAAATCACTTTCGATACTTTGATAACAGCAGGGTTTTTGATCTCCATTCAGAAAAATTTCGTGTTCAAGATACAAAAATTATCATTTTTCGCAAACTTAATTTTATTTTGTAATGCCTGATGTGGTGCAATCGTTTGCGCGCAATTTGTTGTTGAATAGCTATTATGATTTCGGTACTTCGAAAAATATGATAATATGCATACAATAGAGAAATATTTTTTTCTTATTTTTGCTACATATTTCGAAATTACAATGAAAGAATTTTCAAAAGAAGTCTACCTAAAATGGTATGAAGAAATGACGATGTGGAGAAGGTTTGAAGACAAATGCCGTTCTCTATACCTTAAACAGAAAATCAGAGGTTTCTTACATCTTTATAATGGCCAGGAGGCGATTCCTGCTGGTTTCGCACACGCAATGGATCTTACAAAAGACAGTATGATTACAGCGTACAGATGTCACATCCACCCAATGGCGATGGGCGTTGACCCGAAAAGAATTATGGCAGAGCTTTGCGGAAAAGCTACAGGAACGTCTCAGGGAATGGGAGGTTCTATGCACATTTTCAGTAAAGAACACCGTTTTTACGGTGGTCACGGTATCGTTGGCGGTCAGATTCCTTTGGGAGCAGGTATTGCTTTTGGAGACAAATATTTTGACAGAAAAGCGGTAAACATCTGTTTTATGGGAGATGGTGCTGTACGCCAGGGTGCACTTCACGAGACTTTCAATATGGCAATGAACTGGAAACTTCCTGTTGTATTCGTTTGTGAGAACAACGGTTACGCAATGGGGACTTCTGTAAAAAGAACTGCCAACCACGAAGATATTTATAAATTAGGCTTAGGTTATGAGATGCCTTGTCTTCCTGTAGATGCGATGGATCCTGAGAAAGTGGCTGAAGCTGCTTACGAAGCGATTGAAAGAGCAAGAAGAGGGGACGGACCAACTTTCATCGAGGCTAGAACATACCGTTACAGAGGTCACTCAATGTCCGATGCTGAACCTTACAGATCTAAAGACGAAGTGGCACAATACAAATTGGAAGATCCAATCGAAATTGTAAAACACAGACTTCTGGAAAATAAATGGGCAACTCAGGAAGAGCTTGATGCTTTGGAAGAGAAGTCCAGAGAATTTGTAGAAGAGTGTGTAACGTTTATGGAAGAGTCTCCATATCCGGACGCTTCTAAACTTTACGACTATGTGTATTCCACTCCGGATTATCCATTCATCAACAAATTAGAGAATAATTAATTTTATAAAAAAAATTATGGCAGAAGTAATTACGATGCCCCGCTTGTCGGATACGATGACGGAAGGCAAAGTTTCAAAATGGCACAAAAAAGTTGGTGATACTGTAAAAGAAGGTGATATTCTTGCAGAGATCGAAACAGATAAAGCAGTTCAAGATTTCGAATCCGAGATCAACGGAACACTTCTATTCGTAGGGGTTGAGGAAGGATCTGCTGCACCTGTTGATTCAATTTTGGCAATCATCGGGAAAGAAGGTGAAGATATTTCTTCCTTAACAAACGGCGGCGGTGCAAAATCCGAAGGCGCAGAAAAGAAAGCTGAAGAAGAGCATAAAACTGAAAATGAATCTACATCTGTAGAAAAAGCTGACGACGAAAGTTCTGCTTCATCTGATATCCCAGAAGGTGTAGAGGTGATCACAATGCCTCGTCTTTCTGATACAATGACTGAGGGTAAAGTTGCCAAATGGCAAAAGAATGTTGGTGATACTGTAAAAGAAGGTGACATCCTTGCGGAAATCGAAACCGACAAAGCTGTTCAGGATTTCGAATCTGAAGTTAACGGAACTTTATTATACCAAGGTGTTGCTGAAGGTGATGCTGCGGAAGTAGATAAGATATTAGCAATCATCGGCCCTGCAGGAACAGACGTTTCCGGTGTGGTTTCCGGTGGTGGCAAAAAAGCTGCAGGTCCAAAAGCAGAAGCAAAAACCGAGACTAAATCTGAAGATAAAAAAGAAGACGCGCCAGTGGCTGCATCTTCCACAGGTGAAAGAATCGCCATCTCTCCTTTGGCTAAGAAAATTGCTGAAGATAAAGGGGTAGATTTTTCATCCATCAAAGGTTCCGGTGAAAACGGAAGAATCGTGAAGAAAGATGTTGAAAACTATCAGCCATCTGCTCAGCCGGCAGCAGCTGCAGCTTCAACTTCAGCTCCGAAAGCAGCACCTGCTCAGCCAAGCGTGGCATTCACACCAGGTGTAGATTCTGAAACTCCGAACTCACAGGTAAGAAATATCATCGCGAAAAGATTGGCGGAAAGCAAATTTACTGCGCCTCATTATTATCTGACTGTTGAGATCAACATGGATAAAGCCATCGAAGCGAGAAAAGAAATGAACGCTGTGCCGGACACCAAAGTATCTTTCAACGATATGGTGATTAAAGCGGTTGCAGTAGCATTAAGAAAACATCCACAGGTTAATTCTTCCTGGGCAGGTGACAAGATCATCCACCACGGGAATATCAATATCGGCGTAGCAGTAGCTGTTCCGGACGGATTGGTAGTACCGGTACTGAAGAATACAGACTTTATGTCTTACAACGACATCTCCGCATCTGTAAAAGATATGGCCGGAAGGGCGAAAACAAAAGCACTTAAAGCTAACGAAATGGAAGGTTCTACTTTCTCCGTTTCTAATCTTGGAATGTTCGGGATCGAAACGTTTACATCGATTATCAATCAACCGAACTCTGCAATCTTATCTGTAGGCGCAATTGTTGAGAAACCGATCGTGAAAAACGGACAGATTGTTGTTGGAAACACTATGAAGTTATCATTGGCTTGCGACCACAGAGTAATCGACGGTGCAACAGGAGCACAGTTCTTGCAAACATTGAGAACTTACCTGGAAAGCCCATTGACGCTTTTATTAGGATAAAAAACTTGTTCGAAATATTTTATAAAACCTTTCAATTATGTTGAAAGGTTTTTTTTGTTCTGTTTCTGAAATTGTATCTGTAGCAATTAATAGTGATCTATAATCTGATCAAAAAACTTAGATTAAATTTTCTGATTATCCGTATTTGGTAATAATTAAGTTTGTAACAGTTGTTTGTCAATCCGTAGGAATCTCGACATACTGAAAACATATCAGTTTAGATTACTACGGAGTGACAAAAGACTGCTGACTTTAACATTATGCTTAATAACAGACATTGGTTTTAAATTTAAATTTGTTTTGGTAAAAAACAAATTGTTTGGAGAGATGCGCAATTTGTATTTGATAAAAACAAGTTGGTTAGACTAAAGCACAACTTGTTTTTTGTTCAAACAAGCTGGTTAGACTAAAACACAAAATGAATTTGGTTAAAACAAGTTGGTTAGATTAAAACACAACTTGTATTTTGTTCAAACAAGCTGGTTAGGCTAAAACACAACTTGTATTTTATTTAAACAGATCGTTTGTAGAAAACATAATTTTCAACAGTTCAAATTAAGTTTGTAATCGGTGCTGAACGTTTCTATTGATTACCGGAGCTGCGTAAGGGATGGTAGTGGATATCCTTTTTGTCGTTTTGCTGATGTCGGTTTGATGTAGAATGGTTCTGGACAAAAAGATAGTAACGGACAGCCCGACCCGCTTGTTTTTTGCTGAATGGGAGACATTCTTCAAAAATGGAGAACATTCTGAGCAAAAACAAAGGGTTACGCCCAAATAATTGTTATTTCAATTTGGGATTTGATTATATTTGTGCCGTGAAAAAGGTCGGTTTTTTATTTCTTTTCGTAGGAAGTTTGGTGTTTGGGCAAGATCATTTGTCGGGGTTCAATATGATGTCTTTTACTTATAAAGCAACGCCGAAATGGATGGCTTATGTAGAATTGCAGACGAGAGCCAGGCGCGACTATACCGTAATTGATTACTACGAAACGAAGGGTGGGATTGGCTATAATATCACGAAAAACAATCAGGTTTTTGTTGGCGCAGGACGATACGGAACTTATGAAAAAATGAAAATTTCGCAGGAGGAATTCCGGATGTGGCTGCAGTATACCTTCACGCAAAGGCTGGGAAAACTGAAGCTGGATCACAGGGGTAGGGCAGAGCAGCGGTATTTTTATGCGAGCCAGACGGGCCAAAATACCAAAGCGAACCGCTTCCGGTACAGGCTGAGTGCAAGTCTGCCAATCAATAAAGATAAAATCCAGGAGGAAACTTTTTTTGTGAATGCTTTTGAGGAGCTATTTTTTGGTCCGGAAGATCCCAATTTCAAAAGAAACCGGACGTTTGCCGGGTTTGGTTATCAGTTCAATAACAGTTTGTCTGTTACTTCAGGTTATATGTTCCAGCGTGAGTTTACTGCGAAACGCAATGATAATTTCCATTTTCTCTACTTTGCCCTCAATTTTACGATAGATGCAACGGATGACGAGAAGGATTTTGTGATCCCGATGGTGGATTAAAATAGATGAGATTTAACCACATAGACACATAGTTAAATAAAAAGGTCAAATAGATATGGTTTCTTCTTTGACCTTTTTAATTTGATTTTATTATAATCCAGTTGCCTATATGCTTTTAAATTCTAGTATTTCTCTATCAGATAAAGATAGGCTTTCAGGTATTTGTTGAAACGCTTGAGATCTTTTTCTTCAAGCAGTTCCGAACATCTTGTGAGATCCATATTGTCCCGAAGGTCATTCAGTTTTACGGCGATTGCTAAGGGACTTTTCTCGATTCTTGCCACGAATGCGTCATAATTCAGATGTTCTTCTTCGCGCTTTGTGAGGCTTTCTACAGCTTCCAGAATATAATCCGGGAAGCCTTTTTCTTTTAGATATTCCAACGAGAATTCTGGGTGGTCTTCTACGACATCGTGGAGAACGCCGACTATTTTTTCGTCGATGGTTTTACCGGCATTCATCACGCGGAAAACGTGTCCGAGGTAAGGTGCGTCGTATTTGTCGGTTTGTTTTTTGTGTGCTTTGGTAGCGATTTTTATGGCTTTGTAGAGTAGTTCGTGTGTGGACATTTATTTGTTCTTTTCTTTTTTGTTTAATTCAGCTGAATCTTTGTTTTGAGGTAATTCAGAATATTGTTCATTAGGTTTTTTGTTCAGCATCCTGTATTGGGAAGCTTTTGCAGAGTCTAAATTTTTGTAAAAAGCAGTGTTGCTATTCTCTTTTTTGATCTCATCAGATTTTGTTGAATCTAATTGATGATAAGGATTTGCCGGAATTGTGTTCTTTGGTTTTTCACTGTGTTTTTTAGATTCATTTTTTTGAGAGAATACCAATCCACAGGATAAAATAGCTAAGGTTAAAATTACTTTTTTCATCGTTTTAAATTTTGAATGAAATTATAAAAAAACCTTAACTAATTGTGTTAAGGTTTTATTAAAGTATATTCTAATTTATCTCCCTTTCAACTCATCAAACAACCGTTCCAAAGAATGCAAATCAGAGATCAAAACCTCTCTTGCTTTCGCACCATTGAAACCGCCAACTACGCCAGCCGCTTCCAGCTGATCCATAATTCTTCCGGCTCTGTTGTATCCCAATTTAAGTTGTCTTTGAAGCATTGATGTTGATCCTTGCTGTGTAGAAATGACGATTCTAGCAGCATCTTCAAAAAGCTGATCTTTCTCGTTCGGGTCAAAGGCGCCGACTGTCGAAGTTCCCTCTTCACTGGAATATTCCGGCAGAAGATAAGCGTCCGGATACCCTTTTTGCTCGCCCACAAATTCGGCAATTCTCTCTACTTCAGGCGTATCTACAAAGGCACACTGCAAACGTGTTAAATCATTTCCGTTGAAATAAAGCATATCACCACGACCAACCAACTGCTCCGCGCCCGGCGAATCCAAAATGGTTTTGGAATCGACACCGGAAATTACTCGGAATGCAATCCTCGCAGGGAAATTCGCTTTAATCATCCCTGTGATTACATTCACGGAAGGTCTTTGTGTTGCCACAATCAAGTGAATGCCGATTGCTCTTGCCAGCTGAGCCAAACGTGCAATTGGATGTTCCACTTCTTTTCCGGCAGTCATAATCAGATCCGCAAACTCATCCACTACCAAAACAATGTAAGGCAAATAGCGGTGTCCGTTTTCCGGATTCAGTTTTCTTTGTGCAAATTTGGCGTTGTATTCTTTAATATTTTTACAGAATGCGTTTTTCAAAAGGTCATAACGCTGATCCATTTCGATACAAAGCGAGTTGAGCGTATTGATCACTTTTGCATTGTCCGTGATGATTGCATCTTCCGTATCTGGCAGTTTTGCCAAATAATGTCTTTCGATTTTTGAATATAGAGATAGCTCCACCTTTTTCGGATCCACCATTACGAATTTCAGTTCGCTTGGGTGTTTCTTATATATCAAAGAAGTCAGGATCGCATTGATTCCGACAGATTTTCCCTGTCCTGTTGCTCCGGCCATCAAAAGGTGAGGCATTTTTGCAAGATCGGCCACGAAAACTTCGTTTGAAATCGTTTTTCCAAAAACGATTGGCAAATCCATATCAGCAGTTTGGAATTTCGGCGACGCAATCACAGATTTCATCGAAACCATAGTTGGATTTTTTCTTGGAACCTCGATTCCGATTGTTCCTTTGCCCGGCATTGGTGCGATGATACGGATTCCTAGTGCGGACAGATTCAGTGCAATATCATCCTGGAGTTTTTTGATTGCTGATACACGGATTCCTGCTTCCGGAACGATTTCGTAAAGTGTAACTGTTGGCCCAATCGTCGCTTTGATTTCAGAAATCCCGACATTAAAGGTTTTCAGAAGCCCTACAATTCGGTTTTTATTTTCTTCAAGTTCGTCGTGGTTGATTAGGATTTCCTCATTTCCATAGTCCTTCAGCAGATCTACGGAAGGCATTTGGAACTTAGCCAAATCCAATTTATGGTCGTACAAACCGTGTTTGCTCACAAGATCATCGGATTTTTGCTGATCGGCAGTCGGAACATAAACTTCCTCTTTTTTAACTTCAATATTTAAAGTGATGTCATCAGCAGCTTTTGCAACCGGAGTTGCAGCAATTGGTTTGTCAACAGTGTTTTTTTGAAGCGGCGTTTCGGTTGATAGAATGATTTGTTCCGGCTGATTATCTTTGATATCCTCAACAAACGTAGTTTTATTAGGTGTTTTGATAGGTTCAAAATCCTGCGTTACTTTGATGTTACTAAAATCATTGTCTTTAATAGGTGATTCGTTTACCGCAGCCTTTTCCTTGATGATTTCATTATCCAACTCTTCATCGGCTTCAAATTCTTCAGCCGAATCGGGCATCAGACCTTTCAGTTTTCCGAATGTATTGTCATTAATATCATTCAGTTTATTTTTAATGGAACTCGGTCTCAGATTAAATTCCAGCACAAAATACAGCGCAAAACTTACCAAAAGAACCATCCAAAGACCAACCGAACCGATGTATGATTTCAGATAGTCCATTATCTGGTAACCATAAACGCCACTCATAACGCCTTCGCCGCCAGTTACGGCACCAAAAAATATCGGGATCCAGCAAATGAAAAATAAACTGTGAGAAATTGTTTTCCACGGTTTGAAATAAGTTTTCTTAAAAATCAAAGTTCCGAAAACCAAAAACAAAAAAGCCACCACAAAAGCAGCAACGCCTATGCTTTCGAAAATGAACAGATTGCCAAGCCAGTCACCGATTTTTCCGAATAGATTAGATGAGACAACGGTTTTGTCTGCCATTGTCCCAGCCTGACTTTGATCTGCCTTCCAGTTCATTAAATATGAAATGAAAGATAACGCGAGAACTGCTGACAGGATGATAAAAGTGATTCCGGAGATGATCCTTGGTTTGGAGATAATTTTGCTGGTTGCGGTTGTGTTTTTTTCTTCTTTACTCATTTTAAAATCGACAATAGATGCAAATTTAATGTTTTTTCTTTCTGTTAAAAATAATGTGTGGATTTTGTTTGAAAGAATTATCAGCCGGGCACAATCTGAATAAAATCATAAATACTGCTTTTCATTCGCCCAATCGAAATATCATCCTTATTTTTGTGAATTATTAAATTTCAGAATGAAAAAGATTCAGGATATTCTTATTTCTACGCGGACGATGGCTGTTCTATTGCTGGTTTTCGCAATTTCTATGGCTGTTGCCACTTTTATCGAAAACGATTACGGAACACCAACTGCCAAAGCTCTTGTTTATGAAGCAAAATGGTTTGAAGCAGTGATGTTCTTGCTAATATTAAACTTTATTGGAAACATTGCCAGGTACAGACTTTTCCGAAAAGAAAAATGGCCTGTTTTGGTTTTTCACTTGGCTTTTATTTTAATCTTTATTGGCGGTGCAATTACGCGTTACATCAGTTTCGAAGGAACAATGCACATCCGTGAAGGCGAAACCAACAATGAAATCGTAACCGACAAGCATTTCTTCAAAATCAAAATCGAGGAAAAAGGAGAACAGCAGAATTACCACGACGTTCCTTACCTGATGTCACCGCTTCACCACGATTTTCAGGCTACTTATGATTTCTTAGGAAAAGAAAAGATCGTTGTGAAAGCAGTCGATTATATTCAAAGAAAAAAAGACAGCTTGGTTGTTGGCGCCGGTAAAGAATACCTGCATTTGGTTTCTACAAGCGATATGGGCGGCCGCCAGAATATTTATTTGGGAGAAGGCGATGTTCAGAATATCAACGGAACGTTGGTAAGCTACAACAGAACTGCAATCGACGGTGCGGTTGAATTCCAAAAAAAAGACGGACAGCTTTACATCAAAACGCCTGTTGATGCAGCATTTATGACGATGGCAACAAAAGCGACCGGGACTACTGTGAAAGATGAATTTCAGCCTCTGGTTCTTAGAAGTCTTTATTCAATCGATCAGTTAAAATTGGTAATACCTGAAGGAACTAAAAACGGAAAACTGGTTTCTTACGAAGGCGACAAGCAAAAAGATAAAGACGTTCCGGATCTATTAAGAGTAGAAGTTGCCGGACCAAAAACAAAACAAATGGTTGATCTGGTCGTTGAAAAAGGGAATCCAAATAACTACAAACAAATCAAAGTTGATGGATTGGATGTTATGCTGGGATTCGGACCGAAGATCTATTTTACACAGCCTTTTGCACTTAAATTAGAAAAATTCGTGATGGAAACTTATCCAGGAAGTTCTTCACCTTCAGCTTATGAATCTCACGTTAAAATTGTGGACGAAGGCAAAGAAACGCCTTACAATATTTATATGAATCACGTTCTTAATTATAAAGGTTACCGATTCTTCCAGGCAAGTTTTGATCCGGACAGAAAAGGAACTGTACTCTCAGTAAACCACGATTTCTGGGGAACTTTGATCAGTTACATCGGCTATGCATTCTTATTTATCGGAATGTTCGTAACGATGTTCTGGAAAGGTTCAAGGTTCTGGAGTCTGAACCAAATGCTTAAAACAATCAGCAGGAAAAAAGCAGTAGCTGTTCTTTTGCTGTTATTAAGTTTCGGACTGAATGCTCAGAAAATTGACATGCACGGAACAGACGGTAGTCATAATGGTCATTCTCACGCTGAAGCGCAGCCAACTTCGCCGAACAAAAATCCGGCAGTCATTGATGCAGATGCGATGGTCAAAAACATCGAAATCAGCAAAGAACATGCAGATAAGTTTGCCTATTTATTGGTTCAGAATTACGAAGGCCGTATTGTGCCATCCAACACACAGGCGATTGACATTCTACACAAACTGACCAGTAGAGACAAATTTCAGGATCTGGATGCCAACCAATGGTTTCTTGCTGCTACGATAGATCCTATGTTTTGGGCACAGGTTAATATCATCAAAATCGAAACTGCAGGTAAAGTTGGAAAAGACCTCCGGGAAAAAACTAAAGCTACAGAAGAAGGTTTTACCAGTTTAATCAAATTGTTTCCGGCGGATAAAAATGGAAATCTCCGTTTCGTTTTGGAAGATGATTATAACGATGCGTTTAGAAAAAAGGCTTCTGAAAGAACAAGATATGATGAAGCGGTGATCAAGCTGAACGATAAAGTACAGGTTCTCAATGGGATTATGTCTTATCAATATTTCCGGACTGTTCCTGTTAAAAACGATTCCAATCACACTTGGAGCTCGGTAATGACACCAGCTTTCGAACCGGACGAAAATGCACAGGCCGTTTTAGGTCCCTATTTATCAAGTGTTCTTTTGGCCACGCAAGGCGGAAGTTGGGCAAAAGCTGATGCTGAATTGAAAAAGGTAGAGGAGTATCAACAGAAATGGGGCAAAAATGTTGTGCCTTCTGAAAATAAAGTCAAGTTGGAAGTTCTAATGAACAAACTGGATATCAACTTCAAATTGTTGATTTTCTATACACTTATTGGCGGACTGCTTTTAGTGTTAGGTTTTGTAGCATTGTTCAAACCAACAAAGATTCTTAATAATGTTATAAAAGCTTTAATTTATATTGGTGCAGTGGGCTATATTTTCCACTTTCTGGGATTGGTGGCGAGATGGTATATTTCCGGACACGCACCTTGGAGTAACGGTTATGAAGCCATTATTTTCATCTCCTGGGTTGGGATTACGGCAGGATATGCTTTGTACCGAAATTCAAACACACTGATTCCTGCAGCAGGATTTTTGGTGGCGGTAATTATGATGGGATTTGCACACGGCGGTTCTGCATTGGATCCGCAGATTACACCGTTGGTTCCAGTTTTGAAATCTTACTGGCTGGTGGTTCACGTGGCGATTATCACATCCAGCTACGGATTCTTCTCGTTGTCAATGCTCATTGCAATGATTTCTTTGATTTTTTACGTGATCGCAAACAAAAATACTTTCAGAAGACACAACGATACAACACTGAAAGAATTAGCCATCGTAAGTGAAATGTCACTTAACATCGGATTATTAGCTTTAACAATCGGAAACTTCTTAGGAGGAATCTGGGCCAACGAATCCTGGGGCCGTTACTGGAGCTGGGATCCGAAGGAAACTTGGGCATTCATCTCCATTATGATTTACGCTTTTGTCATCCATATGAGATTGGTTCCTGGCTTGAGAGGCAGATACACCTTCCATGTGGTTACGATGTTCGCATTCTGTTCAATGGTGATGACGTATTTCGGAGTAAATTATTACCTGTCCGGACTGCATTCGTATGCTAAAGGAGATCCTATACCGCTGCCGCTTTGGGTTTACATCGGCTTGGGATATATGCTTGTACTGTCTCTTGCAGCTTGGTTTAAGTACAAAAAACTACACAACGATCTTCATATCAAAGGTGACGAAAGAACGCAGGTTGAGCCATAAACAGTAAAAACTAATTTTAAAAATAACAAAAAGAGCAATTCATATTTTGAATTGCTCTTTTTATTTACTGCAAAAATTTATTGATGTAAACTTGAAAGGTACTTGCCTCACTTGCAATTTCCTGTTTCGTCCGCAAATCAATCACTTTTGTAATTTTAGGTTTCTCAAAATCTTCAAAAGACCCTGACTTTAAGTGGTGCAAATTTCCACTTCGGTAGATAAGACTGTCTTTTACTATTTTCCCTTCTCTATTCGTAATTCCACCCAGAAACCTGAAGTTATTCACCTTTTATGATTTCGACTTGGTTTTTATTAGTAACATCAGAAAACTCCGGATTAGCAGCAGTTTTTGTTTTGCACGAAAAAATGATTAGACTAATAATTACGGACTTAACCGGTGCCGTTACAAGAAAATGGTTTTTCATAAATCAAATGTTTGCGGCAATAAAAATTCCCGCCTTTTTCAAAGCAGGAATGTAGTTATTTTTAATGATAATCCTATTGTTTAACGATTTTCTGAGTAGCCGATTTTCCGTCTGCAAAATCTATTTTCATTAAGTAAATTCCCGCAGGCAATTTTGAAATATTAATTTTTGAAGCCGATTCCTCAAGGATTTGTTTTCCATCAACTGTAAATACCGTCACCTTTGAAACTTTTGAATTGCTGTCGATATTGACGAAATCTTTTGCTGGATTGGGATAAACGGATACTTTCGAAAGAGCATTTTCATCCACTGCTAGTATTTGAGTTGAGAATACCGGTCCTGTCCATAGACTGTTTAGATCGTTGGTACATTTGGATTTTACATACATTTCGTACGTCCAAAGATTGGTCAAATCACTTCTTGTCGCTGTCGGATTGGTGCTCACTTGTTGGTAGGAGTCATTGGATGTAACATAGGAATTCTTTCTTCCCCATAGGACTTCCCATTCTGTGCTTGCGCCTCTTTCTGTCCATCCTAAAGTTACCGATTTACCCTGTTGACTTATTACGGCCATTCCGGATGGATTTTCGCAGATGATCTGTCCGCTTTTGCTGTTTTGGACGTACATAGAAATAGGAAAATAGCCTTGCTGTCCTGCAAAAACTGCGGCTGGAACGTTTAATTTGATGGTATGAGTGCCTGCAGCAAGATTTCCCAGCTGAACTTCGCGGTTTGGAATAGCATCACCAGGACACCAATTGTTCCAGGACATCCATCTTCTGAGCGGCTGAGCAGAAGTATTATAGATGCCATTGCTTTGCGTATTGTATTTTCGATAATCTTCGCAGCTTTTTCCACCTGGTTTGTACTCGTATACCAATTGGTTGTCCAAATATACATAGTGGTCTCTTCTTACATATTCCTCGCCGCCGTTGTTGGATCCGTGGTTGGAGGTTGACAGGTGCAGTACTGCGTTTTCAACCGGCTGATCGAGATTAAAAGTAACTATTCTTGTCGTTTGTCCGGGAACGTCCGTTGCATTGTAATTATTCAGGTTATCACGATATGAAATAGGCAGAAGAAAAGTGCTTGCAGCAGGAGCAGATCCGGTGGTCACAAAGTCAAGATTACCTCTGAAGACGTCGGTTCTGTCTGCACAGCCGGCAACCTGAGTGTTAGCTGCTGCAGAATAACCATCAGCACGGAACTCAATCCAGAAATCATAATTGGAAGATAATGATGAATCGTGTATGATGTTTGAAATATTATCAACCTGGAAGCTGTAAGGAACTTCCTTTATAGCTGCGTTTTTATTCATAAAAGGTGTGATAAAACGTCCTATTTCAATCCTTTTAATATCAGCCTGATTAAAAGTATAAGTGGTGCTTCCTTTTGGAACAAGAACCAGATTAACACCGGCTATGCGGTCGTAATTATCGCAAGCTGCAATCAGTTTGATATTCATAGTTACACTACTTCCGATGGAAGCGATTTCTGGATCGCTCAGTTTTCTGGAAATGATATCCTGCTCGTAGGCATGTAGCCTGATGGCACCAGCCGGGATTTGAGAAAAGGCTTCAGGCGGCATTGTTTGCCCTTCTCCCAAATAATGGTACATGCTGTAAAACGGAACATCATTAAAAACCGATACATTTTGTGCCAGAAAAGGCGAGCTTGCAAAAAGTCCTGCTATGGCAAAAAGTAATTTTTTCTTCATATTAGATTTATTATTAATAACAAATTTAAAAAATCTT
>Ga0265797_10008137_pt1 | contig 14096 bp, 12 predicted proteins | sample P2T30metagenome_FD_192433 | JGI IMG/M metagenome (GOLD analysis project Ga0265797, IMG submission 192433) | Plant litter microbial communities from East Loma Ridge, Irvine, California - P2 T30 | ecosystem: Environmental > Terrestrial > Plant litter > Unclassified | place: USA: California... | reverse complement strand
ATGGCACGTCAATGACCACAGGTTGATCACGCAGTTCGACCTTGTGTCCGGACATCCTGTCAATGACACGCTGGAGACCATCTGGATGGAAAGCGAAGCCGCAAGTGTGCGGCCTTCAGGCGCCGTCAATACATACGAAGGTCCCTTTCACATCAGCGAAGACGATGTATTTCAAGTGGATGGTCTTCTACTTGCCACCGTATCGACCAAACGCTCCGCACGGACCCTCACGGATGTGACCGGCGATGAATGGACCTGTACTCTTCGGCATTGGTTTCAAGAAGTCGTGTCGTGGTTTATGGGTGATGAAAAGGATCACATCGACAGTCATTCTCAGGAAGAGGTTAGAGATGTGGCTTTCCGTTTCTTCTACAAAACGATACTTGGAGGCCATCTAAGGCAATGAGCCGTTCGTCAAGCCATCCAGATGGAGCGCTACGCATTCCAGGATCTGTTATGCTCGAGCAACAACATAAGCCCAAACCGCTGTCCGACAACGCAAGCATTAGTCACTCAGATTTGCCGTTCCTGAAGACTTTTCCTTACCACCGATGGCCAACTCGGCATAGGCCCGAAATGTGTTCAGCCAGGAGACACGGTCTTTTATTCGTCCAGTGCAGCCGTCCCTCTTCTGTTGCGATCGCGCTTCCATGCTCAACATCGATGGGCATTGCTGGGAGAAGTCTATGTCAACGGTATGGTCAGCGCATCGGACGACTATGGACCTCAACTCACTCCGCACACCCGCCAATTTATTGAAGCAGATAACTTGAAGACTCTCCCCTCACAACAGTTACACTTGAACTCGACATCCGGGATTTTCGAGCCAAAAGACGGATTGAACCGCAATGCCGACAGAGCTAAGACTCGCGGCGGTGGCGTTAACGATTCCCCATACAAGAACGCGCAACACCCATACAACTACCGCAAGAGAAGAGACGGCACCCATAGTCGCGCACAACGCTCTAACACCTTCATGTTCTTACCTCAGTGTTTCGAATCGAGTCTCCCACCACCAAGGATAGGCAATGAGGGTGCCTCGCGCGCATTCGATCTTGCTGTCAGCAGTGAGTCTCAACTCTGAAATGCTGCAATGTATACATGACACTCTGGCTAACTGCTTACAGGATCCGAAATCAAGAAGCATTTTGCCGAATCATCAGCAGCTAAAGGCTTGTTTCAACATACTGTTGACGATCTCGATTTCGGAAAGCGGATTGTGCTTCTCATAGACTGAGTGCGGTCAAGATCTAGCGCTTGTTACCCCGTCCCGCGGAGGGGAGGTATACGATCGATCCATCATGAATGCTCATACCGACGTCTCACGAACCACCATCAGTCCCAAGCCCGTCCCCATCCTCATCCGAAGCTGCTTCATCATCATAACTATTATTGCCCTCCGGAATCGGCGCCCGCTCAGCACAGCGGTCCGCCTCCCTCAGCTCCTCCCTCTCCGGCCATTTCCTCCAATAAACCCTCGCAATCTCCTCACAAACCTTCCAGATCCGCCTGCGGTTCGCCAGCGCCATCATGGCGCCTTTGGTGCCAAAGCAGCGTGCGGTGGACTTCTCCATCACGATGTAGAGTTTCTCCCAGTCGACGAATTGCTGCGAGCTCCTTACTTTCCCGGATGGCTCCCAGCATTCGATGGCGAAGGGCGTGTCCCAGAGCCAGGCCTGCTCGCGAAGCAGCATGCGCTTCCAGAAGCTGCCGGAGCGAGTGGCTTGCCGGACGAATCGGGATACTTGGCGGAGGGCTATCAGGTCGTTGCCTTCGGTGTAGTCGGCTATTTGGTGGATCAGTTCGATCGGGAGCTTGCAGAATGGGTCATTCTGTACGCGGGTGACTCGAGTGGCGAGAGATTGTTCCACGGCTTCTCGTTCTTTCGTGAGGATGAAATCGCAGATCATGACGCCACTAATGGGAAATGGCTCAAGGGGATTGATGATAGAGAACTAGCGCGAGACTGTTAGCAAAGAGCTCAAACGTTGGCAGCCAGGTTGTTTTCTTCCTGCCTCTTCGCCAGGATAAGACTCCCAGTACTGGTCTAGTGCGGACTTGTCGCCATAGTCAACTCTCAGGGCGCGCGGGCCACCCCTTTTGAGACAGAACATGGCTTGATGAAGGGGATATATGTCGAGTTGACGGATATCCTCACTGCCGGTGATCGCCCTCACCAACATCTTGAGGCAAGGTATGTGGCAAGGATAGTTCCCAAGGCTTACATCATCAAAGTCCCAAAGGGGCAACTTTTCGCAATTGTAGTGTTCAGCACCATACTTCTCACCGCCATTGTAGGTTCCTTGACACATGTTGAAGCCTCTAGGCTCAATTGTGGCTATGCCACAGAGGAACTTCCTAGGCGCCCGCCTCTTCCTGGGGTCATGCGCGACCAGCAGGAGGTCGGTGATCCACGAGGTGTCATGGCCTTCGCGAATTTGGGGATCGTACGAGCGACTGAGGGTGAAGGTATGCTCAGCGTCACGTATGTCGTCGGGTTCGGACAAGCGTTCGATGGGTTCCTCGGGCTCTCGTCTTTGGCGGCGGCGCCTGTTTTTCAACACTTTACTCCGCACGCGCTGGGCCTTCTCACTCATCGATCCGACATCGAATCTGTCTGTGCATGAGGCGCAGATCACACAATAGCAGTCCGATGTCATAGTGAAGTAGAGATGTGATGCGTAAGCCGCGCTGTATTAGTCCCGTGTTGAAGGTGGCAACAGAGTTGCCTGACCTATCTCGCAAGTGTAAAAAGAAGACGGGGGAAAGAGAGTGACCAGCGAGGGCAAAAGACACAACATACAACAGGCGGGATTCCCAGATGGTCACCCACTCTAGTACTAGTCGCCCGGTTCAGTGCTTATGCATGGCAGAGCGGACGGAGTTGTTTTCCGTCACCTTGAAAGTCAAATCCAGGTTTCTGTTCTGGGACCCAGAAATTGGCTCATAACATCACATGGCTAAGTGAAGAATCCTGGAGATCTGGAATTCAATCCAATTCCAGGAATTAAGAACCTGGAATTAAGTTTAAAGGTGACGGAAAACGACTCCGTCCGAAACCACAGGTTTTCAATTGGTGTTTGTCTTTTCAACGAAGATCCTGGAAAGGAAGGTGTTATAATTCCTGGAACCTAAGATGCACGTGATACGCAAACCACGTGATTGAGTGGATAATTTCTGGATCCTGGAACTTAATCCTGGAATTCAATGTAGAAATCTGGAACCTGGATTTGAGTTTAAAGGTGACGGAAAACGACTCCGGACGAGGTATCATCTCCTCAACTGAAACTTGGATCCCTGTTTTCTAGTATCTGAAATCAACAATTCCAGAATCTAGGAATTGATTCACTTGATCACGTGCGTAAACAGGCTTTCCTGGATTCTCTAACCTTGTCGTTCCTGATTCACGAAGAACACTTGGTTTTTTGTGGTTTCGGACGAACGGTATACGCGGCTATCACTTCTAGACACAATATCATGACTTCAAATTGCTAACGTGATAAACGGTCTACTCATATCCCAACTGTTCTAACTGCCATTGATATGTAGATAGACCGACAAGGCGTATGGTAGCACATCTTGGATACTTTTTGCAGCATTAGAAAAGCGTTATCATAAACGCGAAGATGAACAATCAAACGCGTCCAGGTTGTGATAGAAGATGGCATAAATATTCCAGGAGCAGGATCATCGTGTTGTTTGCAATATATACTGCGTTTTTATTGCTGACGACACCGTTCATGCTGTGGAACGTCTAGGGGCTGAGCAGCGGAATTGAGGGATCCCTGGTGTAGACATCTCCTCTTAGCCAACACGACCTGTCAGGTTGGCATAGCATTGGCACGGCTCGCAGTTGTAATTCTGCAGCCCGCAGCTCGATCCAATAGCGTCTCCATAATTCCCTCGAAACCCGCATCTGAGGCTGCTTGAATGGCATCGTTGTATGCGTCGTGTATAGCAACCTCAGCGCCTTTGTCTAGCAACATCTCAACGATCTCTCCATGGCCCTCTGCACAGGCGGCAAAAAGAGCACTTCCATTGCCACTTTCCCTCACATTCACTTTCGTGCATTTTATGAGCATCTTTTTCACGATCCCCTCGTGACCTCGGCCACAAGCAGCTACAAAAGCATTGCGGTCCGGAAGGCTTGTGAATGGATTGAACATACTGCCACTTTTGAGTGCAGCGCTGTGATTGTTGACATCGGCGCCCTTATCAAGCAGCATGCCAGCAATCACTTTGTGTCCTCTCTCGCAGGCGACGGTGAGGCTATCAACGAAGCACCAGTGGTCTCCAAACGAGCCTTCTGCTCCAAAATCGTTTACGTTAGCACCATAGTCAAGCAGCATATCGACAATGCTCTCGTGACCTTTGGCGCAAGCCGCGTGTAAAGGATGTCCGTAGTATCCTCCAAAAGTAGAGACGCTAGCGCCTTTCTCAAGAAGCATTCTCACAATTCTTGTGTGCCCTCCTTCACACGCGGTCTGGAGAGGATCCCCGTAGCGTCGTCTAGGGGAAAAATCGAAAATCCGGCGATTAACGCTGGCACCCTTATCTAACAGGATTTCCACAATCTTGTCATCACCTCTCTCGCAAGCGATAGTGAGCGTGTCCCCGTGTGTTCGTCCAGTGTAATTTGCACTGACGCCGTTGTCAAGCAGCATCTCTACAATGCTCTGATGACCTCCCGCACATGCCATCTGAAGGCTCTCACCGCCGGCTTCACCTAAAAATGCCAAACCGCAGTCATGCTTCAGCAACGCCTTGACAGTATCTGAATAACCCCCACAACACGCACAACGGAGCGCAAGGGGAAAGGCCGATCGACTCGCCCTAGCACCTCTAGCAAGGAGTATCCTCATGACCCTCCCTTGGCCTTCGGCACAAGCAGCAGGACCTAAGGCGTCGCTGCCAGCAGTATATTTTCCCCGTTGGAGCATCTCGCAAATCCTTTTGTCGCCTTCAGCGCAAGCAGCACGCAAAGCGTCGTTACCCCCGCTAGCGCCTTTAGCAAGGAGTAACTCCACAGCCCCTTCGTGGCCTCCAGCAAAAGCTATGCAGAGGCCTTTGTTGAGTTCGAGCGACGGGACATCTGCACAATCAGCCTTGTTTAGCAGCCTACGTACGAGCTTCTCATCGCCTTGATGACACGCAGCGCGGAGGGCATCATCAGGACGCCAGTGCATGCCGCCGACGCCAAAAAGCGTATCGATCACTTCGTAGTGCTTGTCCTTAATGGCAGAAGCCAGGGCGCGGTCCACGTCTTCCCACAGGACCCCGGCAAAAGCATTGCTGTGCGTCAGCATACTTGCTATCCTGTCATGGCCGTTGGCGCAGGCGGCGACGAGAGCGTCTCCAACTTTTTTGTGAGAATCCATTGGCAAGTCTGTGGCGAGCATTCTTTCAACAAGATTGTCCCGACCTTTGCGACAAGCACTCGCGAGAGCAGTCCCGGCAGACCCATGTTCGGCATATGGATCTGCACCTTTGTTGAGCAGCCGTATTGCGATGCCATCATGGCTTTTCGCGCAAGCAATGCCAAGAGCGTCGGCGCCTTGCCATTTGCTGGGAGTATTGACGTTCGCGCCCTGGTGAAGCAACATTTCTACAATCTCTTCGTGGCCCTCGGCCGAGGCTTCAGAAAGCGCGTTGCGCGATTCAAGAAGCCATCCGTCGAGCCATGCGTCGATGTTCGTATTGTCTTTCTGCAGGATTATGCGAACAGCGTATGTCAAACCTTCCCTGCTAGCCGCAAGCAGTGGAAGATCCGCGATTTGTTGTTTACACCCCAGGTACGACCACGCTCGAAATGCTGGCTTTCTCCGTGTGAGCAGCTCCATTGAGAGATCTCGTGAATGTTGTGACCAGCCACCCGAGATCCGTGCGTGTTTGGTCCAGAATTCTGCTGCGTATCTCGCTAGTGGGAAGACAGATTCCCAATCATCGGCAGTCCACTCATCTGCCTCAAACCGAAGTAAGTATACCAGACAACAACTCGCCAGTATATCATGCGATTCCCGATCATGTAAGCTGTAATGTGCCAAGTAAGGTTTGTCGGAAAGGAGGTATTCCCTCACAGAGGCGTGTGCCAGCCGAACGTATTTCGGAGCAAACGCTGCATACCGCTCACTGCGGTCGTCCGGCTGACTGCTAGTCCCGTCCTCACTCAAAGTGACACTCACAAGACTAGAACAGATACGTAGAATATCGTCCAGATCTCCGAGTGCTTCTTCCCGATCAAAACGAGGTCTTTCCTGAACAAGAAAGCCTGTCACCTCTAGCAATTCTGACGTCGTAAGCTGCCGTTGTGAATAGACTATCCATCTCAAGACCTCTCTGGCCACTGTTCCGGCTCTGCTCCTGTCAATGTTACGAATGATTCGATCATAAGTCTCTGGCAGATCTTCGGGCAATTTATCTAGGGTACGGCGCACCATAGCCCGGTTGACACACCCAGCCAGAGCATCTAGCTGACAGGTTACCCATCTGAACCTGCGGCGCGAGGTCAGCTTTCATACGATCCAAGCTTATCTCTGTTAGGACTCACATTCCATGAGCTTTCTGCCCGAGCGTCTCCTCAATCTCATCCAAGACGTCTCTAGCCTCTCCTTTTTTCCATTTCTTCTGCCAACCCTTAAAGGACCTGTCTTCTAGAAGAGTGCGATGAACGTATGCTTTGATGTCTTTGTCCACGACTTGACTTTGGAGGCATGTTCTCATACCGCTTGGTACAAGATCTTCTAGCCCATCCCGCATCTCCATAGTGTCCCTGCTTGTCAAGAGCACATGCAGGGAACTCTCACGCCAACTCTGCATCTCCTCCAACACATCGAAAAGTTGATCGGTAACATTGCATTCGTCCAGCGCGTCCAGGACAATGAATGAGCTTGATAGTAATGCGAGAGTGTCCCTCAATGCTCGAAGAAGTTGTTGATCTGAGGCCGGCCATTGGCCGTTTCCGCAAATAGCATATAGAGACTGCATCGCTCCAGGGAGACTTGAGAAGCTGCCTGATAGCTGGCTTATCAACGATTTTACCATGTAAACCGGCTCTTGTTTCCTAGGATCGTGGAAATCAAAGAAGAAGAATGCCAGGGATCTCGTCGTATGCTCGTTGCAAAAGTCTTGCAGATCCTCGATAATTCCAGCACTTAGTACTGTTTTCCCAGACCCGACGGATCCGTGCAGCCATGTGAACGAAGCCTCGCGTGTCTTCCAAGACTCGTACTGGCGGCTCTGAAGGTACCACTGTCCAGTGCCAGGTGATCGCCGTGCGAGAGACTTTTTCAGATTGTCAACAGGATCTGGAGGCGACAACCACAGTAGGAAGCGGTCAAGCTCGTTTGCTATGTTATAGTTAGCGTTGCAAGACGCGTGACGGACGAATTACTATATACCTTCTGGAACGTAGTTGTGTGTATGCGCTAGTTAAAGGCAGAGTCAGTTCGAATCCAGTAAATGGAACTTCATCAAGTTATACTGATGTCATGTTCGATGCGTAAAAACAAGTGGGTTTGGTTGCGAAAAGATAACTTGAAAGAACTGCCAATCTTGATGCGCGAGAAAACTGGCTACGTACTCGAGGGGCCCTCATTGTACACTCCGGGGTTGTTGATCTGTCTCCCGCTCCCGCTCATAATGAAGTTTGCAGGGCTGCCGCCTTCGTTGGCTACGATGTGGCCCTCTCCGATATGTGTGTATTTACTAGCCTCATCATACGCTAGATCTTCGGTGACATGTTGTAGCTCGTCCAATTTGTCGCCGATGAAGAAGACCTCCCTCTGCTCTAGGAGCCTCAGATTGTCTTGCACAGATGCTAGCAGCTTCTGTACTTGGCTATCTCTGCCAAAGAATACAGCCCTCCCGCCTTTCCATATGCGCTTGCCACGGTTGTCCGAAGTCTGAGGGCAAGCTTTCTGGAAGACGTCCTGGAGTTCCGCTAAAGCCTGTTCGCACTGTCGAAGGATAGGCTGTGCGCTCTTGCTAGCATCCTGGGAGATCCGTCCCTCTTTACAGCTGTCGCGTGCGCTTTTCAATAGGTGCTCGATTGCGGGTAGCTTCTCGCACAGATTTCGGAGCTTTCGTGGTAGGCCTTGGGCGTCCGTAACAGCCTCGCTGATGTCGCAGATTGCTCTGGTAATCCCAATGCAAGCATCGATCAATTGGATGGCGGCGATGGCTTCGGCGCCAGACATCTGGAGGATCGATTGAATGGCAAGCTTGGTTTCTCGTATGCGTATGACTGAGTGTTCTAGGGGTGCGAAGTGTACAACGGTGAACTGCAGCGTCGGCTTTATTATACCCATGCGAAAGTCGCGAGACTCGCGTAGGCGCCGAGTATGATGCTCAAGCGTCGACCAGGGGTTGCACAATTTATCACTCAGAGCTTCGGATACGATAATCATCCCGACGCACGACAAGCATTCATCGTAGGTGCCTTGCATCCTAGTGGTCGTTTCACCAGCCTTGCCGAAGCTCACTCGTTACTTACAGCATAGCAGTCGCGGCTTGACCTAATATGCGGTACAGCTAGGCTGGTTTGCAGCACCTACAGTGCAAATCTCTGGGGCGAACAGTAGGCTGTTTCGTTTGGTGCTCTTGATGAGGCATCTCTGTCAGCAAGGTTCACGTTCATATGCGAGCGACATAGAAAATTCCAGATCAGAGAGTAGGGATTGATTGGTTGATCGAGTTTGTTCCTATCCCCAGCAGATGAAGCGGGCGGGACCTGCCACGTACATGAGGGTGCCTAGCGTTGCAGTGGTAGTGATTGGGTGGGGAAGTTTACAAAGTCGTCGTTCTCGGTCTATGTCGTTGCAATCGCCGTCGTTTGCGAGAGCTCGCTAAGGCCATACTCGAGCCGCTACGTGGCTTGAGTGAAGTGGATAACAGCTCGCACCGCATCCATGTCCAATCTCCAGTCATCTCGTACCCTTAGCTACCTTACCGCCGAAGAGGTGAGCGAGGTCGTCGCCGTCTATCCACTCCGCAACGATCTTCCGCTGCTCGTCTCATGTCGCACATCGGAAGATGAAATGCTGCCGCGACAGTCGCCTTACCAAATTCGCAAAGGCTTCTCTGTTGCTCCGATCATATTCAGATATCTTTTCAATGATGTCGTTCCAGTGCGAAGCTGTGCGACGATGCTCGCTTGCCTTTTGCTGAGACTGTCATACATCCGTCGATTCTCCGGAGGGGTCCCCAACCGTTGTGGCCATATGCAAGCTTGCCTTGGTTCGGCGCTCTTGTACGTTCAGCACGGCTGTCTTAGCGGCGCGGGCTCGACTCCAGACTTCTTGCCCCTCATCAGTAGAATGCTATGCCAACTGTCGCGCTCTCTCCCCCAGTTCCAATATGGGCCCGACTGGAGCCTAGGTGAAGGCCACGTGATTTGGCGACTCTTCCAGTCTACAATCCAGCCGGGAGCCCGTCTTCCGCTGTTGCCTTCCACGGCTTGGCCAGCATAGCGTCAACGATATTGACGGGCCGAGCTTCCAGCCGACATGGCCTAATTCCACACTCAAGCAGTGCGCGCGGCAAAGGGATAGTGGATCATCACTGTGTTGACTACAGTAAATGACTTTACAGCTCATGCTTCGCCTTCCACAGCTGATGCCAGGGGTGAAATCCCAAGGGGCGAAGTAACTGCGGCGAGTCACGAGGCGATGATCGGCTGCCGCAGCGTGCCTAGACTTGTGCATTGTCGTGGCGCAGTGCATACGCGAACAGCTGCAACGACAGCGTTCATTTGTGCTGTGCTGCAAACCTCCGCGGTTGGCAACAGTACGTGAAGTGAATTAAGTTAAATAACATTGCAGCTGCGCTCTCCTACAATTTGTTCGCATGCTGCTGCTTTCGATATTCTATCACCTGCACGTAACCACAAAACTCGAGCAATAGTATACATTGGCCGTGCTCACACGATCCACTGGCGGACGTCCACTACCTCACACCTCGGATCTCATCCTTCCAGAGTGGTTCAGTCACACTGTGGTCGTCGTGACCATGAAACCAGCTCGAGTGAGACTTTGTGCCTATTGCATACAACTGGCATCCAAAGATACAGCTCAGACTACGATAAGACACTGGTGTTCATTAGCGACCCTACGGACTTCCAGTAAATCTTGTCACTGCTGCTTTCTAATTCATGCGATGCTGGCCGAACGGTCGTCGAAGGCACACGCCAGGTTCCAGTTCTCCGAATTGGAACTTGAAGGCTTTCCTCTGACGATTTCTTCCAGCTTTTGTCAAAACTCGGCCGATGAGATCCATTCCAAAACTGTAACGGCAACTTTGAAATTGCCCAATGAGTTCTCCTACCCAGTCGACCTCACAATTGCTTCCTGTCCATCACACTGTAAGACCTTGTCTACTTCATGTTGTCCCTACTATACAAACTGATCTGTTATATTAGCACAAGCCTCTAAGCAAGCAAGCTGGCAGCTTTTGCCTGCACCTCCTGAGTCTAGATTGGCTCAAATTAGACACTGGTTACGACACTGTGAGCGCCACCACCCTGCATGTTTACTCAACGAGCAGACGCCTTTGCCAAAGCGTTTGATTGACCTCACACCCGGAGGCAAGCCAACCAGCTAAGGTGGAGAATCCGCCAGGTTGGTTCTCTCTCGAGAGATCATCGAGAAACATCCAAAGTACACGACATTGAGTTATTGTTGGGGCAGTGGTCAAACCTTCAAGACAACCAGTGCGACAATGGACGCTTTCCACCAAAGTATTCCAGTTCTAGAGCTCCCACGATCATTTACAGATGCTTTCGACTTGACGAGACAGCTTAACGTCAGGTACATCTGGATAGACGCACTCTGTATAGTCCAAGATGACAAGCTTGACTGGGAGACAGAGGCAGCTACAATGCATAATGTCTACATTGGCAGCTTCTTAACAATCCAAGCTAGCGAAGCAGTATCGGCTTCCGAAGGCTGTTTCGTGCAGATCAACCCAGCTTTTGCTGAAGCACAACCGTGTGGGAGGGCATTGTTCACAGCTCTAGAACCGAACATGAATACTGAGATACTGGTCCATATTGTACCCCATACAGCTCGAATTGCTGCTCTGAACCAGAGAGGCTGGACTCTCCAGGAAACTGTCCTGTCTCACCGAACCTGTCGGTCTGATATAGTCTGGGAAACTGGCATCGTCTACGAAAACAGCGAGCGGCTGCACGGGAATGTACCTCCACTACAGCAAAGTCACGATCACAGGTTTCATGAAACATGGTGGACATGGATGGAAAATTACTTTGATGGTGGACATGGATGGAAAATTACTTTGAACGCCGGTTTTCGTTCCCAGGTGACCGTCTCCCTGGCATTGCGGGCCTTGTGGAGTTCTACCAGAGGGAAACAAACGACGTGTCTTGCTTAGGGCTTTGGAGACGTTCTATGCAAAGAGATCTTGCATGGCTAAGGATCGGTACTTCTGATGAACGCCCATTGGACCCACCTTTATCACAACCACTTCCATCCTGGTCTCCTTTCGCTTGCCGTCAGACGATTCAGTTCAATTTCTGGAACGATCACGGATCGGAGAGAAAGACTGCTCATTATACCACTGAGGTTCTTGATTGCGCCATTGAATGGTCCGGGACGCCATTTATCTCAGACCTGCGCTCGAGTAAGTTGGTACTTCGCGGACCAACAAGAGAGATTTATCTGGCTGAAGCTACCGAAATCAAAGGCTGTGATCCGCCATACTTCAATATCAACAGTGAGGTTGTGAATTCCAAGGAGCTGCTTTTGCCATGGAGATGTGCTGTCCAGTGGGACAAAGAAGGATTTCGTGAACCCAGTAAATGGCTTTGTCTTCTTTTACAGAGGCAGACCCCATCAGGTTTTGAGTTTGGTGGGGAAACCTTTTTGGTACTGGAGGCTCTTAAAAATGTTGCATCTGAATCCACGTGGCGCCGCATTGGAATAGGATCGCTTGGCCGCCAAAGAAGCCAAAAGGGCCCAGGAGAGCTGACATGGGTATTCGAACTCGGCGAGTGTCAGACCGTTACTTTGATGTAGAGATGCTATAGGCTATGACACGCTTCCTTTCCATTCATCGTGAGATCATCAGCCAAAGATTCCATCATTTCCAACGTGCTCATGATCAAATACAAATTCTGTGGAAGTTAGTAAAGTGTACGAATATCTGCTTTCCCATTCATGCTCCCCTTTCGATCTTTGTTCACAAACCCGCTTAGACTTTTTGTTTGATCCTGGACCCTCGTCCAAAAGCTCGACTTAGCGATTGAAAGACATAAGAATCCGACGGCAGGTCAGGAGAATCGTCATGATGTCACCAGTCTATGATTCCAAATTTAATCCTATTGTGGATCAGACCGCTGATTCCACGAATTGCCGTAAATTGGCAGATTCGCCATCCTTTCCGCGACCGCGACTTCAGTCAAATCATGTGAACGACGCCGCCTATGTCTTCGTCCCTATTCCTGAATTCTGGATACTGGATTTTGCAGTCGGGTTTGTTAAGCCAACGGTGAGCGCGCGACATTAGAATTTGAGCTACGGATGAACTATTGAAATGTGGTCGAGCCGACTAAGAGTCCAGCATTCGAGAATCACGGATCAGTCGTCGATAGAGGAGGGAAGTCAGGAACCAGGAAGCGAAAGCCAGCATATAGGGATGGAGTACCATAAGAGGTAAACCGGCTGGTGTGTTCTTGTTCGGTAGGATCACAGCTTTACTGATTCTTCTGAACAGGTGACTTGGCAGTGTATACACTCCAGGAGTTTTGTTCTAGGGCCACGAATTCATTGTTCGTTCAATAGAAAGAGTAACTTACTATCCTGGTTTGATGCTGACGCAATGTACTAGTCGAGAAGCTGCATCTGGAAATGTCACATGTTACCGCAGAACAGGGGACTGGTTATAACGGAGGTGGAATGCCTCTGGGTTTAACTAGGGTCAAACCAAGGGTTGACTAAGGCGAGGGAAGAAGTGGTTAGCACAATGAATACGGTTCGTTATAATCACTAACTTCGATATATGAGTTAAGCACGAGGCTCCTATCTAAGGAAAGTATCCGTTCTATATACTAAGGAGACTCGTTCTTCCTATACTCTACCCAATACCAATAGAGCAACAGAGCAAGTAGAGCAACAGAGCAATAGAGCAGTCTGCGTTATAGAGTAGTCTACATAATCACGTGACCCGTGCTCTATTAGTCCTAGCGGTCTCGCTTAGAGCCGACTGCGGATCTCGCGCTTCTAGCGCGCCGGGATCTCTAGGCGTCATCATACTAGTACCTATCTTTCGTATCCTGCCTTTTGTTAGGAGTATCGCATGAATTTAGATTTTTAAATAAACTCTGAAAAGTGCAATTCCAACCTTCGGCGTTTACAAAACCCGAGCCTGACTAATCCTGACCCTAAGAGAGTCGACCAGAAGTCGGGTCCCTCAGGATACGGACAACAACACGCTGGGATCCTGTAACCATGAACGACGGTGAGAATGAGGGATTTCGGACGGAGTGTTTTTCCGTCACCTGCGTGAATGGTATTTCCAGGAAATCACAACATCATCGTTCCTGGAATGACGAAAACAATCGAAACATTATGATTTCGGACGGAGTCGTTTTCCGTCACCTTTGCAGTCGAATCCAGGTTTTTGAAATTGAGTTCCAGGATCCAGGATCTGTTCACTCGATCACGTGACTGTAAATCACGTGCAATCCAGGATCCAGGAATCACAACACCTTGTTTTCCAGGATCTTCGTTCCTAGAACAACAAAAACGATTGAAACATCATGATTTCGGACGGGATGCCCAGTTCTCACTGACCTGTGGTCGTATGTGCTTAATTTCGCTATTGTGTCAATAATGATGTTCGATTTATTGTACAATAGCCACAACGTTGTCACGTCCCAAAGCCCCTTCGTTTCACCCAAAGCCGCACTCAGCACTCTCTCCAAATCAACCTCCCTCACCCAAGCCTCAAACAACAATCAACCCCTCACTCAGCACCAAATCCCGACTACTCCATCCAACGTGCAGCTCGAACTCGCCCTCGGGAATGACCCACGTCTGCTCCTCGACATTCCAGTAACTCAGATCACGCCTCATGAGGTCGAA
>Ga0265797_10008136_pt1 | contig 14097 bp, 8 predicted proteins | sample P2T30metagenome_FD_192433 | JGI IMG/M metagenome (GOLD analysis project Ga0265797, IMG submission 192433) | Plant litter microbial communities from East Loma Ridge, Irvine, California - P2 T30 | ecosystem: Environmental > Terrestrial > Plant litter > Unclassified | place: USA: California... | reverse complement strand
GCGGCACCCCGAGGTCGGCGAGATCGAGGTGCACTGCCAGGCGCTCTTCACCGAGGACCAGTCGCAGGTGCTGCTCGTGCTCACCCCCGTGCCCGGGTCGGGCGCCGCCGAGGCGCTCGGGCTGCTCCGCGTCGTGGGAGAGCAGCGCTTCAGCCGGTCGTGACCGAGCGGCCGTCACGGAGTCCCCTCACGGCACGGAGGAGGCGGCGGGACGTCGTGCCCCGCCGCCTCCTCCGCCTGCTCGTCAGGCCGGCGGTCAGAAGCTGCCGATGCGCCTCGCCGTGCCGGGCTGCCCGATGAGGGCCGCGATGTCCGCAGGGAGCGGCGCCGCGATGCCGATGGACGACGCCAGCAGGCTCAGCATGGACCCGAGGCCGAGCACCCCGCTCGTCTCGACGTTCCGCCACGAGGGCTTCCTGGCCGCGATCGCCGCGACCGAGTCGAGGCGCGTGACCGTCTTGTTGTCGCCGGCGCCCCAGCCCAGCAGCGTGGCCTGGGCGGTGGTGACCCGCTTGTTGAAGGCGTTGCCGGTGACGGTGATGCCCATCGAGTCGGCGGAGCGGCCCGTCTTGGAGTCGAGGACGTAGACCTGGAACCGTCCGCCGCTGCCGAAGGCGTTGTTCGCGACCGTGATGTCGCCGGTCACCCAGCTCATGGTCGGGTCGGGGATCGGGCGTCGCCGGTCCTGGCCCGTGGCCGCCGTGGCCTGGCGGCGCTCGTCCTGCAGGATCTTCACGCCGATGTCGCTGAAGCCCCCGATCGAGTTGTTGTAGACCCGCACGTGGTCGGTCCCGATGATCTGCAGGCCGACCTTGCCGCCGGTCACGGTGTTGTCCGCGATGACCGCCTTGCTCGACAGCTCGAGCTGGATGCCCGTCCACTCGTTGGAGTCGACGGTGTTGCCGGTGATGACGACGTCGTAGACGGACTCGTCCAGCCACAGCCCGGAGCTGTAGTTGCGGCTGATGTCGTTGCCGGTGACGGTGACGCCTCGCGCACGAGTGATCTTCACGCCGCCGGACACCGGGGTCTCCTTGAAGCGCTGCCAGTTGTTCTCCCGCACGACCGAGTCGGTCAGGCGGAGCCCGTACGACGCGTTGCTGCCGATGCCGAGCATGCCGTTGCGCTCGACGGTGAGGCGGCTGAGGTGGCCGTCGTTGTTCTCGATGTTCAGGCCGATCATCGCGTTGTCCCTCACGACCAGGTCGCGCGCCGTGGCACCGACGTTGCCGAGGCGGACCGCGCCGCGGTCGGAGTCGAGGGTCGCGTAGCGGCGCACGCCGAAGCCCTGCAGGGTCGTGCCCGGCGACTGGACCCAGATGGCCTGGGTCTTGTTGCTCACCCGCAGCTCGTGGCCCTGCGGGTCGCTGCCGACCAGGACGCGCCCGCTGGCGGGGTCCGTCGCGAAGGTGCCGGGGGCGAGCTGGGCGACTGCCACCTGGGTCAGCTGCTCGCCGTCGAGGAACACCTGGTCGGGCTTGGCTGCCAGGGGGAACCCCTGCAGGAGGAAGCGGGGGTTGTCGGGGATTCCGAGCACCGCCGACGAGGGGAAGAACGACCACGGCGTGCTCCACGACGAGCCCGAGCGCTGCCACGAGGTCACGGGCACCGACCCGTCGAGCCACACGGCCTCGCGCGGGTAGGACTGGATCGTGAGCGGCTTGCCGAACGGGACGACGACGCTCTCGTTGTAGCTGCCGGCGCGGAGCACGACGGTCTGGCCGGACGAGGCCTTGGACACCGCCGCCCCCAGGGTCCTCAGGGGAGCGGCCTGGCTGCCCCTGGCGGAGTCGTCGCCGCCCGGGGCGACGAAGAGCGCGCCGGAGGGGACGGGGTAGGAGGCGGTGCCCACCGCGGCGGAGCCCTGCGCGGCGCTCGGCGCGGGAGCCGGATCGGGCGCAGGTGCCGGGGCCGGGGCCGGTGCAGGGACGGGGTCCGGTGCCGGAGCCGGTACCGGCACGGCGTCCTGCGGCGACTTCGTGACGACCAGGTCGTCGAAGCTCGTGGAGACGGGCACCGTGTTGCTGCTGCTGGCGTACTGCCAGATCCCCACGGCGCCCGCCCCCGCGAGGCGGGCGGCGCTCGCGTCGGTCCGCTCGAGCTGCCATTCCGGCTCGGCGTCGCCGAGCCAGGCCTTGCCCCTGAGGGTCACGGCGGAGGTGCCGGTCACCTCGAAGAGCACCGTCAGCTGCGAGCCCCTCGTCGCGGCGCCGGGGAGGGCGACGCGACCGAGGTCGGTCTCGCCCGACTTCGTCACGCGGGTGAGGGCGAGCGCGACCGAGCCGGATCGACCCAGCTCGACCCGACCGCGGTAGGCGGAGCCGTCGGCCTGGCGGCGCAGCTCCCAGCCCTGGTAGAGCGCGGCCGTCTCGGTCGGCAGGGTGATGCGCTCCCGCACCGAGACGTCCTGCACCGAGACGCCGGCGAGCGTCGCGGAGGCGGAGGCGGAGGCGGGCAGCCGGCTGATGGACGAGGCGCCGCTCCCCACGGAGAAACGGGTGGCCGAGCTGGTCGACAGGGTCGTCCACGCGCCTCCCGAGTCGGCCCGGCCCCAGCTCCCGGCCACGGCCCGCGACGACGCGTCGGAGGCGATGGTCGACGACGCTGCCGAGGCGCTCGTCGCAGGGACGAGGACGGTGGCCAGCAGGACAGCTGCCATCCCGGCGGCAGCCGCCGCGGCACGGGTCATGCGGGGCAGCGGGGCGGACGGGGTGGACCGGGGCGTCGAGGCGTCGGGCATCGGCGCTCCTTTCGTCGGGTGGGGCTCGGAGCGAGGCGTGCCCCCCGGAGGGGGGCTTGCGGGGGCGAGGCGACAGCGAGTCAGGGAGGGCACTCAGTGAAGACAAGGATGAATACTGATACATCTACCCTCGTTCTGCAACGGTCCGTGAGCCCCCGACCAGGTGCCCTCCGTCCGGGTGCCCTCTCCTCGGGGGCCCTCGGAGCCCTCCTCGACCTGGCCACGCGTCGCCTAGAGTTCACGCATGACGCAGACCGCGACCGGCTCGGCGCCGGCGGCGAGCCCCCGGGGTCGACGGCTGCGCGCCTCGACTCCGACGCCCTCTGCGCACCTCGGCGGCTCGGCCGACGTCTCGATCGTCGGCGACCGCGACCCCCGCGCCTGGGTCCGGGCGGTCGCCGCCGTGGCGCTCGTCGCCCTGGGGACCCGGTGGACCCTCCCCCAGAACCTCCAGGTCGGGTTCCTGGTCGCGGCTGTCCTGCTGCCCGTGTGGTGGGGCGCGGTGCGGAGGCAGCGCGGAGGGACGACGTTCCTCGTCGTCGGCGCGGCCGCCGCCGTCGCGGGCCTGTGGCTGGGCGTCGCCAACGCCGGCGACCACGAGGTCGACCCCACGGCCGTCCTTCCCGCGACGATCACGCTCGTGGGGACGGTCGTGAGCGTCGGCCTGTTCGTCTGGGGCCGCGAGGTGCTGCGGCCGGAGCGGGCCGCCCTGTGGTTCGGCATCGGCCTGGCCCTGGGGTTCAGCTCGGACACCAACCTGTTCGACACCAACCCCTGGAAGTTCGGCTACGCCCTGCCGGTCACCGTCATCGCGCTCGCGATCGCGGCGCACCTGGGCCGTCGCTACGAGCTGGCCGTCCTGGCCGTCCTCACCGTGGTCGCGGCGCTCAACGACTTCCGCTCGGCCTTCGGGCTGCTCCTGCTCGCAGCGCTGCTGGTCTTCGCCCAGCTCGCCATCGTCCGCCCCCACCGCCGCCCCTCCCCGGCCGCGGTCCTGGCCGGCCTCGCAGCCCTCGGCGTCATCGTGTTCCAGCTCGGGCAGGCGCTCATCCTCGACGGCTACCTGGGCGTCGCGACCCAGACGCGGAGCCTCGAGCAGCTCCGGGTCTCGGGATCCCTCATCCTGGGCGGGCGTCCCGAGCTGGCGGCGACGGTCGCCCTGATGGAGCACCACCCCTGGGGCTTCGGCTCGGGATCGATCCCGACGGCGACCGACGTGCTCGTGGCCAAGGAGGGCATGGCCAGCATCGGGTACCAGCCCGACAACGGCTACGTCGAGCGGTTCATGTTCGGGGGCCACGTCGAGCTGCACTCGGTCTTCGGCGACCTGTGGGCCCAGTCGGGGGTCCTCGGGCTCCTGCTCGTCTCCGTCATGCTGCTCGTGCTCACCGTCGGCGTCGCCCGCCGCATCTCCGAGGGCACGGCCAGCGGAGTCCTGCTCTACTCGGCGGCGCAGAGCGCCTGGAACGTGTTCTTCGGGCCGTTCTACACGTCGTTCCCGATCCTCGTCATCGCCCTCGCCCTCGCCTTCGTGCCGGTCGCCGGCCACGAGCGCCCGCGTCCGGGACGACGTGGACGCGTCGGCCCGGCCCGGCCGGGGGGCTGGCATGCTGGCCGAGCCCACCGGCCCGCCGACGTGCGCGGCACCACGACGGCCGACCCGACCTAGGAGCACCGATGTCGTCACCCGACGAGACGCCCCCCACCCCGACCTCCGACGAGGCCCGCCGCCGTCGGCGCGTCCTCGTCGTCGCCGTGGGGCTGGCGGTCGTGGCGGCGGTCGTGCTCGCCCTCGTGCTGACCGGACGGGGCGCCGACTCACCCGACGCGGACGGGTCCGCCCCGCCGTCGACCGGCTCGTCCGCGACCTCGCCCACCGACGGCGAGGGGGACGACGCGACGGCGAGCGCCGAGCCCACGGACGACGCCTCCGACGAGCTGCCTGCCGCGGGCCCGGACACCCCGGAGGCACCACCCGTCGCGTTCGACGAGTCGCCCACGGTCGTGACGGGGGTGACGGCGCGGGTGAAAAGCGTCACCGCCGTCGACGGCGAGGCGACCCTCCCCGGCGAGGTCGCGGGCCCGGCCGTCCGCGCGGAGCTCGAGCTGATCAACGACTCGGGCATGTCCGTCGACCTCTCGGCGACCGTCGTCAACCTCGCCTACGGACCGGACCGGACACCGGCCAACACGTTCTCCACCGGGACTTCTTCTCTCAGCGGCACGCTGGACACCGGGAGTTCAGCCACCGGCTCCTACGTGTTCGCCGTGCCGACGGACGAGCAGGGCACCCTCCGGCTCACGCTCGACTACTCGGTCGACGTGCCGGTCGTGGTCTTCGAGGGCGGCGCCTCCTGACCTCGTGACCCCAGAACGGGGGCCACTGTCCCCCCTTGTGGGGACCCTATAGTCGCTATGCCGCCGGGACCCGAATCCCGAGAGCACCGCTGATGCCCGACACGTCGGCGGGACACCCGACCCGAATGAGGCACCCGCATGGGCACATCCGTCTCGTCGCGCCTTCGCCTCACGGCGATCGCTGCTGCGTCCGCCGTTCTCCTCTCGGCCCTGACCGGCCTGCAGCCGGCCTTCGCCGACTCGGCCCCGGCCGACCCGACGTCGCCGGCCACGCCCGCGACGGTCACCGCCGACGCCCTGCCCACGCCGCAGATCGACGGCTCGGTCTTCTCGCAGGTCGTCGTGGGCAACACCGTCTACGCCGCCGGGAAGTTCACGAAGGCCCGCCCGGCCGGTGCCGCACCGGGCGTCAACGAGGTGCCGCGCAGCTACGTCCTCGCCTACGACATCACGACGGGAGCCCTCTCGACGACCTTCGCCCCGGTCATCGACGGCCAGGTCAAGGCCCTGGCGGCCTATCCCGACGGCAAGCGCCTCTACGTCGGCGGTGCCTTCACCAAGGTCAACGGCGTGGCCAAGTACCGCCTCGCCGCCCTCGACCCGACCACCGGTGCGCTCGTCACCAGCTGGAACCCGGGCACCAACGCGACGGTCAACGCGATCGCGGCGGTGGGCCCGAACGTCTACGTCGCCGGCGTCTTCTCGAGCATCGGCAAGGACACCCGCACCAAGGCCGCCGCGGTGACCGCCTCGAACGGCACCAACCTGCCCTGGGCCCCCCAGGTCGCGGGCGGCGACGTCCTGGCGATGGTCGCGAGCCCCGACGGCTCCAAGATCGTGCTCGGCGGGTCGTTCAGCTCGGTCAACGGCTCGGCGCAGCCCGGCTACGGCCTCGCCATGGTCGACTCCACCTCGGCGGCCAACCTCCCCTTCCAGGCGAACGACGTCGTCCGCAACGGAGGCGGCCAGGCGGCCATCTACAGCCTGAGCGCCACCGCGAACGGCGTCTACGGCTCCGGCTACACCTTCGGCGGAGGCGGCCGGCTCGAGGGCGCCTTCAAGTCGACCTGGAACGGCGACCTGGTCTGGGTCGAGGACTGCCACGGCGACACGTACTCCGTCGCCGCGAACAGCACCACCGTCTACGTCGCGGGCCACCCGCACTACTGCGGCAACATCGGCGGCCAGCCGCAGACCGACCCCTGGACGTTCCAGCGCGCGATGGCCTTCAGCGACTCGGCCACGCAGACGATCACGAACGACCCGCTGGGCTACTACAACTTCGCCGGCACTCCCGCCCCGAGCATCCTCAACTGGTTCCCCGACTTCGGCACCGGCAGCTACACCGGCCAGAACCAGGGCCCGTGGAGCGTCGCCGCGACCGACAAGTACGTCGTCTACGGCGGCGAGTTCCCCACGGTCAACGGCAAGGCCCAGTACGGCCTGACGCGCTTCGCCGTGTCGAGCATCGCGCCCAACAAGGAAGGCCCGATCTACTCGGGCGCCCTGTTCAAGCCCACCCTCGTCTCGCTCGAGTCCGGCAGCGTCCGGGTCGGCTGGGAGTCCAACTGGGACCGCGACAACGCGAACCTCAGCTACGCGGTCTACCGCGACGGCAACCTGACGACGCCCGTCTACACGACCACCTCCTCCTCGACCTTCTGGAAGCGCCCCGCCGTCGGCTTCGTCGACAAGGGACTCGCTCCGGGAAGCGTGCACGAGTACCGCGTCCGCGCCACCGACCCGCTGGGCAACACCGTCCTCGGCGACACCGTCTCCGTGACCGTGTCGGCCACGGCGGCGTCGCCCTACCAGCAGCAGGTCGCGAAGGACGGGGCCACCGCGCTCTGGCGCCTCGGCGAGAAGAGCGGCTCGACGGTCTACGACTCGATCGGCTTCGACGACCAGCAGGCACTGGCAGGCGTGACGCGGGGGGCGAGCGGCCAGGCCGCGTCCGACTCGGACGGCTCCAGCACCTTCTCGGGCACGGACACCGGCCTCTCGTCGACCGCCTCGCCGATCGCGGGTCCGCAGACCTTCACGGTCCAGGCCTGGTTCCGCACCACGTCGACGGCGGGCGGCAAGATCGTCGGCTTCGGCAGCAACCGCACCGGCGCCTCAGGTTCCTACGACCGCCACCTCTACATGGACCCGCAGGGTCGCGTCTCGTTCGGCGTGTACCCGGGCTCGTCCCGCATCATCACCAGCCCCACGGCGCTGAACGACGGCCAGTGGCACCAGGTCGTCGGCACGCTCAGCTCGGCCGGCCAGACCTTCTTCGTGGACGGCAAGAAGATCGCGACGGACGCCGGCACGACGGGCGCCCAGGCCTACACGGGCTACTGGCGCATCGGCGGTGACAACAACTGGAACGGCGCACCCTACTTCCAGGGCGACATCGACGACGTGTCCGTCTACCCGACGGCGCTGAGCGCCAAGCAGGTCGACGGCCAGTGGGTCGCCTCCGGCCGGGTCAGCAAGCTGCCCGCGTCCCCGGCCGACGCCTACGGCGCCCGGGTGTTCCAGGACGAGCCCGAGGCGTACTTCCGCCTCGACGGCGACAGCTCGACCGTCGCGGCCGACTCGTCGCCGACCGGCACGAACGGCGTCGTGAGCGGCGGGGTCACGACCGGCGGGGCATCGGCCGTCACGTCGGGCTCCGGCAGCTCGGCGGCCTTCGACGGGTCGACCGGCGGCGTCGCGACCACCACGTCCTACGACGCCCCGAACAGCTACTCGCTCGAGACCTGGTTCAACACGACCACGACCTCCGGCGGCAAGCTGATCGGCTTCGGCAGCTCGCAGACGGGGTACAGCGGCAACTACGACCGACACGTCTACATGGAGCAGGACGGCCGACTCCAGTTCGGCACCTGGACGGGCCGGATGAACCTCGCGAGCAGCACCGCCAGCTACAACGACGGCCGCTGGCACCACGTCGTCGCCACGCAGGGCGCCGACGGCATGAAGCTCTACGTCGACGGCGCCCAGGTCGGGACGAACCCGACCACGGCCTCTGACGGCTACCGCGCCTACCTGCGCGTCGGCGGGGACAGCTCGTGGAACTCGGGCTCCGGCTACTGGGCCGGCAGCCTCGACGAGGCCGCCTTCTACGCCCGGCCCCTCGACGCCTCGACGGTCGCGCAGCACTTCGCGCTCGGCGCGGACGTGCCGAACGCCGCCCCGAAGGCCGCCTTCACCTCGTCGGCAGCAGGCCTCACGGTCTCGCTCGACGGCAGCACCTCGACCGACGCCGACGGCCGCGTCGCCTCGTACAGCTGGGACTTCGGCGACGGCAGCCCCGCCGCGGCCGGCGCCGCCCCCTCGCACGCCTACGCCGCCGGCGGCACGTACGTCGTGACCCTCACGGTGACCGACGACCACGGTGCGGTCGGCACCTCGACCGCGACCGTGACCGTGACGGCGCCGCGGGTGAACGTCGCGCCCACCGCCTCCTTCACCTCGACGGTCGACCACCTGGCCGTCGCGGTCGACGGCTCGGCCTCGACCGACGCCGACGGCCGGGTCGCCTCGTGGGCCTGGGACTTCGGCGACGGATCGGCAGCAGCGTCCGGAGCGAAGGCCGACCACGTCTACGCCGCCGCGGGCACCTACACGGTGACCCTCACGGCGACCGACGACGAGGGCGCCCTCGGCACCTCGACGGGCACCGTCACCGTCGCCCCCGCGCCGCCCGCGAACCTGGCCCCCACGGCCTCGTTCACGAGCAGCGTCTCGGGCCTCGCAGTGTCGGCCGACGCCTCCGCGTCGGCGGACGCCGACGGCGCCGTCACCGCCTGGAGCTGGAGCTTCGGCGACGGGGCCACCGCCTCCGGCCGGACCGCATCGCACTCCTACGCCGCGGCGGGCAGCTACGCCGTGACCCTCACGGTGACCGACGACAAGGGCGCAACGGGCACCTCCACGGCGACCGTCACGGTCGCCCCGATCCCGAACGCGGCCCCGACGGCGGCGTTCACCACGGCGACCGACAAGCTCTCGGTGAGCGCCGACGGCCGCACCTCGGCCGACAGCGACGGCACCGTCGCCTCGTGGGCCTGGGACTTCGGCGACGGCAGCACGGCGACGGGCAGCACGGCGAAGCACGACTACGCCGCCGGCGGCACCTACACGGTCACGCTCGTCGTGACCGACGACAAGGGAGCGAGCGGGACGCGCACGTCGACCGTCACGGTCACCGCGCCCCCCGTGGTGACGGCGATCGCGCAGGACGGCTTCGGCCGGTCGGCGGCGAACGGCTGGGGATCGGCCGACGTCGGCGGCACCTGGACGCGGACCGGCCAGGCCTCGCAGTACGCCGTCGCGAACGGCGTCGGCACCCAGTACCTGGGCGCCGCCGGCTGGAGCACCTCGATGGCGCTCACCGGCGTCAGCGCGGCCGACAGCGACCTGCGCACGACCGTCAGCCTCGACAAGGCGGCCACGGGCGGCGGCACGTTCGTCTACGTCACGGGCCGCAAGGTGGCGACGAACTCCGAGTACCGCGCGACCCTGCGCTACCGCTCCGACGGACGAGTCGTCGTCGCGCTCAACGCCTACAAGGGCACGTCGACCAACGTGACCCTGGTGAACGAGACGCTGGTGCCGGGAACGGTCGCGCCGGGAGCCAAGGTCAACGTGCGCCTCGAGGTCAGCGGGACCGGCACGACGACGATCCGGGCGAAGGTCTGGCTCGGCGGCACGACCGAGCCCACGGCCTGGACCGTCTCGACGACCGACACGACCGCGGGCCTCCAGGCTCCCGGCTCGATCGCCCTGGCCGCCTACGCCTCGGGGACCGCGACCAACGCACCGCAGACGGTCTCCTTCGACGACCTGAGCGTCTTCAAGCCGTGACCGACGCCGTCCCGGAGCCCGCGAGCAGGCTCGTCGTCCAGCAGTCGTTCCCCCGACCGCGCCCGACGACGAACCCGTACCTCGTGATGCTCCGGGACGCCGTCGGGGCGGTGCCGGGGGTCGAGGTGCGCACCTTCGACTGGAAGGGCGCCCTCCTCGGTCGCTACGACGTGTTCCACGTGCACTGGCCCGAGATCCTGGTCTCGGGCCAGAGCCCGCTCAAGGCGCTGGTGCGGCAGGGGCTGACCGTCGCCCTCGTCGTCAAGCTGTGGGCGACGCGCACCGCGATCGTCCGCACCGAGCACAACCTCGAGCTGCCGAGCGGCATCTCGCGTCGGGAACGAGCGCTGCTGCGCTGGATCGAGCGGCGGACGACGCTCTGGGTGCGGCTGAACGACGAGACGCCCGAGCGCCCCGGTGCCCTCGGCGCCCTCATCCCGCACGGCCACTACGTCGACTGGTTCTCCCGCTGGCCCTGGCCGGCACGCGAGGCGGGCCGCGTCTCGTACTTCGGCTTCATCCGGCGCTACAAGGGCGTCGACGGCCTGCTGCGTGCCTTCCGTGGCGTGCAGGGCGACGACCGGCGGCTGCACGCGGCAGGCAAGCCCTCCTCGCCCGACCTGGCCAGGGGGCTCGAGGACCTGGCCGCCGACGACCCGCGGGTCAGCCTCGACCTGAGGTTCCTCGACGACGAGGCCCTGATCGATGTCGTCCGCCGGGCCGAGCTGGTCGTCCTGCCCTATCGCGAGATGCACAACTCGGGAGGCGTCCTCACCGCGCTCTCCCTCGGCCGTCCCGTGCTGGTGCCGGCCAACGAGGTCAACGCCCGCCTGGCCGACGAGGTCGGCGCCGGCTGGGTGCAGCAGTACGCCGACGACCTCGAGGCGGCCGACGTCGAGCACGCGCTGGACGCGGCCTCGCGCCTCGACGACGACGCCAGGCCCGACCTGTCCGCCAGGGACTGGGACCGCGCCGGCGAAGCGCACGTCGAGGCGTACCGTCGCGCGGTCGCCGCCGTCAGGCGGGGCCGAGGGTGACCTCAGCCGTCGACGCGGCCGTACTCGCGGTAGCCAGCACCCCACGCGCCCGTCACCATGCCCGCGCCGCGGGCGATCGTGCGGACGCCGCGGGCGCGCTGGCCGAGCGAGCGGACGACCGTCCCGACCACCAGCCGTGCGGCGCCGCCGGCGACCCGCACGCCGCCCCGGGCCGTGAGCCGGAGGCGCGTCACCAGTCGCGCGGGACCGCCCGCCGACAACATCACGGACGTCAGGCTCCAGCCGTTGCCGCTGCTGTACGCCCGCTGCAGCACCCAGCGCCGTGTGACGCGGTGCGCGGGCACGACGTCCGTGACGACGGCCTCGGCGCACCAGAGGATCGTGCCGCCGCCCGCGACGAGGCTGCGGGTGAAGAGCGTGTCCTCGCCGCCGACCTGCCCGAGGGCGACGTCGAAGGACAAGCCCTGCCGTCGCACCTCGACCAGGTCGAGCAGCAGGTTGTTCGTCGCGGCCACCTCGACCGCCGTGCCGGTCGGCAGGCGGCGACGCGCGAAGAACCGGCCCTCGACGATGAACGGCTCCGGCTCGACCTCGTACTCGCTGCGGACGGGCCCGACGACTGCTGCGGCGCCGGACCCGGCCTGCAGCGCGATCAGGGCCGCGAGCCAGGGCTCGGATGGTCGCTCGTCGTCGTCGATGAAGACGAGCAGGTCGCTCCCGCCGCTCTCGGCGAGGGCCCGGTTGCGGGCCGAGGCGATGCCCGGCGTGCCCTCGACGACGTAGTCGACGGACACCGGGCCGACGCCGTCGGGCGGATCGGCCGCGGCGAGCGCCTCCGTCTCGACGCGCTCGCGCCCCGTCCCGCTCGCGTCGTTGTCGACCACGAGCACGCGCGCCGTCACGCCGAGCGCCCGGACGCCGCGGGCCTGCTCGACGAGCAAGGGCAGGACGGCGTCGAGGTCGCGGGGCCGTCTGAAGGTGAGCACGGCGATCGTCAGGAGGCGCGGTGCGGTCGGGTCGGTCGTCACGACCCTCAGCATGTCAGGTCGGCGACCGGCGCCGGGTCGCGCACCGCACCTCCTGCGGGTGGGCCGAGGAGGAACCGTGGGTGACTCGCTGGCCGGCCTCTCGGTCGTCGTCGTCAACTACGGCTCGACCCCGCTGCTGCGGCAGAACCTCGCGCCCGTCTCCCGGGCCGTCGACGACCTGGTCGTGGTCGTCGTCGACAACTGGTCGGGAGCCGCCGAGCGCGCCCGCGTGACGGAGCTCGCCACGGCGGAGGGCTGGCTGCTCGTGACGCCCGACGGCAACGAGGGCTTCGGCACCGGCGTGAACCTCGGCGTCGCGCGGGCCCGCGAGGCAGGCGCGCGCCACCACGTGCTCCTCAACCCGGACGCCGTCGCCGACGTGGGCTCCCTCGCCGCCCTGCTCCGCGCCTCCTCGACCGAGCCCCTGACGATGAGCGCACCCACCGTGCTGCGCCCCGACGGCAGCCTCTGGTCGGCGGGCAGCGACCTGTACCTCGACGACGGGCGGATCCGCTCGCGGCGCCGCAGGCTCGACGGCGCCCGCGTCGAGGAGTGGCTGAGCGGCGCCTGCCTCGTGCTGAGCGACGAGCTGTGGCAGCGCTGCGGCGGCTTCGACGACGACTACTTCCTCTACTGGGAGGACGTCGACCTGTCGCGCCGCGTCGTGGCCGCAGGAGGCGCCCTGAGGCTGCTCGAGGACGTCACGGTCGTCCACGCCGAGGGCGGCACGCAGGCCGCCGACGGCGCCGAGAGCTCGGGCCAGGCCAAGTCGGCCGGCTACTACCGCTACAACATCCGCAACCGCCTGCTCTTCGCCGCCAAGCACCTCGGCGACGACGACCTGCGCCGCTGGCGTCGCGTCACGCCGCAGGTCGCGTGGGAGGTGCTGCTGCAGGGTGGCCGGCGCCAGTTCCTGCAGTCGCCCGGCACCCTCCTCGTCGGCGTCCGCGCCGTGCTCGAGGGCCGCCGCATCGTGGCCGCGGAGCTGCGTCGACGCCGCGCCTGAGGCCGGCCGGGGGCTCGCGGCTCAGCGACCGACGAACTCCGCCAGCGACGCTGCGAGGTGGCGCGTCGTCAGGCGGGCCTCGACCGCGGCGCGGCCGGCGGCCCCGAACGCGCGCGCCTCGCCCTCGTCGCCCAGCAGCCGCAGCACGTGCCCGGCCAGGGCCTCGGCGTCGCCGACCGGCGCGAGCAGCCCGGTGCGCTCGTGCTCGACGTAGTCCTCGATCCCGGGGGTGTCGGTCATGACCACCGGCCTGCCCGTGGCCATCGCCTCGAGGCTGACCGTCATGCCCGACGCGTGCAGGTTGTCGCGGGTGGCCACGGCCACGACCGAGGCGCGCGCGTACAGCTCGGCGAGCTCGCGGTGCGAGACGTGGGGCACGACGGTGACGCCCTCCGGCGGGGCCGCGTCGCTCGTCGTCTGGACGACGAGCTCCACGTCCGGCCGCTCGGCACGGACGAGGGCGAGGGCCGCGAACAGGGTCGCCGGGTCGCGGTCGCGGTCGCCGCCGACGCTCAGCACCATGGGCCGCGACGGCCACGGCCTGGCCGCGAAGAAGTCGGCGTCGACCCCGAAGGTGAAGAAGCCGACCGGCGGGCCGTCCTCGCCGACGAAGCGCCGCAGCGGCTCGACCTGCCCTCGGCTGATCACCCAGAGCCCGCTCATGCGGCGCAGCACGTCCCGCATCCGCCCGACGTCCTGGCCGCGCTCCACGCGGTCGGTCACCCAGATGACACCGGTGTACATCTCGTCGTGCGCCGTGGTGAGCAGCATGCGGCGGGCGACGTTCTCGTCCCACGTCACGCCGATGCTCGCCGACGACCCGGACGAGCCCGACGACCCGGACGAGCCTGACGAGGAGGCGCGGCGCGGCAGCACGCGGTCGCGCAGCACCTGCAGGCGGCCGGGTTCCCCGACGGACCCCACCGTCGCCTGGGGGTCGGTCTCCCGCAGCGCCTCGAGGCCGTACGGCCAGGCGCCGGGGCGCCGACCGGCGGCGTGGTCGGCCGCCCAGCCGGCCACGTCGCGTTCGCGAGCGAAGAGGACCTCGATCATCGCGCCTCCTCGGCGTCGTCGTCGTGTCGTCGGCGACCGTCCGAGCCACGACCGTCC
>Ga0265797_10008135_pt1 | contig 14098 bp, 14 predicted proteins | sample P2T30metagenome_FD_192433 | JGI IMG/M metagenome (GOLD analysis project Ga0265797, IMG submission 192433) | Plant litter microbial communities from East Loma Ridge, Irvine, California - P2 T30 | ecosystem: Environmental > Terrestrial > Plant litter > Unclassified | place: USA: California... | reverse complement strand
GCCAATTGTGCAGACGCGGATGAAGCCATATCCCGAGGTGCCGTCGATGCGCTCAAGCCTTTTGACAAGGTCGATAGGCCTATCTCGTATTAGCCTGATACCCGTCGTCATGTCCCGGACGAGCTGGGCCCTACGGTCGGCTGCTTGACTCCAGCTCTCGCAGCGAACGAGAAGCTGCTGTCCGTCCTGGTTCGAGCCAGTGCACAGACGCTGTAGGTACACAAAATGCTCGTCGTTGATCGGCTCGGCAGCATACTTCGACCCAGCAAGCTTCGTCGTGTCCCCCAACTGCTCAGTAACTCTGTCCTTCCACATCGAGGCGTTGACCTGCGCCCGATCAGCTCAGTACAACACCACTAACTTCGCCATCAACTCACTCACAGCAATAAGATAGTGCCCCCCAAACGTGTCCTTCGTCTGGCCCGCCAGCACGACCACCAGCGTAAGCACAAAGCAAGCCACCGCAAGCACGCACGGCACAAGTGCCGTGACTCTGTACTTCTTGAGCACTCTTTTCGGCGTGCGAGGCGGTGCCGGAAGGGGCTTGTAAATCGAGTTCCTCTGGTCTCCTAGATCTGGCTCGATGGACATCTTCTCCGACATCAAGGCAGACTCGAAAGAGACTTTGTGGGGTTGCTCTGGCATGTACGCCGAATCGAACGAGACCTTGTGTCCGTAATATGGCATGCAGGCATCGTCGAAAGACACCTTGTGTCCTCCATAGTCCGCCATCCAGGGGGTTTGTTGGCGAGCAAAAGGTGGTTTAGTAGCTCAGCTACCACCACCTAGCATCAGATGCGCTGGCGAGGCAGGGAGTATTTGCGATATGTAGCGATCGAGCAAATATGACGCAGGTGATCGCCAGGGTCAAAGCAAAGCATACCTCCCGCCACCATGGGTACCCGTTGTAGATCGCGTCGCAGTCAAAGCAAGCCCATGAAAGCACGCGGCGTGATGCGCTGCGGGCCGATGACACCGTTCCACACAAGGTCGTACTCTATGCAGTGGTCTCCAGGGATACGTTCGGCAGCAACTAACAGTGTGGAAAATGCATGTGAGTCTATCAAGAACCTGCAAGATCCGCCTCTTTCTCGTCATGGAATGGTCTGGGTGTTAAAACCGTAAATGCTCATCGGAGACCATTGCGTGCAGTCACTTCTGCCAGTGCGAGGGATCATCCCAGGTTGAGACGTTGGTTTCGGCCGGTCGTCTGGTATGAAATGCTAAGCCTTACATCATACGCAGACCTCTGAAACACGGGCTTTTCATGCATGGAAGCATACCTGGCCAATGGGAAAGTTCAGATCTCGATGGTGTGGTGTGTCGCCTCCTGAAACGCCGTGCCTTCCACGATGAAACACACGCAGTACGGAATCGAAGATGACAGTTCCACTGTCTTCACCACCAGTCGGCTCGAACCCGACCTATTGAAAGGGAGGTTGCTGTGGTACATGTCCGTTTGGATAAGACGAAAAGGGGTTCCAGTTCAGCGCGTTGGTGAAGTCGTCCAGGTCCATAGGCACATCATTAAAGGAGAAAGGGTATGTATAGTCGTTGCCGTTCGCTGTGAAAAAGCTTGGGTTCGAAGCTTCCATTGCGAAGTCGTTCAGATCGAATGATGACGGGGTGGTTGAGTCGGATGGAGTGATCGAGGTATAAGCTGCAGGCTTGGAGTCAGCATCTGCGCTTCTCGGGGTGATTTTGCACTCACGCTGAGGTACGTCTTCCTTCCGTACACCTCCGATATTTGCTTTCTGCAGCACAAGTCTAGTGGCCTCTGCGACCTTTCGTGCCTCGTTCGACCGCTTGCTTGCTTTGTGCCATATGAGCTGAGCACTGAGCAGAAGCCCGATAATCTGCTCGCGAGAGGGGGGAGCGCGATCAAGCTGCAGCCCGCTCTGCCCTGAATTGCTTGTTGGTCGTGGCAGCGGAGATGTCAAATCGCGGTCGAGGTCCAGGATGAGGACAGTGGTCGCAAGCAGAAAGTCTTGTGCGACGATAGACGACATGTACCAGCTCATAGTAAAAACTTTCCACCCGGGGCTCCACAGTCTGCCACCTGGCATTATTTCCGCGTCAATTTTCTGCTGGAGTTGAAGCATTTCAGACGCTGCGTTGATGCATACTCTTCTTGAGTACTCGTAACCACTGTCAGTGCGGCCAAGCAGAAGATAAGGTCTGTGCAGAACCAGTTCCGCCTTCAAAAAAGAAAGACCAAGGTATATGCGTCTCATCGATTCGGGCGAAACTGCGAAATCGAAATCGGAAGAAGCAAACGAGGGCTTTGACGGCTCAGGCAGTCTGTCGTATACTTGTCGTAGGACCGCATCCAGATTCATGATGTCTCGATAGGCCGGGTGGGATGTGGTGTTGGTTAGATCCAGGATTTTGGCGTGTGTTGTCCTTACTCTCGTCATGACTATCAAGTACGAGAGTGGACCCAGTTGTGTCTCTCGTGACGGAGGTAGTTCTGTCATCTCTTCGAATATCTCGTCGTCCGCTACGTTTCGAGGCTCCTTTGTATCGTACATAAACGACTGGATCATTCTCGGCAGTCCAACTTGTGACGAGGAAACCAGGTCTATTGACAGAATCACAAGCCATGTTCGTCGTCGGAGTTCGGCCCTGAAAGGAGAAATGTTGGTAAAATGTGAAGGGTCTCTGTGATAGCCAGAACGAAGAGCAACGCGCACGATCATTCCCACGAGTATCCACATGCTGAACTGAGTGTCGGATGAGCGTGTGTATTCAGATCCGAAGTACAGTAGGCAGGCCTCGACTGTATAAGGCGGACATTTGGTGTAATTCGCGAGGATGAGAGCTTGCACAACCTTTTCGCGATAGAAGTCCATGCGTGCTGTTTGCAAAATCTGGTTCTGCGCACCGCTATCTTGACCTTGAATCTGTGTGCCAGAAAGAAAACGCGCGCCAATGCTTAGCACAGCATACAGCAGGCCTAGCCACATGGTAGAAGTGTCAAACGGCCTAACCCAGAAAGCATTATACTGCGAGAAAGGTCAGAATTTGTGGTGCACAAGCTTGGTCACACGCACCTCTCTAAGGAAGCTTGGTCGATGAAGTAAAGCTGGCGCCGTATCCATCGACTCAAAGTAAGCTTCAATCAGCTGATCAGCTTCAGACCGCGGAGGTAGAGAGGCAAGCAGTTCTTGCTTGGTCGCATGGCGCTGGCGACCGAACAGAAGATCTGGGCCAGCAATGTCTTCGGATAGGTCATCCTGCGCATGAGCAGATGTAGGGATCTGATCAAGATGGTCTTTGAGTTCGGATATCTGTGCAGGTGTTACTGGCTGGCGGGCCGAACGTTTGATAACAACTTGCTCCATCTAATATTGAACTCCAATGTCCAGAGTTTGTATAAGTCGTAGTGTCCATACTCAACTTCACCTGATCTGGAGTGCCGGAAATTCCCGAGCTTTCTTCGTCACTGTTGTGCTCCATATGTGGCGATGGCGATTGTCTCGGACTTGACTGTTCGACATCCTTGCTCGCCATCAATGTGGTGACAAGTCGCTCCAGTTGGTTTATTCGCTCATGCACACTGTTTGGGGCTCGAGCCTCTCGAGGCGTCGAATTGCTTCGCACAAAGGTGCACGAAAGTGAGAGACCGCGGTCAACGCAGGTCTTGCATGGGGACTGGCGGTCACACTTGAGTCTTCAATATAGCGGTTAGCGCGTGGAAATTTGAATGGTGCATGCGCGAGTACTTTCGTTTCCTGCACAACGTACACGACAATGTTGGTTTCGGCCTCCGCCTACTAGCAGGCACCTCGCGGGCAGGTGTCTCTGTATCCATGGCTTGGATTTTACACTGCCAAGCTGCTGATCCGTGCTAGGAATGCAGACGGTAATGGGAGATGCATGCAGATGTGGTGTAGGGATTGGGAGAAGCCGGCAGGCGGTGTTGAGCATCCTGGCGCTAGTGGCCCAAGCCTTGGTGGGGAACTTGTGGATTTGTTCGGCCTCACGACGACTGATACTCTTCACATAATATCCAACAGCACCGAAGTTATGCAACCCAGCAAGGATCGCTCCACGACGTCATGTACAGAGTGTCAACGTCGCAAGCAACGGGCGAGTTCTCCCGAAGTTGAGATTGACAGCCCGGTGTCCACGAGACTAACGACTAGAGCTAGTGCTCTCGCGAATGGCCTTGTAATCATTGTCAAGCAAGAAAAGTAGCAGATCTCTGCCAGTTCAGTGTGAAGAAAGCGCAGAATACGACACCGGATTCGACTTGGTACGAGACTCATTCGCTTCTCTCTCGGCAACATGCAGTCGATTGACTCCGTGCACTAGTGATGCGTCCAGCGAAGCCCGTCGTCAAAAGAGAAGTCTGTCGCACTCGCTCGAAGCGCCCACCGTGCCCCAGGGCGCCGAAGGACTGGAGGATGGCCTCAGGATATGGGGATACATGCGCGGCCATGTGCATTACAAAGTCGGCACGACAGAAGGAGTAAGACATGGCACCAAGAACCTCCAGCTGTTACCAATCATGCACTACAGACTTCACCAAGGAACAACTCGCCAACAGAGTCCATATCGGATGCAGTCGAGACTGCTGTGCAAGTAGTCCCTTCAAGATCCATCTTAGGTGTGTCCATGGTTTTGAGATGTGTGCTGCTCATCGCAGGCTAATCAAACCAGATGCCATTGTCAATCATTTTTTAAATGTTGTGAACTACCGGTACACTGCGATATATGGTCCGTCTTTGACTACGCAATATGTGGACTGGTGGGCCCATCGAACCGCTGGCAGGCGATTGTCCCCTGAGTTCACGTGTCTGCTGCTACGTATATGCGCATACACTGTGCAGTACCTCACCCCAAATCTGAGCAAGATGATCGAATTTGAGCTTGCAAGTAACTCCCAGGTGCTAACGGACCGTTTCGCTGCCGCCGCCGACCAGCTGAGCCAAAGTTTCGAAGCATCCAGCATTAGCGTAGAGCGAGTTCAAGAGCAGTTTTTAAGATGCGCATGGTTAGTAGCTTCTTCGGACACTTTACTCCCGAGACTTTGATTGACTCAATACAATTAAAACATAGGTTAAAGTCAGAGTCCAAGATCGTCGAGTCCTGGCATGCACTTAGTTCTACAATACGTGCAGCACAAGAACTCGGTACGTTCAAACCTTTGCGAACCCCGCGTACAATCTGGCAAAGGCTTCGCAATGATGTTATAGTTTCATAAAAGCCACTTCAACGTTACGAAACCCTAGCAAGACTCAGAGGAGCTTGTCCGGAGTCTAGTATTTCGCAAGAGTGTTCTAAGCCTTGATGACAGGCGGGATTCCTTGCGAGTCACGGCTCGAATCCACTTACTGACAGCGCCGTAGGAATCGATCAAGATGCTGGGATAGAAGACCTTTCACCCTTCGATCTGGAGATCAGACGGAGAATCTGGACAGTTTTATACATCTGGGACTGGTAAGACCGAATGAAGAACCATGCGCATATCCCGCACTAAGCTCGTTTCAGGCAAATCGCAGCATGGCTAGGCAGGCCAAATCTGATAGACCAGAAGCATTTGACGTTCCAATTCCCAAACCTGCGACTCGATCAGTCAACAACAAAGCCGAACCTTCTTTCTCCATTCGCGCACATGGCTCTTCAAGCGGATCTGGGGAGAAGAATCGCCACCACTCTAGACAACGCACAGTCAACAAATAATAATTCCGCAAGTAAGGTATCAGCTGTCGAGTCTGAGTGCGAAAAATTCATCGAACAGCTACCAGCGATCTTCAAGGTGGAACGTCCGGACACGTCATATGATGTAGAGCATCCGTGGGTCGTCTTCCAAAGACTACAGATGCACTGCGTCATATTCGCTACAATGCTGGACTTCCTGAAGCCTTTTCTGACAAGATTTCGCCAAGACAAGATGACTGAGAAAGATGACGACTTCAGAATCATGGGGGTGGATATCGCGCTGCGGCTACTCCGAGCAGCCCGTGATCTGTTTGACCACGAGTTCCCGATAAATGCCAAGTTCCATCTCGTCATCTTTGCCATATTTGATGTGAGTGGTCATTGGATGGATGTTCCAGAGACCACAATTGACCTATGACAGACTGCGACCATATTATGCTCCGCCACTATCCATGATTGCGGGCAAATGTTGCCCCACCGTGAAGAGGTTAAAGAAGCGATTGAGCATTCGTTGGACATGTTGCACCAGCTCAGTACAACCACGAAGCTGGCGTCTTCTTCGCACAGCTTCCTACAGAAGTTGGTGCAAGCGACCCCTGAGCTGGCTGGTTATGGAGCAACCAAAAAGCGCCGAACGGGTGGCATCCCTCCAACAGCGGAGCTCGCCAACGTACCAGCTCCGGTATCTGCCTCAGCCAAGGTGAATGTCGATATCAGGACGGGGGATGCCGATCAGAGAATTCAGTCGCCCATGACGACGCACCCAGACCAATTCTCCTTTGATCTGGATAACTTCCTGGCAAACAATCCATTCGGCGAACTTTCTAGCTCCGCCTCTTTCGACATGGGCGGTATGGAGCAGATCTGGGACTATGACAACCTGCATCTCGATGGTCTCTCAACCAACGAGCCTTTAGTCTGAGCACAAGTATCAATTGTTCTCTAGTATGCCATGCTCTATGCCATGCTGAAGCACATGCTAGCCCCGTAACAGACCACACGACTCCTGATATTCTTTCAATTTGACTCTTTCTCAGCAATGCTGTCGAAGGCCACGCTCAAATACGACGCTGCTTTGCCACTTTCGATATGCCGCCACTGCGAGCGGTTGCTTTGCGCTTCTTCGAACCCACTGAACCCTGGGCGACAACGAGAAGACGAGTTTGGTCAGCCGGCTGCTTGCAGCGCTCCGACATGAAGACACCGGAGTCATCGGAGAGCGGAGAGGGAAAGGCCTCGTTCTCGGCAGGGCTCTCGGAGAATTTCTGAGGATGAACGTCAAAGTCGTCCGCCGATTGTAAGATCGAGGCACTGAGGGCTGGAGTACGAACCTGGATGGCCTTGCGGCGCGACTCGTCTTTCATCCCGTCCTGCACGATGTCCAAACTTCGGCGAAGTTCTTTGCCCTGTTTCTGCACCATGCCAAGCAGGTCGTCGTACTGCCTCATGAGCAGCTTGTACTGTTGATTGAAGAGAGCGCATATGTCGGTCAATCCATCACAGCGCTCTGCCAGCTGTTCCGAGCTCGCGATCGTGTAGGACTCAAGGTATGCCAGTCTGGTCCGTGTAACAAAGCTGTCGTGTGTGAGCTGTTTCGTGAACGCGCGCCCAATCTTGGCCTCTTCTCTCTCATGTACATTGGCGGAGAACTGGCTAGGTACTTGGTATGTAGAGCTGCAGGCTTTGTCAGGGGCACTTCAGCCGGCTTGGAAGATGGAGGTCTATGTACCTTGTTGATTTCACGCTGTCGGAGTAAGCCCCGTCCTGGTCTTCTCCATCGGACGATGGATTGTACCCGCTCATTGATGGGATCGAATACTCATAGCCATGAGCGTCAAATCTTCCTCGCTTGGTAGGATGTCGAGATTCTGTCTCTTCAGGGTCGTAGCGGCCTCGTCCTGCGTTGAGCAGTACCAAACGTTGTTTTTCCACATCTTCTTCGCAGTATTCTCTATCCAACACAGACATGTCAATCACTGCATGGCGGCAAGTGGCTTCGTTGGGACAGTAGTGATCGTTGAGGGCATGGCCATGTCGGAGGAGCTCGCTCTGGCTCATAGTCCAGCGACGAGCCATTGTTAGCGAGCTATAGAGGTAGGAGGGCTCCGTATTGTTGACAATGCGTTGTTTGCGGATGCAGGGTGAGATACGATGATGATGATGATGAAGATGTCCTCGTACTCTTGCGAATGTTGTTCGTGAGTCGTGGCGAGGTTGCTCTCCCCTGAGAATTCGAGGCTGGGAACATTGTGATAGGATACAACTGCCCTTGGTTTACTAGGCGATGCTCCAGAGGCAGGCGCTGGGAGTGGACCATGGCAGGAAAGACACGGACATCTGCACCTGGGGCGTCTATCTACACTCCACGTGTAGTGAGCATCAATCAAGCAATTGCTGCGTCACGCTTTTCGAAATTCTGTACTTGTTTCCACTTCGCGATTCTTTCAGCCTGCCGACTAGACTCAGTGGCTGTTCTGAGATCATCGCAGGCCCTGGGATCGTTCGAATCATTGTCCAGGTCTTCGAAGCATAGCCTGAATATCCTCACACAGATTCAAATGCGTTCATCGTCAAGGCGTTTGTCCATGGTGAAGTTTCGAGAGGCCTGTAACACGCCGTCCTGTCCGCGAGTGTCAACGCTGCCAGCGCTTTTCTCGACAGGTGCTTTGTGCGTCGTGCATGTTAGCAGGTCTCCAGCGGACTCATATTCCACAAACAGAGATTGGATGCTGATCTCATGCCACCCCGCTTACGGTCGGCTGCAGAGGCCGGAGGTCCCATCGAAACGCGGGTGTTGTTCGCTGCCCGGGTGGGGTCGGTGGGCCTTGCATCGCGGTTGCAAAACGTAACTGCCCACCATAGCGTCCTCAGCATGAAAACCCTGACCGCCACCCTCGTTTGTTCGATACTAATGATGGAAGCGCCGGGCTTCTTATGCAAGTTCGCCTTCGCCTCACCTTCGTCGCTACATAATTGTTATAGTATGGCCGTACATGAGGATATGTAGGCGTCACACGACGTGGTGAAGACGGACCGGTTGGCGGTTGGCGCCGCGCCGAGCAGAATAACGTTATTTTACTAGTGTCGCCTTAGCTTGTGATCAAGCTTGAGATGCCTGGGCGAACCAACACCGGGGGGCGTTGATGATCAATGCAGTGAAAGGGTTAGGGCTCAAGCTATACGTCACTGCACGCCTCACCCATGGTGCCCACGCGCAGTTTTCCAGAGGGATCACACCCAATTTTGTGACCTTCTGGCTGGGATTTGCGGCGGACCATAGATAGTGTAGGTATATAGTACGGGCATCGCACCATTTTGTACCTTTTGCGTGTCATCCCATCTCATCTCTCATTTCTTCTTCGAGGCGATCGGACGAAAAATACGAACCATTTTCCGCCCCAATACAAGCTTCTCCAAGCCTCACAAGCCTTTTAAGCATCTTCTGCTTGGGTGACACACAGTGTGACGGTTCGAACCATTACCCACTTGCGACAACGACGACTGCGAGAATAGCCACGACTACCTTACTACAGCCCTTTGCAACTTCCCATCCCAGCGCCAAACATCCAAGCAACTACTCAACAGCGAACGTACACCATAACTAGTACAGCACCCGCCATCATGGTACGAACAAAATTCGTCAATCCATTCAAGTCTCACGACGTCTCGGAATTCCCCGGTGTCCTCCAACCGCTCGAGGATGCGCCCCGTCGCGGCTCCGTTTCTGCGCCGCAAGAACCCATTGCACCAAGCTCCGAGCGACGCCTGAGTGAGAAGAGCGAGAAGAGTGACAAGCCAGACAATGTGTCGAGACCACCTGACAGTGACGCGAGCAGTGGAGTTGTGAATCATGGCATGTCTTTGAAGACACTCAAGGAAGAGATACTAGCTGAAATCGCCGCGGGCGACACCGATACGCCATACGACCGTAAGAGATGATTGGCAGCCGACAGAATCGTAAATGTACATGCTGATCGCGAACAGGCAAGTCCAAGGTCATAAATCGAGCCATACAGGATATGGGCATGGGTCCCTACCAATGGCATCTATTCGCACTCTGCGGTGGGGGCTGGATGGCAGACAACCTGTGGCTCCAGGTACGTTCACTCGGCGTTGCTAATGAGAATTTCATTGATGTGATTGGAATAGGGTGTCGCGTTGACCTTGCCGCAACTTTCGGCCGAGTTTGGCGTCAGCGAAACTGAGGTCAGATACACCACCTTGTCTCTCTTCCTGGGCCTATGCATCGGTGCTTCCTTCTGGGGCACAGCCTCTGATATCATCGGACGTCGACTAGCTTTTAACTTCACCCTCTTCCTGGCAGGAGTCTTTGGTCTTGCCGCTGGTGGCGGTCCCACCTGGATCGGCGTTTGCGCGCTATATGCCTGCATTGGACTCGGGGTAGGCGGCAATCTGCCTGTTGATGGCGCATTATTTCTCGAGTTCCTGCCTCAATCGTCCGGAAACCTCCTGACGCTGTTATCCATCTTCTGGCCAGTTGGAAATCTCATTGCCTCATTGCGTAAGTTGGTTCGACTCTGTTAATATTGTTGCGTTGATTTGGCTAATGCTTCAAAGTGGCATGGGCCTACATTCCCAACTTCTCCTGCAAACCAGGCGTAGTCTGTACGAAGGCCGATAACATGGGCTGGCGGTACCTCATCCTTACTCTCGGTGCGATCACCTTCGTCATGTTCATCTGCCGCTTCTTCCTGTTCCATCTCTACGAATCACCAAAATTCTTGCTGTCTCGCGGACGTCAAGCTGAGGCCGTTGCCACCGTGTACGGTATCGCAGACTACAACAAGACCACGACCTGGCTCACCGAAGACATCTTGAACTACGTGGGAGGAAACATGGACGCCACCGGCGAAGACGAGAAGCTCAGCATGTTCCAGATTGTCAGACGATCTCTTGGCCGGTTTTCGATGAAGCGCTTTAGTGCACTTTTCCAGGACAAGAAGCTTGGGCTCACGACGGCACTGCTCTGGTTCCAATGGGCCACTATTGGCATGGCGTATCCCCTCTTCAATGCCTTCCTGCCCCAGTACATCAAAAACTCTGGCGGCGAGACCGCACTGGCGGACAGAATTGTCTACCGGAACTACGCCATCACTTCCATTGTTGGCGTGCCTGGATCGATTCTAGCCTGCTACACTGTCGACATCAAGCACATTGGTCGTAAGGGGTCGATGAGCGTAGCGACCGTTATCACCGGCGTTTTCGTGTTTCTTTTCACGATTTCATCCGATTCAAACTTCCAGCTCGCCTTTACTTGTCTCGAGGCATTCTTCCAGAACATTATGTACGGTGTCCTGTACGCATACACGCCCGAGGTCTTCCCAGCGCCAATCCGGGGTACTGGTACCGGTATGTCCAGCTTCCTCAACCGTGTCGCTGGCCTCTGCGCTCCTATCGTTGCCATTCAGGCTGGGGGCTCAAACCCGAAGGCTCCAATCTACGCATCGGGTGGTCTATTTATTGCTGCATTCTTTAGTATGTTGGTTTTGCCCATCGAGACGCGGGGCAGGCAGGCGCTATAAATTCGAGCATGTTGCGACGTCGCGTGGGACGGGACCAGTTTGACTATCAATCGCTCATTCATAGCGCACCCATGGAAATGATAACACCCATACGAGTGCCTGCTTGTAGGGTGTGAGAATGGCGTGGAAGACGTAGGGATTGTTTTGCAAAATCTTGAAGTCGCTGCGTGCTCGTCACCCAAGCTGACAATTACTTCCTGGAACGACGGGTCTGGAGATCACTACAATCACCCCTAAGCTTAAGATCACATTGGGTCGTGTACTGCTAACAAGTTTGGATTACATTCTGCTCTTGCCAGCTACGAGCGGGAACGACAGAAGCAAGGCAAGGAGACGTAGTCGCGTAGCGCACTTTGCATATCCAGAACCAGGAATTGAGGTATAAGAGGCCGATGCCTCGAGCGCATTTCGAATGCCAAACTCAGAGCCACAAAGCTCAATTCCCTCTTCCTTCATCTTTCCCTACTCTGCACGCACTTCTTCCCCGTTTTGTTCCTCCACCATGAGGTCCACCACCGCTCCCCTTTTGCTGTGTCTTGTCCTTCCGGGACTCGCCAACCCAGTCGAAGTGGATTTTCCCAAGGGCCTGTCTCAGTCAGAGATTGTCAAGAGAATGGCAGCGCTTCCAGCTCCCGACCCAGCTTTGCATCCCGACGCAGTCGTACTCGCTGAGCGTGAGATTGACGAGCTCGACTGGTCTGTCTGGGAGCCAGGTTCCGTAACTTCCGCTCCCCAGGAACCCGTACCTGACCCTGATAACCCACACGAATTCGATTTTCTTCCAGAGGGGATGGAGTGGGATGAAGACCAGCCTGAGCCTGAATGGTCCATCAAAGAGGGTTCTGATGATGACGATTATAGTTGGCGAGAGATTGCTCTCTGCAATGAGAAAGTTCTCTTTTTTCCCTCTCTGGCGGTTGTGAGAACATCAGCTAACATCTTCGCAGAGCCGAGAATTGCAAAGTTGTGCATGGCCCTGATGGCCCTGAAATGCAGTTCGTTGACGGCATGGGACCCATGTCGGAGTGGTGGAACACCACGGTGCTGCCGGAGTTGTCTGAAAAAGAGCGCCGCCAGGTGCTGGGCGAAGGCGACGGTGAGGAAGAGGAAGAGCAGGACGATGAGGAACTGAGATTGGCTGTCCGACACCTCGAATGGACCCCCAACCCCAACCCGCTGGTGTCTCGTCAAGAAGACGCCTGCCCGGGTAAGGACCTATGCAGCACTGTCATTTATAAGAAGAAGCGCATCAATTACGGCGACACAAACCCTAAGCAGGTCTGGCAAAAGTAAGAAGCATTCCAATATTCCCTCCTTCTTTAGGCTATTGAAGCGTTTCTTCATCCGCGATTGTTACGTGCTTCGGCTGACAACGATCACAGACTTAACAACGACGTCTGCGACAGGTCTGGCTGCACTACTACAACTCGCATTGGAACTCGCATCATGAGTGGCACTGTCACTCCAGCGACGATCGTTGTGAAAACGACCGGACAGTCGGCCCCCGGGCAAAAGGGGCGCTACATGGAGCTTATGAGAAAAGCTCTCACATCGAAGACCAAGATTCAATTCGATCGTCAGTCCTTCTGCCCTCGGGGAAACTGCCTTGGGATCACGACATACCGGGCTACTAGAAGGGCCAACGTAAACCGCTATGTGCGCAACGCACGTCGCAAATTATTCTTGAATGGTTTCTACAGCGCCAATCTGACACTCAAGAAAAGCGGTGGAATTGCTTGCAAGGCGGTCATATCCGCACTTACAGGCGCTATTGGTCTTACTCCAGGTGCTCCGGCCGGTGTCTTCTTTGGCCTCCTAAGTTATGCCTGTTGATCGGCGGTCGTCGTCAAGAGGAGTGGGTAGGGAAGTCGCAATGTCTGCGAACATCGGGTCCAAGACAGCTCATCTTACACGGATTATTCTAGTAGCTAGTATCAGATCTATTTCGGTGGTAATTAGACAAGTGTTTCACATAATCTCATATATTCGTTTCCCCTAGAGACTCTCCGCATCTACTGCAATCTCCTTCCTAAGAATCAGGTGCACTAATTCACCATCATTAGAGATATGTAATCGCCTGCAAGGTACAGCAATCCCGCTAAGACTTGGCATCACGCTGAGTAGTCTCCGAGCTTGTGATAACGTAGAAAGCAGGATGTGGCTGTCGCTCGCTGGCGATGGGGACTTGTGGGTTCCGAAGATGAATGGATTCATTGACCTGGCTCGAGCACCGCAATCTGGACGAGAAACGTCCACGCCCGCAGGCCCACTGACTTGGCATAGGCGATGGAATCGGCTTCGTTAACCGACGCTGCAGAAACACCTTCGCGTTACCAGCACGTTTGGTACAGCATCGTCAAGATGCTGCTGATTTCTAGTGATCAGAGTCAGCCACTTGCTTGGAAACATCTTCGGAGCAATTCACTCAACATGCTTTGGTTGGCTTGGTATCGTTCTGATACTGCTAGTGTTGCAAACAGGGCGCAAACCCGCGTTACTTACTAGCCCGCAGAGGTGGCAGCGTTCCTTTGGAAATATATTTAGCAGCGCATCTTTAGGAATCAGAGGCATGCTTTTGGCTAAGGGGCCCCTTTTCATCGGGCGACAACCCTGTATGGATGTCCCTGAAGAAATGATTTTTCCTCGGCATCACTGAAAGCATGCTCCGGATAAGCTGAATTTCCCCGAAGTGGTACGAGCACCAAATCAGGCTATTGGATCCACACAGGCCTGCAAGCCCGTCTTGCTAGCTGCGGTCACAGCCCGTCGCGCTAGGTTGCGAATGTATGTAGTATTTGAAAAATTCGGCAAGTTCATTCTAAGTTCCAATCGGCTTATTCAAGGGCATTACATGTTTCGTTTGCCGAGTACTATATACGGATCAAATT
>Ga0265797_10008134_pt1 | contig 14100 bp, 10 predicted proteins | sample P2T30metagenome_FD_192433 | JGI IMG/M metagenome (GOLD analysis project Ga0265797, IMG submission 192433) | Plant litter microbial communities from East Loma Ridge, Irvine, California - P2 T30 | ecosystem: Environmental > Terrestrial > Plant litter > Unclassified | place: USA: California... | reverse complement strand
CCGCGCTGGCGGGGCTGGCCGCGCTCGCCTGAGCCGAGCGCAGCCCCGCGCGATCCGCCCGGCAGACCCGCCTCGCCGACCCGTCTCGCCGCGCCGTCCCTCCGCCCCGCATCGCCCGGGCGCCCCGCCCGCGCCGCACCCGCCCGTCCCGCCCCCTGGAAGGACCCGCATGTCCCACCTCGACGACGTCGCCCCCGGATCCCCGGACCGGCTGCCGCCGCGCGCCCGGTTCGCGACCGACGCGCCCGTGCACGCCCTCGACGGCGACTGGCGATTCCGGCTGCTGCCCGAGGCGCCCGTCGACCCGGCGGACGGGCCGCCCGAGGTGGCGGATCCCGCCCTCGACGACGCCGCCCTCGACGCGGCCGGGTGGACGACGCTGCCCGTGCCCTCCCACTGGGTGCTGCACGGGCACGGCGCCCCCGCGTACACGAACCTGCAGTACCCGTTCCCGATCGACCCGCCGCACGTGCCCGACGCGAACCCCACGGGCGAGCACCGGCGCGCCTTCGAGCTGCCCGCGTCGTTCGCGGGCGCCGCGCGCGTGCTGCTGCGCACGGACGGGATCGAGGGGCTCGCCACGTTCTGGGTCAACGGCGTCGAGGCGGGCTGGACCACCGGCAGCCGCCTCACGACGGAGCTCGACGTGACGGCCCTCCTCGTGCCCGGGGTCAACCACCTCGGGATCCGGGTGCACCAGTGGTCGGCCGCCTCCTACCTCGAGGACCAGGACCAGTGGTGGCTCCCGGGGATCTTCCGCTCGGTCGAGCTGCTCGCCCGCCCCGCCGACGCCCTCGACGACGTGCGCGTGCGCGCCGACCGCGACCCGGTCGACGGCTCCGGCCTCCTCGAGGTGCAGGTGGACGGCGCCTTCCCGGTGGAGGTGCGCGTGCCCGGGCTCGGCATCCGCGCGACGTGGGCGACCGCCGCCGACGTCGCGCCCCTCGCGGTCCCCGCGGTCGACGCGTGGAGCGCCGAGCTGCCCCGCCTCTACGACGCGACCGTCGCGTCGCCGGGGGAGACCGCGACCCTGCGCATCGGCTTCCGCACCGTGCGCATCGACGGCGACGCCCTCCTCGTCGACGGCCGCCGCCTCACCTTCCGCGGCGTCAACCGGCACGAGTCCCACCCGGAGCGCGGCCGCGTGTTCGACGAGGCGGAGGCGCGGGCGGACCTGGGGCTCATGAAGCGGAGCGGCGTGAACGCCATCCGCACCTCCCACTACCCGCCGCACCCGCGGCTCCTGGACCTGGCCGACGAGCTCGGCCTCTGGGTCGTGCTCGAGTGCGACCTGGAGACGCACGGCTTCTGGGACGTCGAGTGGCACGGCAACCCGTCCGACGACCCGCGCTGGCGGGACGCCTACCTCGACCGCATCGGCCGCACGGTGGGCCGCGACCGGAACCACCCGTCGATCGTGATGTGGTCGCTCGGCAACGAGTCGGGCACCGGCCGGAACATCGCGGCCATGTCGGCCTGGGTGCGCCGCTCCGACCCGACGCGGCCCGTGCACTACGAGGGCGACCTCACGGGCGAGCACACCGACGTGTACTCGCGCATGTACCCGACGCTCGAGGAGATCGACTCCGTCTGCGGCACCCCGGTCGCGAGCATCCACGAGACGACCGGCGCGACGGGCGCCTCCCAGCGGGCGAAGCCCTTCATCCTCTGCGAGTACGGGCACGCGATGGGCAACGGACCCGGATCCCTCGCCGACTACGAGGACGCGATCGACCGCTGGCCGCGCCTCCACGGCGGCTTCGTCTGGGAGTGGCGCGACCACGGGCTGCGGGCGCGCACGTCCGACGGCCGCCCGTTCCACGCCTACGGCGGCGACTTCGGCGAGCCCGTGCACGACGGCCCGTTCGTGATGGACGGCCTGCTGCTCTCCGACGGCACCCCCACACCGGGCCTCGCGGAGCTGTCCGCGGTGATCGCCCCCGTGCGCGTGCGCGTCGCCGCCGACGGCACCACGGTGCGGGTCGAGAACCGGCGGCACAGCGCGACGACCGAGGACGTCGACCTGGTCTGGATCCTCGACCACGACGGCCGGCAGGCTGCCCGCGGGGTCCTCGAGCACGCCGCGCTCGACGCCGGGGACGCCGTGACGCTCCGGCTCCCCGAGGAGGCGCGCGCCGCGGGGCACGCGGAGGAGGCGCACCTCACCGTGCAGGTCGTCACGCGTCGCGACGCGCCCTGGGCGGAGGCGGGCCACGTGGTCGCGCGGCACCAGGCCCTCGTGCGCGACCGGCCCGCGGTCCGCTCGCGAACCACCGGGGGCTGGCGCGGCGACGCGCTCGGCGTCGGGCGGTTCGACGCGCGCGGCGACCTGGTGCGCTGGCACGGCGTGCCCGTCCGCGGCCCGCGCCTCGAGCTGTGGCGCGCGCCCACCGAGAACGACCGGGGCGCCGGCCAGGGCTCCTACGAGCTGGCGGAGCCGGAGCTCACCCGCGGCCGCGGCGCCGAGGAGACGCCGCCGTCGGCGGACCGCTGGCGCGAGCGCGGCCTCCACCGCCTCACCCACCGGCTGCTCGGGGTGGCCCGCACGGCCGACGGCCTCGAGCGGCGGGTGCGGGTGCAGGCGGCGCACAGCGGCGCGGGCGCGGACGTCGCGTTCCGCTGGCGCGCGACCGACCGCGGCCTGCTGCTCGCGACCGAGGTCGTGCCGTTCGGCGTATGGGACTGCACATGGCCGCGGGTCGGCGTGCGCATCGACCTGCCGCTGGAGCTCGCTGACCATCCGGTCTCCTGGCACGGCACGGGTCCCGGCGAGTCGTACCCGGACAGCCGCTCCGCGGTCCGCGTCGGCCGGTTCTCGTCGAGCGTCGACGGCCTGTCCGTGGAGTACGCGCGCCCGCAGGAGACCGGCCACCGGCCGGAGCTGCGCTCGCTCCTCGTCGGCGACGGGTCCATGACCCCGCTCACCGTGACCACCCTCCCGGACGCGTCCGGCCACCGCGCGGGCTTCCAGCTCAGCCGCTGGACCCCGCAGCAGATGACGGACGTCGGCCACCCGCACGAGCTGCCCGCGCCCGACGGCCTGCACCTGATCCTCGACGACGCCCAGCACGGCCTCGGCTCGCGCGCCTGCGGCCCCGACGTCCTCCCGCGCCACGCGCTCTGGCCGTCCCTGCGCACGTGGGAGGTGCTTCTCGGGTAGGACGCGCCTCCGGGCACCACGCGACGGCGGAGGTCACCGAGCGGAGGGGAAGCAGATCCCGTCCGCGAACGATGCATTCCTGTCGAGGAGCTCGTCCACGCGGTCGCCGAAGGGGCTCTGCCGGTCGAGTGCTCGCGTGTAGCGCTCGAGCGCGATGATCGTGGCGTAGATGGATCCATCGTTCCGGGCGTACGCCCGCTCGTTCCGCAGGTCCTTCCTCTCGGGTGCCGCCACGATGTTCGAGCGTCGGTGCCAGAGCTGCGCGTGATGCGCGCAGGCGTTGCGGAGCACCGCGAGCGCATGGATCGTGGGTTGGAAGCCCGTCCACGGGAGCGACAGCGACTGCGCGGTGAGCCGAGCGGGAGTGGAGTCGCCGAGGTACTGCACCATGCGCGCCAGGACCCCGAAGCCGACCATCTCGATGGCGACCCAGACGGGGACCGCCGAGAGATCGTCTCCAGTGCGGTAGCGGTTGACGGTGACTGACGGGCGGCGCAGCTCCCGCTCGATGCTCGTCACGTGGGAATCCAGGTCGGGGGTCATGCGGAGGTAGCTCTCCGGTCGCAGGTAGAAGGCGTCCGACCCGAGGACGCCTGCGGCCTCATGGGCGAATCGCGACCGGACGCTGAGCTCCACCTCGGTCAGGCCGGAGAAGAGGAGCTTGCGCAGCTCCTCGTCCAGGTCCATCAGCTCGAGGATGTGATGGAGGGAGGTGCCGGGGACGAAGTCGTTCCGCGCATCCCGTGGGTCGACCTGGAACTGCCTCGCGTATCCGCTAATGCGGTAGTAGCCGCGATCGTAGAGCGCGCGGTCGGTCTCCTCGTCGGAGGCGAGCTCGAGCCCGCGTGAACGCAGCAGCTCGCGTTGGGCGGCCAGGCTGAGGTGCGGCTTGTCCATGGATCACCTGCTCCCGGCATGGAAAGGCCCCCCTCATTTCAGGAAGCCGTGGGCTCTAGCCTTGGGGGGGCGCTGGCTCATTCAACGTAGCATCCGCGACTCCTCGTCCGCCGATCCTCGGCGCGCGCTGTGCAGGAACCGAGGACGCCGTGGGCGTGGAGGAGGTGCGCATCCGTCGGCGCTAGGGTCGATGCGCGCGCATGGAAATGATCCGTGCGAGAAGGAGCACACCATGAGCACCACCTACCGCGTCGGCTACCTCGTCGGCAGCCTCTCGTCCACCTCCATCAACCGCGCCCTCGCCGCGGCCCTCGAGCGCCTCGGCGCGCAGGCGGGCCTCGAGCTCACCGAGATCCCCATCGCGCCGCTGCCGTTCTACAGCGCCGACATGGACGGCGGCTTCCCCGAGACCGCGAACGCCTTCAAGCAGGCCATCCAGGACGCCGACGCGATCATGCTCGTCACGCCCGAGTACAACCGCTCCGTGCCGGGCGTCCTCAAGAACGCCCTCGACTTCGCGAGCCGCCCCTACGGCGAGAACGCGTTCCAGGGCAAGCCGAGCGCCGTCATCGGCACGTCCATCGGCGCGGTCGGCACGGCCGTCGCGCAGCAGCACCTGCGCAGCATCCTGTCGTTCCTCGCGTCGCCCGAGCTCTCGCAGCCCGAGGCGTACATCCAGAGCACCGAGGGCCTCATCTCGCCCGAGGGCGCCATCTCCGACGCCGGCACGGAGGAGTTCCTCCTGTCGTGGCTGCAGGCGTTCCACGCGCACATCGCCCGGAACACCGCGGCCGTCTCCGCCTAGGCCGCGGGCACGACGGAGGGCCCCGACGGGATCGTCGGGGCCCTCCGTCGTGCGCGGCGCCGGTCAGCCGGCGCGCACCGCGCGTCCCACCGGATCGCCGACGCCCTCCCACTCGCCCGAGTGGTGGTTGTAGCAGACGCTCCCGTCGAGGCCCGCGCGGTCGGGCACGGCCTCGTCGGACACGACCTTGCCGAGGCGCTCCGGATCCGGCGCCGCCAGCGCGAGCAGCTTCGTGTAGTCGTGGTGGGGGTCGAGGATCACCTGGTCGCTCGGCCCCCGCTCCACCACGCGGCCCTTGTAGAGCACGAGGATCTCGTCCGAGAAGTGCCGGGCCGTCGCCAGGTCGTGGGTGATGTAGAGCACGGCGAGGTTGTCCTCGCGCTGCAGCCGCCCCATCAGGTTGAGGACGCCCAGCCGGATGCTCACGTCGAGCATCGACACGGGCTCGTCCGCGATGACCACCTGCGCGCCCGGCGCCAGCGCCCGGGCGATCGCCACGCGCTGCCGCTGCCCGCCGGACAGCTCGTGCGGCCGACGCGCGGCCATGTCCTCCGCCGGGGTCAGGTTCACGCGCTCGAGCATCTCGAGCACCCGCTGGTGGGTCTGCGCCTGGCCGCGCGTGCGCTGGTGCAGCAGGAGCGGCCGGGCGATGTGGTGCTCGACCGAGTGGAACGGGTTGAGCGACGCGAACGGGTCCTGGAACACCATCTGCACGTGCCGCCGGTACAGCGACCCGACCACGGGCGTGCCGTCGTCGAGCTCCACGTCGATGCGCCCCGAGGTGGGCTTCTCCAGCTTCGCGAGCATGCGCGCGATGGTGGACTTGCCGGATCCGGACTCGCCCACGAGCGCGACCGTGCGGCCGGGCAGGAGGTCGAACGAGACGCGGTCGACGGCGCGGAACGCCTGCCGCCCCACGCCCTTGCGGATCGAGAAGTCCTTCGTCAGGTCGGTCACCGACACGCGGGTCATCGCGCCTCCTCCATGTCCTCGCCGCTGCGGATGAACGCGCCGCGCTCGCCGCTGAGGCTCGGGAACGAGCGCAGCAGCTTCCTCGTGTACTCGTGCCGGGGCGTGCGGTAGATCTCCTCCGCGCTCGACAGCTCGACGATCTCGCCGCGCAGCATGACGGCGATCCGGTCGCTGATCTCCAGCAGCAGCGGGAGGTCGTGGGTGATGAACACGACGGCGAAGTCGAGCTCGTCGCGCAGCCGCACGATCTCGCGCAGGATGTCGCGCTGCACGACCACGTCGAGCGCGGTCGTCGGCTCGTCCATGATCATGATCTGCGGCTCGAGGAGCATCGCCATCGCGATCATCACGCGCTGCCGCATGCCGCCCGAGAGCTCGTGCGGGAACGACGCGAGGCGGGCCGGGTCGACGCTCACGCGCTCGAGCACCTCGGCGCAGCGGGCGCGACGCTCGGCCTTCGACATGCCGGGTCGGTGGGCCCGGAGCGTGTCGTCGAGCTGGGCGCGGACGCTCGTGACGGGGTTGAGGGCGTTCATCGCGCCCTGGAACACCATCGAGAGCTTCGACCAGCGGAAGGCCCGCAGCTCCTCGTCGCCGAGGGCCAGCAGGTCGACGTCCTCGCCGCCGCGGTCGTGGAAGGTCACCGAGCCCGACGCGATGCGGGCCGGCGGCCGGTGCAGGCGGTTGATGGCGTAGGCGAGCGTGGTCTTGCCGCAGCCGGACTCCCCGGCGAGGCCGAGGATCTCCCCGGGTGCGAGCGTGAACGACGCGTGCTTGACGGCGGTGACCGGGTTCTCGGTCTCGTAGACGACCGTGAGGTCCTCGACCGTCAGGACGCTCGACCTCCCGCCGCCGGGGGCGCCGCCCGTGCGGGCGGTGGGGACGGTGGCGGTCATGAGGCGGCCTTCCTGCGCTCGAGGCGGCTGGCGAGGCGTGCGCGCTTGCGGTGCAGGCGCACGTTCTTCAGCTTGGGGTTGATGATCTCGTCGATCGAGAAGTTGATGAGCGAGAGGCCGGTGCCGAACAGGGCGATGAGGAGCCCGGGAGGCCCGAACCACCACCAGGCGCCGAGCGACAGGGCGAACCCGTTCTGCGCGTAGAACAGCATCGTCCCGAGGGTCGAGGAGTTCGACGCCCCGAGGCCGAGGAAGGACAGGCCCGCCTCGCCGAGGATCGCCGCGATGACCGCGAACACGAACTGGCTCGCGAGCACCGGCAGCAGGTTCGGCAGGATCTCCACCGCGATGACGCGCCACGCCCGCTCCCCGGCGACGCGGCTGGCGGCCACGTAGTCGCGGGTGCGGATGGAGAGCGTCTGGGCGCGGAGGACCCGGGCGGAGGCCGCCCAGCCGGTGACCGCGAGGACCACCGCGATGGTCCAGAGGCCCCGGGACTCGCGCGGCACGAAGCCGGAGATGACGATCACGAGAGGGAGGCCGGGGATCACGAGGAAGACGTTGGACAGCAGCGAGAACGCCTCGTCGGCGAAGCCGCCGACGTAGGTGCCGAAGATCCCGAAGAACGCCGAGAGGACGGTGGCGAGCACCCCGACCAGGAGGCCGATCTGCAGCGAGCCGCGCGTGGCGTAGGCCAGCTGCGCGAGCACGTCCTGCCCGGTCTGGGTCGTGCCGAGGAGGTGCTCCCAGCTCGGCGGCTGGAGCCCGGAGTCGCGGATCGTCGTCGGGTCCTGCAGCAGCAGGGGCCCGATGAGGCCGAACAGGGCGATGAGGCCGACGAGCGCGAGGCCCGCGGCGAGCCACGGGGTCATCGTCGGCAGCATGAGGCGCCAGGCGGAGCGCGGCGGCTTCCCGCGCTCGGCCGCCGCGGCGGCGAGGCCCTCGGTCGCCTGGGCGACGTCCGGCTCCGTGGAGGACTGGATGTTGGTCATGTCCGTTCCTTCCCGCCCTAGGCCCGGGCCCGGGTGCGCGGGTCGACGATCCCGTAGAGGAGGTCGACCACGAGGTTCGCGCCGAGCACGGCGAGGGTGATGAACAGGAAGATGCCCTGCATGAGCGCGTAGTCGTTGTTGGTGACCGCGTTGAGGAGCTTCGACCCGATGCCCGGGTACGAGAAGACCTGCTCCGTGACGATGGACCCCGAGACCACGAACCCGAGCGAGATGGCGAAGCCGGCCACCGACGGCAGCACGGCGTTGCGCGCCGCGTAGCTGCGGAGGATCCGGCCCTGCGTGAGCCCCTTGGCCTGCGCGGTGAGCACGTAGTCCTCGCTGAGCGTGGACACCATCATGTTGCGCATGCCGAGCAGCCAGCCGCCGAGGGACGCGATGACGATGGTCGCGGCGGGCAGGATGCCGTACTGCACGGCGGAGGAGATGAACTCCGCGTTCCAGCCCGGGTCGAGCACCACGTCGTAGCCGCCCTGCGAGGGGAACAGCTTCAGCGTCGTCGCGAAGACGTACACGAGGATCAGCGCGAGCCAGAAGTACGGCACCGCGGCGAGCATCGTGGTCGCCGGCACGAGGGAGTCGAGCCAGGTGCCCGGCTTCCAGCCGACGAAGGCGCCGAGCGTGACGCCGATGACCGCCGCGACGATCGTCGACAGCCCCACCAGCACGATGGTCCACGGCAGCGAGCCGCCGATGACCTCCGACACGGGGGCGGGGAAGTAGCTGACCGACACCCCGAGGTCGCCGCGGAACACATTGACGAGGTAGCTCCCGTACTGCGCGATCAGCGGCTGCGAGGTGTCGCCCCCGAGGAGGAGCTCGTAGGCCCGGCGGGTCTCGGGGGTGATGGTGCCCCCGCGCTGCTGCAGCTTCGCCAGCAGGATGTCGACCGGGTTCCCCGGCAGGAGCCGGGGGATCAGGAAGTTCAGGGTCAGGGCGGCCCAGAGGGCCACCGCGTAGAACCCCGCCTTGCGGACGAAGTACATCACCGCCCGTCCTCCTCTCCGGCGCCCGTCCGGGCCACGCGCTCCTCCTCGGTCATGCGGCTACTCCCCGGCCGGCTTCAGCGCCTTGAAGACCTGCGCGTTGTCCGGCGAGGCCCAGATGGCGGGGAAGGCGTACAGGTCGTCGTCGGTCGGCCAGCCCGTGAAGCCGGCGTCGTTGTACTCGCTCGTCGTGCCGCCGGTCATGATCGGCACGTAGGGCATGACGTCGACGAGCTTGCGCTGGATGATGTCGAACTGCGCCTGGCGGGCCGCGGTGTCGTCCGTGGACGTGGCCGCGAGGACCTCGAGCGCCGCGTCGACCTCGGGGTCGGCGAACCGGGAGAGGTTCGTGGACGCCGGGGTGCCGACCTCGGTGGTGTTCGCCGAGCTGAGGAAGTTGTTGTACAGGTAGTACGGGTCGCTCGAGGGGCCCTGGCCGAGCGAGTCGATGACCAGCTCGTAGTTGCCCTTCGTGCGCTTGTCGGTCCACTCGTTCCAGGAGGACTGCGCGGCGTCGAGCTCGATGCCGGCCGCCTTCATCTGCTGCGACATGGTGTCGATGGCGGTGATGTAGTCGGTCCAGCCCGTGACGACCTCGACCGTGAGGGCCAGGCGCTCGCCGTCCTTCGCGTAGATGCCGTCGGAGCCCTTGGCCCAGCCGGCGGCCTCGAGGGTCGCCGCGGCGCCCTCGGGGTCGGCCTTCATGGGCGCGACCTTCTCCTCGATGTCGGCGGAGATGGTGTCCTCCTGCGTGGGCAGCAGCGCGAAGGTCGGGGAGACCTCGCTCGAGGTGCCCTGGAACGCGAGGGCGTTCATCTGGTCGCGGTCCATCGCCTGGTAGAGCGCGTGGCGCACGGCCGGGTCGGTCTGCGGCCCGGCGCAGCCGAGGTCGGCGTTGGAGCACGTGATGAGCGCCATCTGGTTCTGCCCGATGGTGACGGCCTTGTAGCCGGGGTAGTTCTCCTCGACGTTCGCGATGTCGGGCACCGGGCCGGTCTGCCAGTCGATGGTGCCGGCCGCGAGGGCGTCGGCGCCGGCGGTGTTGCCGGAGAGGGAGAGGTAGCGGATCTGCTTCACCGCGGGCTCGCCGTCCCAGTAGTCGGGGTTGGCGGCGAGGGTGAACGCCTGCGCCTTGAAGTTGCCGAGCGTGAACGCGCCGGTGCCCACGGGCTCCTTCATCACGTCCGTCGCGGGGTCGACGTCCTTCCACTGGTGCTCGGGGACGATCGGCATGCGGCCGAGGACGTTGGGGAGGCTGACGTACGCCGGGTGGTCCCACGTGATGGACACGTGGGTGTCGTCGGTGGCGCTGACCTGGCCGTCGAAGCCGGTCGAGTTGATCGACGGGGTGTCGGCGATCATCTGCAGGGTGAACACCACGTCGTCGGCGGTGAAGTCCTCGCCGTCGGACCACTTGACGCCCTCGCGGAGGGTGACGTCGAGCTGCGTGCCGTCCTCGTTCCAGGCGTAGTCGGTGCCGAGGAGCGGCACCGGGTCCTTCGTGTTGACGTTGGTGATGAAGAACAGCGACTCGTAGATCGAGCCGATGCCGCCGATGGACGACGGCGAGTAGGGGTTGAGGTTCAGCTGGTAGTCGCCGGCCTGGCCGGTGTAGACGACGAGCGTGTCGGCGGCGGACGAGCCGGAGCCCGCCCCGCAGCCGGTGAGGGCGATCGCGGCGGCGGCGGCGAGGGCGACGCCGGCGGCGGCCCTCCTCCGTCGACGGGCGGATCCGGGGGGAGTGAAGAGGGACATCGTCGTTCCTTTCCCGCCTCGAGGCGGACAGTCGGCAGTGACCGGGGAGTGCTCAGAGCGGCCCCGAGGGGCCGGTGCCGGTAATCCTCACTCGATAAATTAAGTGTGTCAAGTATTGTCGGACCACCTCAGCATCACGATGGGGTGACGATGCAGGAGGTCGCCCATGTCCCATCCGTCCGACAGGGCGGCGCGGCTCACGTCGCGCACCGCCGTGCTCGACTGCATCCGCTCGGGCGGCACCGTGAGCCGGGTGGAGCTCACGGCCGCCTCCGGCCTCACCGGCGCGACCATCACGAACGTGGTGCGCGACCTCATCGCCGACGGCCTCGTGGTGGAGGTCGGGCGCGGGGAGTCCCGCGGCGGCACGCCCCGGCGGCTGCTGCGGATCGACGCGTCGGCCCGGGCCATGGTGGGCGTGCAGCTGGACCGCTCGACCTGCGCGGTCGTCGTGGTCGACCTCGCGGGCGCCGTGATCGCGCGGGCCGACCTGCCCGGCGCCTCCACGCGCGCGCCCGCCGACGTGCTGGCCGGCATCGCCGCCGGCGTCGACCGCGTGCTCGCCGAGGCGGCGCTGCCCCGCTCCCGCGTGCTCGGCGTGGGGCTCGCCACCCACGGTCCCCAGGACCGCGAGGCCGGCGCGCTCATGACCGACGACCCCACGCCGCTCTGGCGCGGCTTCCCGACCGTCGACGTGCTCGAGTCGCTCGTGGGGCTGCCGGTGCTGCTCGCGAACGACGCCGACGCGGCGGCCGTGGGGGAGAGCGGGTCGGACCACGGCGGCAGCCGGCGCACGCACGGCGTGATCTTCATGGCCGGCGGCATCGGCGGCGGGGTCGTCGTCGACGCCGAGGTCTACCGCGGGGCGTCCGGCAACGGGCTCGAGATCGGCCACGTGTCGCTCGACCCCGCGGGGACGCCGTGCGGCTGCGGCAACCGCGGGTGCGTGGACGGGGTCGCCGGGCCCATGGCCGTGGTCCGCGGTGCCATGGCGGTCCCGCGGCTCCGGACGGGCCTCGGGCTGACCGGCGCCCTCGACGCCACCCAGGTGGAGTTCGACCGCGTCGCCCGCGCCGCGGTCGACGGCGACGCCGAGGCGCTCGGCATCGTCCGGACCGCGGCGGGCTGGCTCGGCCGCGCGGCCGTGACGCTCGCGAACCTGTTCGACCTCGACCGCGTCGTGCTCGCCGGCCCGAGCTTCGAGATCGCGGGCGAGGTGTACCGGGAGGCCGTGCAGGGGGAGCTCGAGCGCTCGGTGTTCACGCGGCGCGTGCGGCCGACGCGGGCGGTGGTGGCCGACCGCCCGCGCGACTCGGCGGCCATCGGCGGCGCGATGCTGCTGCTGCGGCGGGAGCTCGCGCAGCCCGCGCGGGCGGGGGCACGGGCGGGATCCGCCGGTGCGGCGGCCCTCGTGGGCGCCGCCGCGCGGTCGGCGTCGGCGTCCGACGCCGCAGCCGCCTCCGCCTGACGCGGATCCGCCGCGCGGCGGCCGGCGGTCCAGCCGGAGTCAGCCCGCGCGCGGGGGCGCGGTCGTGCCGCGGGTGACGAGCGTCGCCGCGTCCACGTGCAGGACGGTCCGGCCGCGCCCGGCCACCACGTCGAGGAGCGCCCCCGCCGCGGTGCGCCCGAGGTCCTGGATCTCCCGCCGCATCGCCGTCATCGGCGGGTGCGCGAGGCGGCAGAGCGCCGAGTCGTCCCAGGCGAGGAGGGACACGTCGCCCGGCACGTCGAGGCCGGCGGCCTGGGCGGCGGCGAGCCCGGCCACCGCCATCACGTCGTTGTCGTAGACGAGCGCGGTGGGGCGGCGGTCCTCGCCGAGCAGGATCCGCGTGAGCTCCGCGCCCGACGCCGCCGCGTAGTCGCCGTGCACCGTGCGGCCGGTGAGGCCCGCCTCCCGGACGGCGGCGTCGAAGGCGCGGTCGCGGGACCGCGTGTGCCGGAGCTCCGGGCGCCCGCCGACGCGCCCGATCCGGCGGTGCCCGAGGGCGGCCAGGTGGCCGATCGCCGTGCGCATGGGCGCCGAGTCGTCGACGACCACGGTCGTGTGGTGCGCGTCCACGGCGTCGCCGAGCATGACGGCCGGGAGCCCGAGCTCCACCAGCAGCGCGCCGCGCGGATCCGGGTCGACGAGGTCCACCACGAGGACCCCCGCGATGGCCGGGTCCGCGGCCCACCGCCGGTGGATGTCGCGCTCCTCGGCGTCGTCGCGGGCGATCTGCATGAGGACCGTGCGGTCCTCGGCGTCGAGCGCCTCCTCCATGCCGCGGACGAGCTCGCCCCAGAACGGGTCGAGCGCGTGCGAGTGCGGCGGCTGGACGACCACGAGGCCGACGGACGGGCGCTCTGCTCCGGGCGCGTCGGGTCCGGGCGGGGCGGGGGCCTCGAGCGCTCCCGCCCCGACGGGCTCCGGGACGGTCGGCGCCGCGAGCGCGGCGGGGTGCGCGGGGGCGGGCATGGTTGCAGTATCGCCCATCGGGCGGGAGGCCCCGGCGGCGCGCACGCGGACGGACAGCCGGGGAGCCCTAGGATCGCAGGGACGAGAGCGGGGTCGGGTGGTCAATCCACGGGTGACGCTGACCACGGCGACCAGCAGGGGCCTCGTCCTCGACCTGGTCCGCAGCCGCGGGCCCATCAGCCGCGTGCAGATCGCCGAGCTGACCGGGCTGACGCAGGCCACCATCTCCAAGATCGTCCGCGCGCTCCTCGCCGACGGCATCGTCGCGGAGACCGGCGAGCGCGAGTACACGGGCGGCAAGCCGCGCGTGATGCTGCAGATCAACCCCACCGCGCGCTTCGCCGTGGGGGTGCAGCTCGGCGCCGACTCGATCACCTACGTCGTCACCGACGTGAACGGGTCGATCGTCGGCCGGACCCGCACGCGCGGCGCCCGGGACGCGCCGCCGGACGACGTGACCGCCGCCATCGGGCGCCGCATCGACGTGCTCCTGCCGTCGCTGGGCCTGGATCCGACGCGCGTCGCGGGCATCGGCCTGGTCGCGCCCGGCCCCCTCGACCTCGCCGCCGGCAGCGTGCTCGACGCCCCCACCCTCACCGGCTGGAGCGGCTACCCGGTGCGCGGCGCCCTCGCCGACGCGACCGGGCTGCCGGTGCTCCTCGACAACGACGCGACCGCCGCGGCGATCGGCGACTTCTGGGGCGGCGACGTCGCCGACGCGGTGGCGCACTCCACGATCTACATGGGCGCGGGCGTCGGCGCGGGCATCGTGCTCGGGGGCACGGTCTTCCGCGGGTCCAGCTCGAACGCGGGCGAGCTCGGCCAGATGCGCATGCACCGCGGGCAGGCGCCGCGCGGGCCGTCGACGGAGGAGCTGGCGGGACCGGCCGCGGTGGCGGCGCGCGCGCGGCAGGCCGTCGACCAGGGCCGGGAGGCCGGCTTCGCGCTGAGCGCCGACGCGGATCCCTTCGCCGACTTCGCCGCCGTCTCGGCCGCCGCGGTGAAGGGCGACGCGCTCGCCGTGGAGCTCGTCACGGAGTCGGCGGAGCACCTGGCGGACGCCGCCATCGCGCTCGCGAACCTGCTCGACCTCGACTCGCTGTCGCTCGCCGGCCCGTCGTTCGAGACCGCGGGCAGCCTGTACCTGCAGGTGGTCGAGCGGCG
>Ga0265797_10008133_pt1 | contig 14102 bp, 11 predicted proteins | sample P2T30metagenome_FD_192433 | JGI IMG/M metagenome (GOLD analysis project Ga0265797, IMG submission 192433) | Plant litter microbial communities from East Loma Ridge, Irvine, California - P2 T30 | ecosystem: Environmental > Terrestrial > Plant litter > Unclassified | place: USA: California... | reverse complement strand
GGCGGCCGGCGCGTCACGTTCGGCCAGCTGGTCACGGGCCAGGAACTGCATCTGCGCGCCACGCCAACCCCGGCGCCGCCCGCGCCAGGCCCGCGCACGGCAATTGGCAAATCGGTGCCGCGCGTCGACATTCCCGCCAAGGTCGCTGGCGGCGCGGCCTATGTGCAAGACCTGCGGCTGCCAAACATGGTCCATGCGCGTGTCGTGCGGCCACCATCGCAGGCGGCGCGCCTGATCGCGGTCGATGTCGCCGCGATCGCGCGCCTGCCGGGTGTGCTCAAAGTCGTGCGTGACGGGCGCTTCGTGGCCGTGATCGCCGACGGCGAATACCGCGCGGTGAAGGCGGCAGCGGCGCTGGCGCGGACCGCGCGCTGGGAGGTGCCCGAATCGTTACCAGTCCACCCCGACGTCAATGCATTCGTGCGCGCCCAGCCGTCAGAGGCGCTGCCGATCCTGGCGCGCGGCGCCGCAGGCAAGCCAGGCCGCCAGTTCGCCGCACGCTACACACGCCCGTTCCAGCTGCACGCGTCCATCGGCCCGTCGTGCGCGGTGGCGCAGCTGGTTGACGGCCGCTACACGGTCTGGACCCACGCACAGGGCGTGTTCCCGCTGCGCACGGCGCTGGCCGAACTGCTGGCGGTGGACGAAGACACGATCCGCTGCATCCACGTCGAGGGGTCGGGCTGCTATGGCCACAACGGCGCCGACGACGTCGCGGCCGATGCCATCCTGCTGGCACGCGCCCTGCCCGGCCGACCGGTGCGCGTGCAGTGGATGCGCGAAGAAGAACATGCGTGGGAGCCGTTCGGCGCGGCGATGGTGGTGCAGGTGGCGGCCACGCTCGACAGCACGGGGCGCATCGCCGACTGGCAGCACGACGTCTACACGCCGGCGCACAACACGCGCCCCGGCAAGGCCGGCAACCTGCTGGTGGCCACGCACCTGGCGCGCCCGTTCGCGCCACCGGTGCCCAAACCGAGCCCGCAGCCCGAGGGCAGCGGCGACCGCAATGCGATTCCATATTACGTGCTGCCCAACGCGCGCGTGACGCACCACTTCCAGAGCACGCCCGTCTTGCGCACGTCCGCGCTGCGCGGCCTGGGCGCGTACTGCAATGTGTTTGCCATCGAGAGCTTCATGGACGAACTGGCGCGCGCTGCGCACAGCGATCCGGTGGCGTTCCGGTTGCGGCACCTGATCGATCCGCGCGCGCGCGACGTGATCAAGCTGGCGGCATCGAAGTTCGGCTGGGATGGCTACCGGCGCCCTGCCCGGCGCGGGCGCGGCTTCGCGTTTGCGCGCTATAAAAACCTGGCGTCGTACTGCGCCGTGGCGGTGGAAGTGGAGGTAGCGCGCGAAACAGGCCTGGTGCGCATCACGCGCGCGGTGAGCGCCGTCGATTGCGGCGAGATCGTCAGCCCGGACGGCGTACGCAACCAGATCGAGGGCGGCATCATCCAGTCGGCCAGCTGGACCTTGCTGGAACAGGTGCGCTTCGATGCGGCGCGCGTGCTCACGGTCGACTGGGCGTCGTACCCGATCCTGCGCTTCAATCAGGCGCCGGAGCAGGTCGACGTGCACCTGATCGACCGGCCCGGCCAGCCGTTTTTGGGCACGGGCGAAGCAGCGCAGGGCCCGGCGGCGGCGGCGATCGCTAATGCGGTATTCGACGCCGTGGGCCTGCGCATGCGCGACCTGCCGCTGGACCGGCAGCGCGTGCGCAAAGCCTAGTTGAAGGCTTTCCAGAACATATAGGCAGCCAGCGCAAGCAGGATGACGGCAAAGATGCGCTGCAGCTGTCGCACCGGCATCCTGTGCGCCGTGCGCGCGCCCAACGGCGCCATCGACACGCTGGCCAGCACGATGATCGCCAGCGCCGGCAGGTAGACGAAGCCGAGCGACCATGGCGGCAGCCCGGGCTCATTCCAGCCGAAATACACATTCGCCACGGTACCCATCAGTGCCACCGGAAAACCCAGCGCCGCGCTGGTGGCCACCGCGTTATGGATGCGCACATTACAGCGCGCCATGAACGGCACCGACACAAAAGCACCACCCGCACCGACGAGGCCAGCGAGGATACCGATCACGCCGCCGGCGGCGAACATGCCCGCTTTGCCAGGCAGCTCGCGCGCCGCCGCCGGCTTTTTCCCGATCAGCATCTGGATCGCCGAAAAGGCCACGAAGCAACCGAAGAAGAACGCCAGCACCGAGGTATTCATCTGCTTGCCGATCCATGGCCCGACCCAGGCGCCGATCAGGATGCCGGGGGTGAACCGGCGTACGATGGGCCACAGCACGGCGCCGTGCTTGTGGTGCGCACGCACCGACGACATCGAGGTAAAGAAGATCATGCCGAGCGACGTGGCGATTGCCATGTGCACCACGAGTGCGTCGGGAAAGCCGCGCGCCGTGAAGAGCATCGTGATGAACGGCACCAGCACCATGCCGCCGCCGACGCCAAGCAGGCCGGCCACGAAGCCGCCGAAGGTGCCCATCGCCAGCAGGGCCAGGATCAGGAGCGGATCGAACGAAGGATCCATCGTCAAACTCCCTTGCCGCGCACGAGGGCGACGATGGTCGTGTACTGGGCCTTGGTGACCGGCGAGATCGACAGCCGGCTGCCCTTCTGCAGCAGCACCATGTCGTCCAGCGCGGGAATCGCGCGCAGTTCGGCCAGCGGCACGTAGCGCCCCGCTTCGCGCGCCTTGACGTCGACCGAGATCCAGCGCGGCGTCTCTGGCGTGGCCTTCGGGTCGTGGTAGTGGCTGGCGGTGTCGAACTGGGACGCGTCCGGATACGGCCCGCTGACGACTTCGGCGATGCCGGCCACGCCCGGCACCTTGCAGCCCGAGTGGTAGAACAGCACGCCGTCGCCGACTGCCATCGCATCGCGCATGAAGTTGCGCGCCTGATAGTTACGCACGCCGAACCAGGCCACGGTGGCGCCGGGAGCAGCCAGCACATCGTCGAAACTCACTTCGTCGGGCTCGGATTTCATCAACCAATAGCGCATCGCGCGGTTCTCCCCACCAGCATACATGCGCCGGATGCAGACATAAAAAAAGCGGCTGCGTACCGAGTGCGCAACCGCTTGTGTATCTAGCCCCCGCCTGTGCCGTTTTTGCCGGCATCCTGAACCACAACGGTTCAAGGCGGTCACGGTCAGATCAATTTCGGGTTCGTCGGACTAGCGACGCTCACACCCATCGAACTTGTTCCACGACCTATGCGTAAGAATGGTTCAAGGAATATATGGCAAATCTCGAACACCGCAGGGTAGGAAGGAGTTTACTCCTTTGTCCCGTCCTGTCAAACGGATTCGGCTTTTCAAAAAAGATTTTCCTGGCCCGCCAAGACCTTGTCGAGCACCGTATGCATCGACTCGAGCTTTTGTTTCACCTCGAGGATCGACATGTCCGACAGCGGTCCCTGGGGCGATTTCACCGACAGGAATTCGGCCGCCACGCTCAGCGCGGCCATGACGGCGATGCGGTCGGTGCCCTTGACCTTGCCCGAGTCGCGCAATTGGCACATCTTGCCGTCGAGGTAGCTTACCGCTTCACGCAACGTGCGCTGTTCGCCGTCGCGGCATGCCAGACGGTATGACTGGCCCATGATATGAACGTCGAGATGGATCATTGTGTTCCCTGGCGGCGTGCGTGGGCCAGATGCGGCGGAATCGGTGCGTTGGGATCGAGCGGCGCTTCTTGTGCGGACTCGTCACCCTCGCCTTCGGTAACCGGCTCGCCCGGCGGCTTGGGCAAATCGTCGAGCAACGCTTCGACGCGGCGCTGGGCTTCAATCAGGCGTTCCTTGAACGCGACGTTCTCGGCGCTGAGCAAAGTATTGGCCTGGCGCAGCAGATAATTCTCGGCGCGCAACGACTGGGTCAGCTGGGCCAACCGGTCGATTTTTTCTGAGAGGTCTTGGAATTCGGAAATCATCCGACACTATAGGATCGAGTTGGATTTTCCGTCAACCAGAGCGCGTTGCCGTGCGGCAGTAGTACCCCTCTGGCGTGCGGCGCGAAAGCAGTCACGGGTGTAGGCTGCCCGCCTTCGGTCCCGGTCTCCGGGATTTGATGGGCCTCAGCAAGCTATTGCGAATATGCCAATGTCACGATTGCGCTATATCAAATGTTTAAAATGATTTAAGCATCTTGCGCCTTGAAATGGCAGGTTATCGTCCCTATAATTAGCACTCGTTAGCTGAGAGTGCTAACAACTCTTTGCAGACCGTCGCAGCATCGCAAAGCATGCTGCGGCGGCGTCAAAAACGCTAGTTAAACCATTGAATATTAAGGAGTTTTGCATGAACCTTCGCCCTCTGCACGATCGCGTAATCGTGAAGCGTCTCGACCAGGAAACCAAAACTGCGTCCGGCCTGATCATCCCTGATGCCGCGGCAGAGAAGCCGGACCAAGGCGAAGTTCTCGCCGTTGGTAATGGCAAAGTGCAAGATAACGGTCAGCTGCGCCCACTGGAAGTGAAAGTCGGCGACCGCGTCCTGTTCTCCAAGTATGGCGCTCAAACCGTCAAGATCGACGGCCAGGAACTGCTGGTGCTGCGCGAAGAAGAAATTCTCGCGATCGTCGCGCTGTAATTCCCTGACCCCATTCACGAACATTCGGAGAAATAACAAATGGCAGCTAAAGAAGTAGTATTCGGCGACGCAGCGCGCGCCAAAATGGTCGAAGGCGTCAACATCCTCGCCAACGCAGTCAAAGTCACCCTGGGCCCGAAAGGCCGTAACGTCGTGCTCGAGCGCTCGTTCGGCGCCCCGACCGTCACCAAGGATGGTGTCTCGGTCGCGAAAGAAATCGAACTGAAAGACAAGCTGCAGAACATGGGCGCGCAGATGGTCAAGGAAGTCGCTTCCAAGACCAGCGACAACGCCGGTGACGGCACCACCACCGCGACCGTGCTGGCACAAGCCATCGTGCGCGAAGGCATGAAGTTCGTTGCCGCCGGCATGAACCCGATGGACCTGAAGCGCGGCATCGACAAGGCAGTTGCTGCCACCGTCGAAGAGCTGAAGAAAATCGCCAAGCCAACCACCACCACCAAAGAGATCGCACAAGTCGGCGCCATTTCGGCCAACTCGGAAACCTCGATCGGTGAGCGCATCGCTGAAGCGATGGAAAAAGTGGGCAAGGAAGGCGTCATCACCGTGGAAGACGGCAAGTCGCTGAACGACGAGCTGGACATCGTGGAAGGCATGCAGTTCGACCGCGGCTACCTGTCGCCGTACTTCATCAACAACCCGGACAAGCAAGTCGCTGTGCACGAAAACCCATTCGTCCTGCTGTGCGACAAGAAAATCTCGAACATCCGTGACCTGCTGCCGGTACTGGAACAAGTCGCAAAAGCTGGCCGTCCACTGGTCATCGTCGCTGAAGACATCGACGGCGAAGCGCTGGCGACCCTGGTCGTCAACAACATCCGCGGCATCCTGAAGACCGTCGCTGTCAAGGCCCCGGGCTTTGGCGACCGTCGCAAGGCCATGCTGGAAGACATCGCTGTCCTGACCGGCGGCCAGGTCATCGCTGAAGAAGTCGGCCTGACGCTGGAAAAGGTCACGCTCGAAGAGCTGGGCCAGGCCAAGCGAATCGAAGTCGGCAAGGAAAACACCATCATCATCGACGGCGCCGGTCAGGCTGAATCGATCGAAGGCCGCGTCAAGATGATCCGCGCCCAGATCGAAGAAGCGACCTCGGACTACGACCGCGAAAAACTGCAAGAGCGCGTGGCCAAGCTGGCCGGCGGCGTTGCCGTGATCCGCGTCGGTGCAGCCACCGAAGTCGAGATGAAAGAAAAGAAAGCACGCGTCGAAGATGCACTGCACGCTACCCGCGCTGCCGTGGAAGAAGGCATCGTTGCCGGCGGCGGCGTGGCCCTGCTGCGCGCCCGTGCCAACATCACCGTCAAGGGCGACAACCCTGACCAGGACGCTGGTATCAAGATCGTCCTGCGCGCAATGGAAGAGCCACTGCGCATGATCGTCCAGAACGCCGGCGAAGAGCCATCGGTCGTCGTTGCAGCAGTGTTGGCCGGCACCGGCAACTACGGCTACAACGCTGCCAACGGCACCTACGGCGACATGGTCGAAATGGGCGTGCTGGATCCAGCCAAGGTCACCCGTTCGGCACTGCAGAATGCAGCGTCGATCGCCGGCCTGATGCTGACCACCGACTGCATGGTGTCGGAACTGGCTGAAGACAAGCCAGCCGGCGGCATGGGTGGTATGGGCGGCATGGGCGGTATGGGTGGCATGGACGGCATGATGTAATTGCCGGGGCGGTTCGGGCCAAGCGCGCTACTGGCTTCGCCCGGCTACCCACGATAAAAAACCCGCGAGGTTCACACCTCGCGGGTTTTTTGTTGCCTGCCCGTTTTGCTTGCCTGTCCGGTGTCAGCCGGCGCGGGCGCCTTTGCGGCGCAGCCACAGCATCGCGGCCAGCGCGATGCTGCCGAGCCACAGCGTGCCCGGTTCCGGCACCTCGGTTGGCGCGATCGGATCGACGGCGGTGTCGCCTGGCGCGGTCGGTACGGTTGGCGTCGTGTTGACCGGCAGCTCGACTGCGCCACCGCCGCTACTGCCGCCCGTGTTTCCGCCGGTGTTTCCGCTGGTGTTTCCGCCTGTGCTACCACCGCCCGTGCCACCGGAGCCGGTACCGCCCGTGCCCCCGCTGCCGCCCGTGCTGCCACCGCCATCCGGCGCGGCGATCGGCGACGAACCCGTATTGCCGCCAACGTCGCCAGTGCCACCGGTATTGCCCGATGCCGGGCTGTCCGCTGCCGGCGCGACGACGGTGGTGCCCGGCGTTGCCGTGCTGGTGCCGCCATTGCCGGTGGCCGGCGCCGAACCGCTGTTGTTGTTGCCATCGCTGCCGCCGCTACGGCCGGCCGTACCCAGCACGCGGCCATGGTAGACCGGCGCGTTATACCAATCCGGCAATCCAGGCGCCTGGCCCTGGCGCGACAGCGCAGGCGCCGCATCCGCCAGCGTCACCAGGCCGGCGCCATTGGCGAAGGCCGTCGCGTAATAGCGTTGGCCCACCGCCTCGTTGGCAGTCAGGTCTTCCATGCCCACGGCCAGCATGCCGCCTTCTTCACCGGCAGCGCCCGTCGCATCGGCCACATCGGATGGGCCCGCGACAGCGACCACGGTATCGAGCTCGGCTTCGCTCGGGCCATGCGTCTCGACCGGATATTGCGGCACATCCGAGATGCGGTTGGCGCAGCGGGCGCGGATATCGTGCTCGCCGTCGGTCAGCAGCGTCTCGCCCTGCTCGAGCATGACCTTTTTCGATGTCCAGTAAATCTGGTCATTCTTGCGGTACGACACGTACACTGCGCGCGGCGACGTCACCGTCACGGCGTGCGCCTTGTCAACGTTGAAGGTCGCATAGTGCGCGGCAACGAGCCGGTCGGTCCGCAAGACCTGCGCCAGTTCGACCTTGTCCGCCACGCCGCCCGGCACGACCGAGTGGCGATAGATGCGCCGCACCGCGCCGGCCAGCTGCGCCGCCGGTGGCGTCGCGCTCAGCGCCCGTGCTGGCGCGGCTGGGTGAAACGTGCCGGTGACCGGCGTCTCGGTCAGGTCGAAGGTCGGCCAGCTGACCGACGGCGACGGCAACAGGACACCGGCCACACCGACGGCAACGCCAAGCACGGCGAGCGTCATGAGACGCTTTTCGCGTTGCGAGCTTTTTTCGAGACGACGTTGATAAGTAGCGCGGGTGTCCATACGATTTGCCGACGGGTAGGAGTGATCCTACAGAATATCATTATTTCCACAAACAAACTCAGATGCCTTAATGAAACCCGAATCAGCGTGGCGAAAACCACGAAAGCATTTCCATGTGGAAATAATAACGGTCATGTTGACATTCCGGGTCCCAGATTTCACCCGAAAACAGCGCGTGTTGCCGCTAAAACAAGCATGGTTTACCATGGTCGTCTCTCCCATTGGAACCCGCCATGTCCACACGCGTCGCTACGTCCACCCTGCGTACGGCCCTCGCCGCCCTCGCCCTGTGCTGTGCTGTCGCCGGTTGCAAGCGCGCCGAACGGCCCGCCCCCGCCCCCGCCCCGGCGCCGTCCGCGCCGGTGGTGGCGGCGCCGGCCCACAGCAAGGAACAGGCGATGGCCACGCTGCTGGCATTACCCGAGCTGAAAGCCTGGTCGGCGCAGATCGAAAAGCGCACGGGCGGCAAAGCCCATGGCGCCGTGATCGAAGACAATCCGGCGCCGCGCGAGGTCAATGGCAAGAAGTATTACCAGCTGAGTTTTATGGAGAACCGCCCGCAGGACGCGCGGCGGCAAGAAAGCTTTCTAGTGGCACAGGATGGCAGCGAAATCCTGGTCGACGATCTTGAGTCGAACACCCTCCTGAGCCTGCAGGAATGGCGCCGCACGATCGAGCGCGTCGACCTGAAAAGCGCCGACTGAAAATCTAACTGTCCAGGTGAGAGATCAGCAACCGGCGCGGATCCTGCCCCGGCGCCGGGCCATGCTGGCCATCGACCGAGATCCCCACCGCCATGATGTCGATCAGCAGCAGTTGCAGGATGCGCGAAATCATCGACAAGAAGCTCGTGCTGTCCTCGGCGTGATCGACCGCCAGGCACACGCTGGCCTTGCGCGCCAGCGGCGACTGGCTGTTGCTGATCGCGATGACGTCGGCGCCAGCCGCGCGCGCGATGTCCACCGCCTGCAGCAGTTCAGGCAAGCCGCCTGAATTCGACACCGCGATCACCACGTCGCCCGGCCCGAGCAATTCGGCGGCCAGCGTGAACAGGTGCGCGTCGCCATACAGCGCGGTGGGAATACGAAAACGGAAGAACTTGTGCTGGCCATCGAGCGCCACCGCGCGCGAATTGCCCATCGCGTAGAACTCGACCCGCTTGGCGCGGCTGACCATCTCGATCGCGCGGTCGAGCGAACGCACGTCGAGCTGGTCGCGAAAGCGCAGGATCGCCGAAACCGTGTTGTCGATCACCTTGGCCGACAGGTCATGCGTGCTGTCGCTCAGGCGCACCTGGCTGTGACGCACGGGGATCGAGCCGGTCAGGCTGCTGGCAAACTTGAGCTTGAAATCGGCCAGGCCCTGGAAGCCCAGCGAACGGCAGAAACGGATCACGGTCGGCTGGCTCACGTCGGCCAGGCGCGCGATCTCGGCGATCGGTTCACCCAGCACCATGCGCGGCTGGTCGATCACGAGGCTCGCCACGCGCCCCTCGGCCGGCGAGAGTTCGTGCCGCAGCTGGGTGATGCGCTCCATGAGCGTGTTGGCGCCGCTGCGCCCGCGCAGGTGTTCGGCCAAAATAGTGGCCACGCCGTGGAAGGCCGGATTCGGCGTCGTGATCACCCAGGTCGGGATGTCGGCCAGGTAGTCCGAGAAGCGGCCCTTGGCCTCGAAGCGCGCGCGAAACGGCGAGCTGGCGAACCACTCCCCCAGGCGCGGCACGATGCCACCGCCGATGTACACGCCGCCAAAAGCGCCGAGCGTGACGGCCAGGTTGGCCGCGGCGCCGCCCAGCATGCCGCAGAAGCATTCCAGCGTTTCCAGGCACAGCGGATCGTCCTGTTCGAGCGCGCCGGCCACGATGGTCGCGGCCGTGCGCGGCGCCGCATCGACGCCATTGCGATCGGCCAGTGCGCGGTAGATCACTTCCATGCCGGGGCCCGAGATCAGGCGCTCGTTCGACACGTGCGGCCACTCACGCCAGGCGTATTGCAGGATCGCGAACTCGCGCTCGTCGAATGGCGCGAAGTTGACGTGCCCGCCTTCGCTGCCCAGCGTGACGAAACCATCGGCAGTGGGAATGCCGCCCGAGACGCCCAGGCCCGTGCCCGGGCCCAGCACGCCAATGACGGCGCCCGGCACGGCCTTGCCGGGACCGACCTGCATCAGGTCTTCGCGTGCGAAGTTCGGCAAGGCCGTGGCCAGCGCCGTGAAGTCGTTCACGATCAACAACGTGGCCAAACCAAGCTCGCGCCGCACCGCGTCGGTGGAAAACTCCCACGCGCGGTTGGTCATGCGCACATAGTCGCCGCTGATCGGATTGGCGACCGCGAAGGCGCCATGGTGCAGCGTGACGTCCTGGTGATCGAGCAGATAGTGGCGCAGCAGCGGCACGATGCCGGCGAAGTCGTCGCAGCGCAGCACCGCCACGTCGCGAAACACGCCCGGCGCGCTTTGCAGCGCAAAGCGCGCGTGCGTTGCGCCGATGTCCGCGAGCAGCCGCGGACCATCGGCAAACGCCGTGCGCGCGAACTTTTCGTGCTGCGCGCCGGCCATCAGCGATCCGCTGGCAGTGTGCCGAACCAGGCGCCGTATGGCGGCAGCGTGACGCGGCCCTGCTGCGCGCTGCCCGGCAAGCCATCGATCTGCATCTGCGCCGCGCCATCAGTCGCCGGCCAGTCGAAGCTCACTTCCCGGTCCGACAGGTTGAACGCGGCCAGCACGCTGACGTGGCCGGCCAGGTCGCGGCGCAAGGCCAGGATCGGTTCCGGCGCATCGAAGAACGCGATCTCGCCGCGCGTCAGTTGCGGCGTGGCGCGGCGCAGGGCGATGAAGCGGCGCTGGAAGTTCAGCATCGAGTCATTGTCGCGGTCTTGCCGATCGACCGCGGCCTTGATGTGCGCGGCGTCCACCGGCAGCCATGGCTGGCCTTCAGTAAAGCCCGCGTGCGGCGCGGCGGCCGTCCACGGCATCGGCGTGCGGCAGCCGTCGCGGCCCTTGAACTCGGGCCAGAACGTTTTGCCATACGGGTCTTGCAGCAGTTCGTACGGCACGTCGGCCTCGGTCAGGCCCAGTTCATCGCCCTGGTACAGGCACGGCGTGCCCTTGAGCGAGAGCTGCATCGCCAGCACCAGCTTGGTAAAACCCTGCGCCGGGTTCGCGCCGCCCCAGCGCGTGGCCACGCGGATCGCGTCGTGGTTACCGACCGACCACGAGGCCCAGCCATCCTTCACACGTTCGTTGAATTCCTCGACCTGGCGGCGCACGTGCGCCGCGTTGAAGACGGGCGTGAGCAGGTTGAAGCTGTAGGCCATATGCAGCTTGTTGCCGCCTTCGGTGTACTCGCTCATCTGGGCCAGCGCATCGTCCGAGCTGATCTCGCCGATCGACACGGCGCCGAATTCATTCAGTTGCGCGCGCACGCGTTCGAGGAACGCGATGTTCTCGGGCTGCGTCTTGTCGTACAGGTGCGCCTGCATGCCGTACGGGTTCACGTCGGTCACGGTCGACGTGTCGCGCACCAGCGCCGGCGGGTTGCTGCGCAACTGGCGGTCATGGAAGTGGAACACGCACGCGTCCATGCGCACGCCATCCACGCCGCGCTCGAGCCAGAAACGCTGCGCATCCAGGTGCGCCTGCTGCACCAGCGGATTGTGGAAGTTCAGCTGCGGCTGGCTCACCAGGAAGTTATGCAGGTAGTACTGCTTGCGGCGCGTGTCCCACTGCCACGACGAGCCGCCAAACACCGACAGCCAGTTATTCGGCGGATTGCCGTCCGGGAGCGGGTCGGCCCACACATACCAGTCCGACTTCGGGTTGTCGCGGCTGGCGCGGCTTTCGACGAACCATTTGTGGGTGTCGGACGTGTGCGACATCACCTGGTCGATCATGATCTTCAGGCCCAGGCCGTGCGCCTTGGCGACCATGCGGTCGAAGTCGGCCAGGTCGCCGAACAGCGGATCGACGTCGCAATAGTCTTCGATGTCATAGCCGAAATCGGCCATCGGCGACTTGAAGAACGGCGAGAGCCAGACAATGTCCACGCCCAGGCTCGCAATGTAGTCGAGCTTTTCGGTCACGCCGGCCAGGTCGCCGACGCCGTCGCCGTTCGTGTCGAGGAAGCTGCGCGGATACACCTGATAGATGATGGCTTCGCGCCACCAGTTCGGATTATCGGTCGTCGAGATCTGGGTCATTGGCAAGTTCGGCTGATGCGTGATGTGGAATTCTAGGCAATATACATCAGCCGAATCATCTTGACAATTGCAGCCAATGACAGAAATTTTACGTTAAAACGTTATTTTTCAAGGGCTTGCATAAAAAAATTGATCTGCATTGATTATGCCGCCGTACTTAAACTACGCGCGCATGTTGCCATTTTGTTTCTCGTTTGTTTCACGACAATTTTTCTATTGCAAAGAAAGGCGTCCCCGTCATAGCATCGCGTCTGTTTGACATTTCAAGAAAAGCGCTTCGATGACAACTCTCGCAAAACCAGGCACCGGGCGCATGCCCCGGCAAATCCCCTACATCATTGCCAACGAAGGGTGCGAACGCTTCAGTTTCTACGGGATGCGCAACATCCTCACGCCGTTCCTGATCACGACGCTGCTGATGTTCCTGCCCGAAGACATGCGCACCGGCGAAGCCAAGCACGTGTTCCACACCTTCGTGATCGGCGTGTACTTCTTTCCGCTGCTGGGCGGCTGGCTGGCCGACCGCTACTTCGGCAAGTACAACACGGTGTTCTGGCTCAGTCTCGTGTACTGCGTCGGCCACGCCTGCCTGGCGATTTTTGAAGACAACGTCAACGGTTTCTATTTCGGCCTGTTCCTGATCGCGCTCGGCTCGGGCGGCATCAAGCCGCTGGTGGCCAGCTTCGTCGGCGACCAGTTCGACCACACCAACAAGGACAAGGCGAAAGTCGTCTTCGACGCCTTCTACTGGATCATCAATTTCGGCTCGTTCTTCGCGTCGCTGCTGATGCCGCTGCTGCTGCGCGACTTCGGCCCGGCCTGGGCCTTCGGCGTGCCCGGCATCCTGATGTTCATCGCCACCATGGTGTTCTGGAGCGGCAAGAAGAAGTATGTGCATGTGCCGCCGGCGCCGGCCAATCCGCACTCGTTCATGCGCGTGGCAAAGAGTGCGCTGCTGGCCAAGCAACCTGGACGTGGCCGACCTGGCCTGAACCTGGCCCTGCTGGGCGCGGCTGGCGCGCTGGCGTCGCTGGCCATGGCCGCACAATGGGGCTTCGTGATCGCCGCCTGTACCGCCCTGGTGCTGCTGATGGCCTTTGGCGGCATGGGCACCTCGATGCAACTGGAGCGCGCGCGTGGCATGCATCCCGACGAGGCGGTCGACGGCGTGCGCGCCGTGCTGCGCATCCTGATCGTGTTCGCGCTCGTCACGCCATTCTGGTCGCTGTTCGACCAGAAGGCCTCGACCTGGATCGTGCAGGCCAACACCATGACCACGCAAGTGAACCTGTTGGGCTGGACCTTCGACGTGATCCCGGCCCAGATGCAGGCCCTGAACCCGCTGCTCGTGATGCTGCTCATCCCGATCAACAACATCGCCCTGTTCCCTTTGATGCGCAAGCTCGGCATCGAACCGACCGCGCTGCGCCGCATGACGGCCGGTATCGTGCTGTCGGCCGCGGCCTGGATCGTGGTCGGCAACCTGCAAGTGGCGCTCGACGCCGGCGATGCGGTCTCGATCGCGTGGCAGATCGCGCCGTACGCGCTGCTCACGCTCGGTGAAGTGCTGGTCTCGGCGACGGGTCTCGAATTTGCTTACAGCCAGGCGCCTGCTGCCATGAAGGGCGTGATCATGGCGTTGTGGTATCTGGCCGTCACGGTCGGCAACCTGTGGGTCTTGATCGTCAATGCGAGCGTAAAGAACGATTCGGTGATCGCGTACATCGAAACGTCGGGCGTCGGCGTGATGGCGTTCCAGATGTATTTCTTCGCCGCGTTCGCGCTGCTGTCGGCGGCGGCATTCGGCTGGTATGCGACGCGCTATCGCATGGTCGATCACTATCGCAGCAGCGTGGCGGTGTAATCGATGGCCATGAAACTGACATGTGCACTGGTCGCGGCGTCGCTGTCGTCAAGCGCGTACGCCGCCGTTCCTCTCGCTACCTGCGACAGCCCGGCCTTCCAGGAAGTGCTCAGCGCGTCCGATGCCAAACTGGATGCGCGCGCCGTATGGCTCGACCGGCGCCTGGTGCGCTGGCCCGGCGCGCCGGCCGATGGCGTCTATCGCCTGTACCACTCCCCGGTCGCCGGCATCACCGCGACAGCGGGCAGCAAGGTCACCGGCAGCGCCGGCTCGATCGCGCTGGACGTCTC
>Ga0265797_10008132_pt1 | contig 14103 bp, 18 predicted proteins | sample P2T30metagenome_FD_192433 | JGI IMG/M metagenome (GOLD analysis project Ga0265797, IMG submission 192433) | Plant litter microbial communities from East Loma Ridge, Irvine, California - P2 T30 | ecosystem: Environmental > Terrestrial > Plant litter > Unclassified | place: USA: California... | reverse complement strand
CACGAACGAGGCCGGCAGACTACATCGTTCATCATGAATGCGCGCGTAAGACAGTCGCCAGAGAATCTTTTGGGGGTTCAAAACCAGAAGAGCTGCTGGTGCCGTTCCTCCGACACACCATGGCTATATTTTCGACGCGTCCTCCTGCATGGGGTATCTGGTATATGATCAAAGACGCTAAAGATAGAGAATCCTTCAACGCAGCATATATCCGCTCCCTCCGATTTACACCTGGAGACCGCGTCTGCGGGGTTTACGTGGTGTCTTCTCGAGACAGACTATGAAGAGTGTGAACCTGCAGGAAATGACGCTCGGTCATGCTACAGTGGGAAGGTACGATGCAACGTTGCCTTGGCACGGCACGAACGCTGTTTATTCGACCACACAACTCAAGGCACCAATGTTACCTGGAATACAATCAAAACCAGCCCGATACATCTGTATCGGAAGTGTGTGGCAGGGGCCAAGGACGATTGATAGGCTGCGAGCTGTTTCGCCCCAACACACGTGGGTAAGCTGCATCAACCGCCCCCATTTTCGGTTCCCGATGTGGTCGCACCTACCTGCAGCGACATATGCATAATCTGGGACTTCTTTCGTGGGGCCTCCTTCATCCTGAAGTTTTGATCGTGCCTGATACCCATTACCATCAGATCGTCAATCATGTCAGGTAGCCTCGAGGTCGCCGCGGGGATCTTCGCGATCATCGGCGTAGCCGATGTTGTTGTACGAATGGGAAGGGAGGTTCATGGATTCCTACGCGACATCGCAGGTGCGCCAGAAGAGATCGATAGACTTTGTACTACCGTCAAAGAGACTGCGCTACTGGCCGAAACTGTGAAACAGCTTCTCGATACCGTGGCTTGTCGGAAACAACCCAACGCGACGAATCACATGGTAGCGCTATTCGAATCTGCGCTCAAAAGCTTGCAACGCGAATTACAAAACTTGAGGATACTAAGCGCGAGATTTAGGAGTGGCGGCAAGACATGGAGTAGGGTGAAGTACGTTCTGGATGAGCGCAAGATCAGCAAGATGTTTAACAATCTGGAACGATCGAAAAGTCTACTAGCAAACTCTTTGCATGTTGCAAGCAGGTAAGCATCTCGTCGCATCATTTGATGACGTTGTTTTGACGAGGCTTCTAGGCAAAGATCAGACGATCAACACCTTGAGCTACTTCAAAGGCACGACACAAACCAAGCCACGTTGATTCAAGGACAAGAACTCCTGGGACGCATGTCGGTCCATCACTACCAGGAAACAAAACGGACGTCGAAGGTCTTTGCAATCACCCACCAGGAGCAAGTGAGAGAGCATCAAAAGACTCGCGAAGTCTTATCAGAAAAGATCGGCGATGCCATAGCCGCTGAGTTTGAGAAGTATCGCATACCTCGCACTCAGAGATGGATGAGAAATATTTTCTTCTTTGGTGAACGTCGTGACATGATCATGGCCTATCTACTTCTCGTCAAACCGCATCTAGAGGCAGCATTCAGAAACCTGCTGACCGATGGTATTGAACGGTTTTCACCTCACTATGTCGATTGGTTACGATACGAGTTCGACTACCTTGTAGCATCAGCATCGCAAGAAGAAGCGACAAGACACCGCGGATCTTCCGCAGCCTCTTTCGACCGTTGGCACTACTCTGAGGAGACAATGCCACATCATTCTAGGGCATCTGGGCGTGCTATTGAAGAGTCAAACACCAGTTCGTATACGCCGGAAGCAGACTACGCAAACCTCTATCTCAGCGCGCCGGTAATCGCGGGCCAAAGGGCATATACACAGACTACTCCCTTCGGTAGTCTACGCATACAGTCTCCTCGACGAGCGGTCAAAGCCAAGTTCAAACGTCCAAATAAAGAAGCTAGCTTTACCTTTACTTGCGGCATTGGCCAATCAGTCCACGCCATACACGCCCACTTCCTTCGTAACGCAGCTAGTGCGTCGAATCCGGGGCTCTGCGCTCAACTCAGCGTGTTCACGTTAGCTGAGTCTGAAACGCATTACAACCAGCTCTTTGCATCTGCCGGCGTTGAAGGGATCGATGATGCATTACGGAAGGGCGTTATCTCTCCCTATGAGATCAATCGGGAAGGAAGAAATCTATGCCTCTATGTAAGCCTTTGCCTAAAGTTCTCGAACGCAGCGATAAGAGAAGCTGACTCGAATGATTTAGTATGCTGCAGAGAATACAAGAGTAGATCTGCTCGACTATTTGGCAACTCAAGGTATTGGGGTATCAAATCTGAAGTAAGCAAATCCAATATCCTGCGAAGACCATTTCCTGACGTACATCAGCCACGATGTCAGCATAGTCGCGGGTCTCTTCGTGCGCTCTATAGTCGACGACGACCGCGCCCCGTTCGAGAAGACCGTCGATTATATTATCCCCCAGGTTTACGAATCATCTTCATTCCTCTTTGAGACAACAATGGACATGCTATTCTGGGATTACTACCAAGGAAGACCCCGTTCTCTATTGCGGCAGCAAATTCAACGATTGCAGGAAGAGAGCCTCATCTCCGACTCTGTACTGATGAATGACGACCCGTGGGACTGGCCCTCAGTATCGAGCATCATGGCTCCACTCTTCGAAGTCGACGCTGCCTACATCAACACGATTGGTAGTCTTGGCCGCAATAGGATACAGCGTTCCTACCGCGTCATTCATTATGGAAGTAGTCCAGGAGACCTGGCTGCAGCCGAAGAAATCGCCACCGCGTTAATACGAGCGGGTGTCGATGTACATCATCGTGACCACGACGGTTTGACGCCGAGTATGTACGCTAAACGCTGTGGCGCATGGGATGGATGGTGCCGTGCGCTTGCGAAGAATGGGCTGCGCGTTGGAGATGTAGTAAGAGAAGAGGATGCGAATTGGCTTTTGGATGAAGGTTGGAGGGATGTCATGATAGAAAAGCATGGGGAACTGGCGGTTACGGGGTAACGGGGTAGTTATCATCACCTCTCAATCCTAAGGAAATGGTATCGCAACGACGACATACAGCAGGCAGGTCCACAGTGTTGTCAGTCGCATGTCTGAAGTGAAGAAAGCTTCTAGCATGGATGCTATACAGCGCATGAGGTGATGCAAAAGCAATCCAAAGACAAGGTACATTTGTGCATATGTTCAAAGCACCACGTGCGCAGCCAAACACGCCACCTCGTCCCTCAGCGCAACCTAATCCAGCCTAACTTATTATCCCTCATACAGCCTTCCCACAGATCCCGTTGGATGCAAAGATGGGATCTGAAGTAGCAACTGTATACAGAGTGATCGCCAAATTATCTTGACTGCACGTCCCTGTGTTCAGTGTCAACAGGCGGCATTGCCCCCCATAGAAGCCGCTAAAGCCACAACCCGTGCTTGTTATACAGGCAACACAGCAGTCGTACGGCGAGGCCGCGTTCGCCAAGCTAAGGTCATAATTGTCTGGGTCATAACCGCCTCCTGATATGGTCTGTCCGTTTATTGTGTTCACAATGTTGTTTGGGGAGCAGGCGGCGTAGAACGTCGCGGCGGGGGCTTCGGCGACGATTGTGGTGGTTGAGGTGGTTGTCGTGAAGACTGATATTGTGGAGGTGGAGGTCACTTCCGTAAATAATGTGACAGTGTTGGTGACGACTGCGTCAGGAACGAAGTCAGTGATGGTTGCTGTGGCGGTGCTAGTAACACTGTTGGTGAGGGTAGGCGTAGGAGCAGTGATGGTTGTTGTCTTCTTCGCAGCGACTGTGCTAGTCTTTGTAGTTATGACGGCTACAATGCCTCCGCAGTTCACGTTGATCGGGTACCGCGTTGGTCCGCCTCTGAACGAGTTTTTGGTCCCTCGTGCTTGTTCGACAACAGGATCTTTCTTCTCGATCTGGGGTAATTTGCGCTTCTTCATGGAGTTGGGGATCGTTGACTGAATCGGAGTAAAGCCGGCAGGTGCTGCAATGGTTGTAGTCGAGGTAGTAGTGCTAATAACTGTGCTGATGACCGAAGAGGTGATGGTTGTCGTCGTCTCCTCAATCGCAGTGGTTGTACTGACGAATGTTTCCGTGACAGTATCAGTGATCTGAGGTGCAGTCGTCGTCTGGGTATCTGTAACAATATCCGTTACAGTATCCGTGACTGGTGCTGGAGTAACAGTCGTGGAAGGCGTGCTGGTGATCCATAGTTTCGCCACCAAAGGGATGGTCAGATACCGCGAAGTGGTGGGAACTGGGTCCTTCGCGGTGGGCCCGAGTTTTGTTTTACAAACATTCAACACGGTTTTGGTGCTGAATGTGCCGGTTCCCAGCGCGAGATCTGAACTCGCGCAGACCAAAAGAAGAAGAGTGGCTACCTTCATGGTGATGAAAGATGTTTGAGTGTGTGATCTTCAAGTAGAAGGAGTGCGTGTAGATCTAGCAAAACTGCGACTCTACATGCACCTAAATACTGCAGTATACCAAACCCCAGTACGACTATTGGTGTTCTCGATGCCTCTAGCATTGCTGTACCTCCAGAGTTTTTCATGTCTAGTGATATGCCAGCAAGCCACCGCACAAACTGGGTCATACTTAGCGAGATTCAGTTCAATGTGGCATGCCTCTAGCAGACCTCTATTCAAAATGGGCACTATCTTCAGCCGCAGTCTTGCGAATTAGCTCAGCCATTGTTATATAGAGTAGCAATGTCCAGCCAGCCTCGTGTAGCCTTGTCCATCAATTCAGTGTCTAGATCGTGCGACCCCGCAAAGTAGGAGGCCTGATTCAAGATCCGCCAATTGCCAGCAACGGGTTCTCTCCGAAGGCTTTGCGCTTCTACGCTTAATTGCAGGAACAGGGCCTGGGTACCCTGTATGTCATGCTTTTGGAGATTCACACAAGGGAATGGCCCCAGAGAGGTAGGCGCGAGAATGGTGGATTGTCAGCTAACCACTATGGTGCGGTACAGCGAGGAATATGAAGTGGTAGGCTTATTCGTCCATTTGACAAGCCAAGACATGCATGTGTGGAACGATGCCTAAGCTAGCCATGGGGTTGCTGATGCCAGATGCGACTCCATTCGAATTCGGTTCTAGCGGAGGCCTAGGTCGCTCGATCATCAATTATGGGCGTGCTGCTTTTGAAGGATATTCTGGCCGCGTCGTGACAACGAGGAGACGGGGTAACAACTACATGGGGGGCGGATAGGAGTCTGTAAAGGAAGATCTGGGGAGACGTGGGAGCGTGGTGAGCGCGCGTCTGTGCTGGCGCAGGGGAGAAATACATGATGTCATCACTTCTCTCCAATCGCGATCAGTGGTCACATTCGTCTTCCATGTCTGAACCACCAACTGTCAGCTTCTATACGTACTGTTACGCGATGACAAAGTCCTGCACACTCTGTTCCAAACCCCGCGACGTCCTCGTGCGCTGCCAAATCGACGAATCGCAAAAATGGCATTTTGTCTGCCCTGGTGCATGCTGGAAGTCGGTCTCTGGTGGCGTTGAAGATGCAAAAGGAATGCAAGATGAATACCCATATTACCGGTACGGGGGCATGGTGAGTTGCTGAAAGATCTGGGAGAAGAGAGAGGCGGCTAATGCGAGGTCGCGGGTAGTGGAAGGATAGAAGTGCCGATGGGCCGGTTAGCGCGAAGAAACCGAAGAAAGTCAAGGAGAGGCAAAAAGAAGAGATGAAAGCAAGGGAAGGAGGCGCTGAGGCTCAAAGTGGAACATGAGTAATACAGCAGGTAGGCAAATGTGCTCGTTACTTGATCGGATATGGCAACGCGCTAACTATGGCAGCCCTATGACGGGGTGTCCAATGCCGACACCAAATTTATACACTATACCGAAACTTCCTGTTGTGGAAGTCGGTAGTATCCTCAATGGAATCCACATCGCTCGAATTCATGCCTTGAGCGTGTGAGCTTTCCGCTTCTTCGCGATCGCGTTGGGCGTTCCGCCGTAAGAGCAGGGCTCGCAGGCAAAGCGCTAGTACAACTTGAGAGACTGCGCATCCCAAAATCATCTTTACACCGGTCTCGTATTTTGGCGCTTCTTTCGCCAGGAAGGCTTGTGGTCCTGAAGTAGGTGATGTTAGTAACCGCGGTTTTGAGGTGGGGTTTGACGGTGTGGTGAGGCTTACCGATGATGTTACCAACACAATAACCCAGAAAGACAAAAGCTGTGCTAGTAGTACGTTTGGTGTAGCCACCTACGTTGGATGCCGGAAATTGAAGCGCAATCACCAAAGAGCCAACGAAGGCGCCAATCTACCTTTGTTAGAAACATCTCTGCAGAGCGACGAATGGTGAAGACGAACCATGTAATAACCCGCCAAACACCCAGCCAGATTAGTGCGTGGAAGTTGCCAGATCAGACATGCGCCAATGATCGTGGGACAGAGGTAAAGAGCCATGATGTATGTGCGCGCGTTCGGCAGCCTAGATGCGAGAAAAGGGCCCGTGAAAACCCAGAACACTTGAGCGAAGCCCTGCGGGATGCCATACAGTGTTGTCTTGAGCGGATCACCTCCGGCTGCGTCCTTGACAATGAGCTTGCCGAAGTTCGCAGTGCCACCGTTGATCATTTCGTTGAGCGTGACAAACAGAAAGAGTATCCAGATTTGCGGGTCCGTCAAGGCCTCCCAGACCTGAGGCAGCTTGATCCTGCGATTGTACACTCCGGTGCGATTGCTAGCGGCACGCGCGATTAGGAGTGCCTTCTCTTCGACAGAAAAGCTCTTGGCTGTCATGATGTTGTTCGGCAACCTGAAGAAGAGGACTATGGACCATAAGACGGTCATACCTCCACAGATGATGTATATGATCTTCCAGACGACGAAGCTCTTCGCATATCCGGCGCCGTAGAAGAGGATGCCCCCGACGGCACTACCGAGGCCGTTGAAGCAGTAGAACGTACCCGCCCTTGCGGGTTGTTGTTTCCCTACGTACCACATCCCGACGATCTGCAACAGTAAAGAAAAAAAAACGTCAGTGTGTGTACGGCATGTAACCTGAAGAGCAAGACTCACCATCATAAACGCGGGCGTCACAACACTCTCGAAGACACCCAAGAGGAAGCGCATGACAGCGAAGCCCGCGAAGTTGTGCGTAGCAGCTGTAAGTAGCATAATGGAGCCCCAACAGAAGCAGAAGAGCGACACCACTCGGCCGGTTGGAAAGTGCTGCGCAAGGTATGCTGATGGCCATTCAGCGAGCAAGTAGGCAAAGTAGAAGATCGACGCCAGCCAGGAGTACTGATCACCAGTGATGCCAGTAGTCTCGAAAAGATCGAAGACGGCGGAGTAGCCCATTGCTTGCTTGTCGATGTACTGGAGGAAGTAGGTTCCACATAGTAGTGGTAACAGCAACAGGTCGACTTTCCTGGAAACGCGCTTGTTGGCTATGTCGTCTTCAAGGAGCTCAGCCATGTACTCCGGTGTGATATTATGTTGCCTTAGGAACAGGTTTGCTTCATCGAGGTCTTCAACTTCACCCACAATAGCGCTTTCATGCTTGTGAAGAGAGTTCGCGTCCATGCTGCTGAGCTGAACCTCCATGTCTTTTGACATGGTCGGTGTTTTGTCGTCGCATTTCGTGGTATTCGGCTGCGTCGACATGGTTGAAAACGAGGGTCGACAATCAACAAAGTGAGTGATTTATGCGTAGGGGACCAGAGCAGCCATACGAGGATGCTTGCAGTAGAGCTTTAACATAACTTCGGATGCGATACCCGCGTCGAACTACCCCGCGACATCAATCATTCAATGCAAATGAACGGAACCCATGTAGGATTCGATAAGAACGCGTGATAGCGGAAGACAGGCGGCCGATCGCATTGCCCAGAGGATATATCCGGGACTCGTTGCTACCTTCTTATCATAGTGGGCCAGTATACGCCTGCAAGCTGAAATCAAACCTGGATAAGGATTCAAGAAGTGGATCACCGCCCTGGTAAGTGACCTTGAAAGGATGCAGCAGATTTGTGAACATGCCATCGCCCGACGGCAATACTTCGGCAGTGATAAGGGAGTCGCATGGCAGATGTGAGATACCGGTAGCGCCCCGCGGCATTCGTAGAGTGGTGGTCGCAAGCTGGGGTCGCATCCTAGTGACCACCAGTACCCGTTAGCGGCTCCGCCATACCTGCATCGATTGTGCGAGAGCTCCGAAGACGGCATCACCAATGCCATCACCGCGCAAAACATCGAACGATATGTCACTTAGATAAGATAGCTAACAGGTTCAATCCTTTGGTTATCTTCGACACAAGTCGAAGCAAGGCTTCTTCAAAATGGAGAATGCTGTGATTTTGATGGCCGGTCTCTAGGCTACAAAGACGAGTCTTTCTCTATGACCTTAGCAGCCTTTTCTCGCGTCGTGGAGACGGTTTCATCTGAGAATCAGATGTGGCTTGCGTGTGTGTGACGCATCTCTCCGCTGTCGTTGTTGTGAGGTTTGTGAAGGGGGACAGTGAGGCAGGAGAGATTCGGTGGACGGTGCAGCTGCAGCCGAGGTCTTTGCTCAATTGAGTGGCACTGTCTTATCGATAAGCATTGACACCGCGAACCCCAAAGAAATCACACTTTCTGCTTCATGTAAAGCGATCAACAGAATGGCGAGCACGTTCAAGCCTTCCAGGCAACAACTGTCAATAGTGTTGAGTTCCCCGGCGGAGAACTCGCGGCTCGGGCTTGGCATCGATGCTGCATATCCGACCCGACTACTTAAGCCTGGCGAGCCTAGTGAATGCTTGTGCGCCTCAAGGAAGCGTCCCATTCTTCTTGAAACCCGAGAAGAAGATCTTCGCCTTTGGAACATTCACGGAAAGCTAGAAATATTGCAACTAGAAGATGCCTAACATCATCGTAATCGGGTACGCTTCGTTCCATTTCCCGACAGCTGTCAGCTTGGTCATACTAACGCTTCTTGGTGTAAAGAGCAGGCGTCTCCGGGCTGACCTCAGCATATCTTCTCTCCAAAGACCCAAGTAACAGAATTGCGGTCGTAGCGAAGCATATGCCCGGCGACTCCGACATCGAATATGCATCACCATGGGCCGGCGCAAACTTCATGCCGTAAGTATACGCGAACAGCTGGGTACACAGTCAGCTGATATGTGTGGTGCAGAATGTCTTCAGAACCGCAAAGTCGCTATGAACGTAGAACATGGCCGCAACTCAAAAGACTAGCAACAGAAGTCCCAGAAGCTGGTATCCACCTACAGAGTGAGCAAACTCTCTCACGACCAGACCACAATAGCATACTTAAACAAAACCAGAATGCCGCATCTACCGCCGAAAACGAGACATGAAGAAGCTGCAAAGCGGCGGCGCCACATCCTTCAACAACGTCTTTACCGAAAACCCCTGGTGGCGCTCTCTAGTCGACGACTATCGCAACATCCCCTCCTCCGAGTTGCCATCAGGAATGGCATCAGGCAGCGAATTCGGCTCTGTGTGCATCAACCCCGCCCTTTACCTCCCATGGCTCGTAGGCCAATGCCGCGCAAACGGAGTGGAATTCCATCGGAAATCTGTATCGCATATATCTGATCTGCGGTCTCCTTGCATCGGAAACTTCAAGCCAGACATCATCGTCAACGCGACTGGGCTATCAGCTGGGAAATTAGGAGGTGTAGAGGACAAGACCTGCTACCCAATTCGGGGCCAGGTCGTTGTAGTAAGAAACGTAGCCCCAGCTATGGTGTTCGTGTCTGGCACGGACGACAGCGAAGACGAGGCTTGCTACATGATGACGCGAGCAGTTGGCGGCGGAACAGTACTGGGAGGCACCATGCAAAGCGGAAACTGGGAGAGTCAGCCCGATCCCAATATCACTAGTCGCATCATGAAGAGGGCGGTTAGTTTGTTGCCTGAGCTGACGGATGGGAAAGGGCCAGAGCACCTTGATGTTATCCGGTATGGTGTTGGGTTGAGACCGGGAAGGGAGGCTGGTGTCAGGCTTGAGAAGGAGAGAATTGATGGGGTTTGGGTTGTGCATAACTATGGACATGCGGGGTGGGGATACCAGGGCTCGTTTGGGTGTGCCGAGGAGGTTGTGGCTCTTGTTGGTGAGGTTGGGCTGCAGGCTAACTTGTGATGTTGATTGCTAGTAGCGGAAAGATGAAACTACTGCTGAGACAGTTCAACCTTGGACCACCAAAAGTCACTCTCCTCCTTCGCATACGTGTCGTCGACCATGATAGCCGGCTCACCAATAGTCTGTCCGCCGATCATCTCCTCGTTATCTCTCCCAAAGATCATCACCTTCAGATCCGCTCTATCATAGCTCTTCCACTCCGTTCTATTCGCATATGTGCCCTCGAGTCCGTTCGGAGTGCCTGTACAAATGAAACTAGTGATGTACGCGTGCAAGATACCCGACAACTCGTCCTGGCTCTTGGACTTGGAAACGAACTTTGGGTCTCTCATTTCATAGAACATGTTGTCTGCGTGTCGAGCTCCATCGACGATATCGCGTCTCATCGCCCAGTGATAAAGGTAGACAGGTGCATCTTGGCTGGCGAAGAATGCCGTTTGACGGACTGGAGCGACGTATGCGTAGTGCGCGTAGGCCGCCTCGATACGCTTGTACATAGGACCGACGCCATGCTCGAGCCGCGTTTCTTTGTAAATAGAGTCTGGCACTTCATTCGGGTCAGGGTACAGCTTGTGTATCGTTTGGATATCTTCATCGCTCATCTGCGGCAGCAAAGTCTTCCAGAAATCCAGGAATTCGGAGGAAGTCGACTTCTTCTTATTGACGTATAGTGAGCCTTCGTTGCCTTGGAAGCCGGTCATGATGGGCATCTTGTGCCATTTATGTGTTCGCCAGGCGTCGATTGGACGGCGGCGGATGATCTCATTGTCGATTACTGGCTGGAACGCCCAGCGTAGACTGGGGTTATACTTTTGGAATACCTTGGTTTGGGCCTTGGCGATCGTGGAGGTGGGAAGTTTGCGAAGGTAGCTGAAGACTTCCGACTCTGGTAGGGTTGAAGGACATTCAACTTCTTCCAGAAAGTCTCTGAACTGCATCTCGTGGATCTCTGCGTCGGGGTTGCGAACAGCGCGTGATGTCGGAGCGCCTGACTCAATGATGACACGATGAAACTTGGGCTTTACACCCTCCTCATAGTTCAAAAGATGATGCCCTATCTAGACGAACGTCAGTGAGCCTAATCAGGGTATCCAGCGGCTCAAACATACCGAATGCGCGCCGGCCGAGAGCCCTATGAGCGTTACATTGTTCTTGTCGCCACCGAAGTCCTCGATGTTCTCTTGGACCCAGTCAAGCAAGCAAATCTGATCCTTCAAGCCCAGGTTGAGTGCGCCTTCTGCAGCGCTCAGCTTTGATGGTAGGAATCCCAACGCTCCTATGCGGTAACCAAACGATACTGCGATGAAAGGCGACTCGGACCATCCAACCATGGACGCCGTATCGTGCATCGCAGCATTTCCTCGATTGAAGGCTCCCCCATGAAGGTAGACTGCAACTGGCAGAGCGGTCGCTTTGTCGGGTTGAGCTTGCCGGAAGACGTTCACTGTGAGGCAGTCTTCACTCTCCTCTAATTTCGGTCCAACTATCATGAGCTGCTGTGCTGGAGCTCTTGGACCGAAGTTTGAAGCATCTATAGTGTCTTGACTAGGTGCTACCTTTTGTGGTGGTCGGAATCGGCGTTCACCTGTTGGTGGTAAAGCATAGGGGACTCCCCTGAAGGCTTCAACGGCCCGTGGATAGTCGCCGTGCAAGGTCGTACCTAAGAGAGTACCCTGTGTAATTTTAACTTCCGGTCTCGTCATTGCGATAGATGCTGTGTCAATTGCTAGCAAGTTATCAGTATGCGACAAGGCCAAGCCAAGTCTTTCGACATACCTGTGAACTGTAAATCGTATGCTCACTATGTCAAGTGATATCAGTGCTCTGAACTGTTTGGATGTGTTAGTCTAAAGCTGACGCGGTACTCAAATGCCGATGTCAATAGATAGCCGTTGTAGCATGAGCACCGGCATCGGCTAATGCCCCACCCTGCTATCTAGGGCCCAGCTCGCTGCGGGTACTGCGGGCAGCGACCTTCCGAACGTGCATACCTATCGCAGGGACCACACGTCGGATCTATTCGGTCAGTTTGATGTAACACTAGGAGCGGCTCGGCGTTGATAAGGTTACTAGGCATCTTCCCATCAATACTGTTTAATCGCATTGATGGCACCCGACCTATCCCTACCACCTCAGGCCCCGGAGCTCGGTCAATGCGACGACTTCAACTGGAATCGCGCCGCGTTTGCTGTCTACACCTTTGTCGACGGGGTATCACTTCAAGATGTCGCCTCGACTCTTGAGAAGCAGTGGTTAGAGCAGGGCAACGAGGATCATCTTGTTCGACCTGCGCCTTCCACATCAGAGCTTAAGACACTTCAAGAAGTCTTACAGGCTCACATAGCCTTGGAGAAAGGAGCAGACAGCGAAACGGATGAATTAGAGTGGTGGCCGACTGCGTTCATCGTCGTGGTTCGAAAGGACTGGAAAGAACCTGGAGGGTTGCTGTTCGTGTTCGCAGACGACGAGAACGATTACAAACTGGACAAGTTCTTTTTCAAGGTCGATGATGCGTACATAATGCTTTCGAGTCTGAGCTTCCAGGATGAGACTGAGGCTGGGAGTAAGGAGGCATACGCTCAAGGGTACTACGATGACGCAGAGTGGAGGAGCTACCCAGCACTCCCGCAACCTGAACGACGATGAGACACTCACAGATGAGAGGCATCGCAAGTATCGTGTACCAAGGAGGCGTACGGCCATAAGCCCCAGAGTGAATAGAAGGTTCAGCTGATTACTGTTATGTATCGTATTTGGTCCACTGTGATGTTACTATTGCCACGAGAGTTTGCGCATGCTCGGTATACATGTACAAAGCCTATAGGCGGTTTCGGTAGTAGAAGCGTTGCCGCGGCGGGCGCCAGGACGCGCCACGAACTGGGCTCGTTTGAGAATGTACTTTTCCTGCGTCGATAACGCTCACGAAATTGTCGGGCTCTTTGTAGGGTACGACCCAGTCACACCATCGCTGTTCGGTGTCCGTCGACAGTGGGTGGAGATGATGATGCGTTTGTTTCCAAGGTCGCGCTTGGGTGGACAGCACCTGCCCAAAGCTGGCGCGTTGCCGAGGCCCAGCCAATCCATCCAGGCACCTCTATGAACGAGCACTATTCTAACGATCAACGACACTAAGTGTTTCGTGAACGTAATCCACACAGAGACCGCCGGATGTTCTTGCTGCTGTGCTAATACAGTTTGCGTGTTACCACCTTGAGGAAATACTGCGTAACGGAAGGTATGCCGACAGCTCGTGAACTCGACGAGCTGCAGCTGATGTGCAATAGCTATATCGAAAAACCTATTCTTACCCTCTGCACAGCCTACTGACTCAAGACGAGTAGTTCGGTGAAGTTTTGACGAACTTACAACTTATGTTCAGTCGGAATGGTGATGTTGCTATACATAGGTCTCCATGCAGCGGCCCCGGGGGGCTCTGCTGGTCGCTCCTCTTGTGGGACCCACTAGAGCTTCATGCAGTTGCGGATAGCTCCATTGGCGTCGATAGCCAACACAAGCGCCGGCACCCGTGTTGAGATGGCACTGTTCCGAAGATGGGGGGATGCGGCGGTCCTTGAAACAGATGAAGGTGATGGTGTTAAGGTGAGCAGAATTTGAGGTATCAACAGCATGTTTGCTGCATGCGCAGGATGGGTGCTGGGTTGCGTGGACGGCATCTTCGGTACAGACCACGATGCACCAGGCACGAAGATGTTGGTGGCGATTGTACGAATCTCTAGGTCCGATCGCAAGTTGCTTGTAGTTCTTGAGCCAGTGGCAGAGTCTAACGTCAGCCAAGCTGCACCACCAAACGGCGTTGACATGTTCAATTGGGTGGAGGGGTAGACCCTTAGTGCTTTCTCTCGCGTGCGCACAAGGATGGCGAGTCGAGGGATGTATTCGAGCCTGCATACTATCGATTCCAAGGGATCCCGCTGCGGTTGGAGCTGTACTCGCATGTGAGCCAACGTCAGTCGAGCAGTCACCGGCGGCAATGTAGACGCAGACACCAACCAGCGCATAGACTAGGCCGCCCAAA
>Ga0265797_10008131_pt1 | contig 14104 bp, 14 predicted proteins | sample P2T30metagenome_FD_192433 | JGI IMG/M metagenome (GOLD analysis project Ga0265797, IMG submission 192433) | Plant litter microbial communities from East Loma Ridge, Irvine, California - P2 T30 | ecosystem: Environmental > Terrestrial > Plant litter > Unclassified | place: USA: California... | reverse complement strand
GGGCTACGACAACGCTACTGACTTGAGGTTCGGTGTACAAATCGCTGCAAACAAGCCATGGCTGGCAAACAAGACCGTAGAGATTTTGACAGACAACTGCCCCAAGCTACGTGCGATCGATCTCAACTGCGGCTGTCCAATCAATCTTGTCTGCGAGCAAGGTAGTGGCTCTGCACTACTGGACAATGAAGCTAAGCTGGAAAACATCCTGCGCGGCATGAACTACGTCTCGAAGGATGTCCCCATCACCGTCAAGGTCCGCATGGGCACGAAGGATGCCAACCCTACCGCACAGAAGCTCATCAAACGTCTCGTACTGGGTGGCTACGAAGCTATTGAGAGCGGCAAAGGCACATCAGGTGTAGCTGCAATCACACTCCACGGCAGAAGCAAGCAACAGCGCTACTCCAAGAGCGCAAACTGGTCATACATCGCCGAGTGCTCGTCACTCATCAAGCGACTTAAGCAAGAGCAAGCCGCCCAGACTGACACAGCAGCCGAAGCCGACCCGCGCGATCTCGCCAACGGTGGGCACGTGTACTTTGTCGGTAACGGCGACTGCTACTCACATGAAGATTACTACGACCACATGAACAACGCAGGTACTGATTCCGTCATGATCGGCCGCGGCGCACTCATAAAGCCCTGGATCTTCGAGGAAATTGAGAAGGGCCAGTACCTTGACAAGTCGGCCACCGAACGCCTCGCCTACATCGAGAAGTTTGCAAAGTACGGTATGCAGACCTGGGGCTCAGACGAGCTTGGTCTCGGTACCACACGTCGCTTCTTGCTCGAGTGGCTCAGCTTCGCGCATCGTTATGTGCCTGTGGGCTTGTTAGAGCATCTGCCACCCAATATCCAGGACCGCCCGCCGCGCTTCCGTGGTCGCAATGACCTGGAGACGCTCATGGCTAGCGAGAACTACAAGGACTGGATCAAGCTGAGGTAAGCAAGATCAACCATGGTTCATGTTAGTCCATACTAATTTTTGGCAGCGAAATGTTCCTGGGACCCGCTCATCCAAACTTCAAGTTCGAACCGAAGCACAAGTCCAACGCGTACGAGATTGAGGCAGAGGGTTGAGAGTGTGTATTGCGGACCAGAAGTGCGATGTTTTCTGGCATCAGAGAAGCCGACTAGCACGAAGGCCACGAAGGTGCTCGTAGTATTGTGTCACCTTTCAGGACATACTGGATGGTAATGTGTGTACTTCAATAATCATAAGCGTTTTCGTGTTTCAAGCTTGCTTTCCCTTCGATGAAGATCCAGACTTCCGAATCCATGGTACTACTTTTACATCTTGCTCGAAAACATGAAAAAATACTCGGCTTTTCGCGTCGAACTGGAGTGGTTCGAGTAGTGGTTTAAATGTGACGTAATCACTTCAATTACATTCTTGGTCACAACAGCATAAAACGTGCGCCCGGGTAAAATCACGATCTACGCTAAAGTCTGGGGAAGCGTGACAAGTACATTAAAAATCGGCGAATTCAAAGCTTGGTACTACACTAACGCGACTCTAATAGATTAATCTGCCAGCATCAATATGGCAATTACATACAACTGCCGGGATGTACCACAGTGTGAAACTCAAGAAGGAAATACGCAAGGAGCATGATCTGGAGCAATTTATTGCACACGGCTGCACTGGAAGGATGTAGACACCATGACTTCCGCATCGACAGCGACTTCTTCACTTTCGTTTTCAAATTCGCCGTCATGCTCCGCTTACTTCAGATAGTCCTGGTGACTCTCTCTTCAATTACCTTCATTGCTGCGCATTCACACGTTGACGAGATATGGGCTCCTAGTCCTTCTGTTCATTACAACGGCTGGGACCCTAACTTCTTCGATAACGCATCATACCCCAGTAGCACTCCAGGATGGGCAAGAACTCACACAGACTGATTTATGCGGTAAGCACACTAACAAAACCTCAGTACACCACCGCGCGCGGCGGCCAGCCCTTGTATCCCATCTCCACCAACACCTACGCGATCATCTGCAACAATAATTCCTCGCCCGCGAACATCAGCGCGCCAATTGCAGCCGGTGAGACGCTACGTGTAAAGTGGTGGAATCCAGGACCGTGGCCATCAAATCATAAGGGGCCTGTCATCGACTACATTGCGCCGTGCAACGGAACTTGTAGCACCGTCGACCCAAGGATGCTCAAGTTTGTGAAATTCGCGGAGAGGGGATGGATTGATGACAGTCGCGAGGACGGTTACTGGGCTACAGATGCGTTGCTGGATGATGACAGTAGCTGGAACATCACTGTGCCTGAAGGGCTGGAGGCGGGTGAGTATGTGTTGAGAACTGAGATCATTGTAAGTTGTACAAACTCGGACATTGTTTGGTCTCCAAGATAAGTTGAAAATCTGTACTCACATGCAGTAGGCTCTACATCAAGCGCATCTCGTCAAAGGGAATGGAAAGCTTGCGCCTATGGGCGCCGAACTGTATCCGGCTTGCATCAATCTGGCGGTTACTGGAAACGGCACCAAAGTGGTCGCGGACGGTGTCGATGCTAGGACCTTTTACACCGGTGCGGAGCCTGGGTTGGCGTACAAAACGCTTCATACTACGAGGGAGCATGGCGACTACGTTATCCCAGGACCGAAGATGTGGTCGGGTGCTTGAGCGCCATGAAGACCGTTCGGCTAATTGAGTGGGTGATCATGGCTGTGCTATGTCAGCAGAGTGTCTATGGCGACGATCTAAAGACAACCATAGTGACTAGAATTTTTTCCAGCAAGTTCAAGCATCGGAAGCCATACAGTTTAGATTTTTGGTTTGGTGGAATGGAAGTGTTGCCGTGAAGTGAGTTCACACTGCTGGCTGACATCGTGAAGGCACAGTATGCGCACGAGTGACCGCAATCCTGTCTCGCGTTCTGAAGCTCCGCTCGAATATTTTCCCGATCATCGTCACTATCCCACGCAACCCTTACCGCGCATTGCTTCGACATCTCAAGCCATGTCTACTCCCACAGCACCAGATACCTGGCTTCATGAGTTGAAGCACTACAAGTCCTTCAACGACCATCCGTCCGATCTAACCGATCCATATGGCAAAGCTATAGCCACATTCCAAGCCTTCACTTGTTCTATCATACATGGCCTCGAATGTACGGATCCCGAAGTAATTAGCACAACCCAGGATTGCATGTTACAACACATCTACAGCGATTTTCCCACCTTCGATCCAACCATCCTGAAGCCATGGGTTAAAGACGCGATGCTCAAGCATCCATTCCGACGAACAGCCAAGCAGTATCACTTCCTCGCCATCGTACAAATGCAGGCCCGCGGCGACCTCATGTCTCCCTGAGATATTGCCGTGGGCGCAAAGATCGAGCTCGACGACTGGAAGACCCGTGTCTATGATCCAGAAAATTCGATCAAAGACCCTGACGCGCTTTACTTCTTACGAAGCAAAAACGGCATAAAAGAAATCGATCCAAGCCAGGACCATACCAACATACACGCGTGAGTATTTGATCTGCGATAATCTGTTTGACAAGGACGCCCATCTTACGCAGCGAGCACCCTGCGGCCACGTGGTGTGCAGCGAATGTTTCGGTAAGTGGCTCAAAGAGTGCAAGGGTATGTATACATGCATGATGTGTCGCGCGTGCGTTGTGTGCGGTATGAATGACTGTCCGCATCATGACGTTCATCAAAATCCCGCCCCGCCCCATAGCCTTGCCAGGATTCTTGACCTAGTCCTTTCATCTAAACCGGGTGAAGTGCTCCACGGTCTCAAGCCTGAGCGGTATTGGGTGCTGCGGGAGAGCACGCGTCGCAATCGTGCGATGCTAGCATGGATTGAGGAGATGCTGGAAGTGAACGGTCTGCGGCCGCAACATCCGATTCGTGTGCAGTGGATCAAGGATGCAGAATAGATCATGGAACGAGTGTCTGCGGCTGTTCACGAGGCGGTAATGGGTACCTGAAGGTAGAGTAGTAGCTTAGCACTGACTAAAAAGTTTCAATAATCACGAGCAAGCAAGACGATGCTGCTCGACAGCAAAAATTCGCATAGCTACCGGGAGTCGAGCGAGATATGCGTTGTCGGTTGAAGTGATTCTGCGTTGCACCATACCAAATGAAAGAAAGAAGTTGTATCACAACGTCTTGCGATCACACTGCAGTGTCTGACAATCGCGCGATTGGGCAGAAAACACATTTATAGGTGTGCTGCTAATGTCTATCTTATCGTACATATCCCCTTCCGCCCCTCACCCCGTGTTCCTGCCCTTCTCCCTCTTTCTTATCATAGCCTCTGATCCTAGCCATAACAATACAATTATATCCAAGATGCAGGACATTGTCTGCGAGCATTGATACTTTTACCTTCTGGTTCTGGATAGAGGTATTCATCTGGGATGTAAGCTCATTCACCTTGGTCTCAAAGTGCGCAATATCATTCTGTGCGATTCTAACTTCGCTGTGTAGGGTGCTGAAGCCCTGTACCACTCCGCTGTCACCGGCTACACGGTTGTGCGGGGACACGGGCATTGCTGAGAAGCCTTTCTCGACGCATGGGCACCTCACTTGTAGCGCGGATTGATTTTTGGCTACGTTACAAGGAGCAGGCGTGTCGATGCTGTGGAGAGAGTTGTCGTATGGAGTGGTGGGATTAATAGGAGATTGAATCGTCATCGGGCTGCCTGGAGCGAGGCCGCCGCTGGTGCTGTATGGCGAGCTGGGTGTGTTGGTACTGAGAGATATCATTGCGCTGTCTGCGAGAGGGTGCCTGCTTCTGTTGTAGAATGTCGTGGGGATTTGGTTCATTGCGGCGCTGCTTGGAGGGCAGCCACTGCTAGTGATGTATGGCGAGCTGGGGCCGCTTCCGTTTGAGAATACCATGGAAATTTGGTACAAGGCGGCGCTGCTATCGTGTTGTGGCTGTGGGATAGCGCGAGCTGGGTGCGATGCGTGGCCTTGTGTGGTGTTCTTGTAGTACGGCCTTTGTGTAACTTAATTGGCTTTGACATATCATATGGGCTGGAATCTCCGACAAGAATGTAGTTCGTGAGACCTTGATCGGTGAGAGCTGGATCGATGAGATGTTGGTCGTCGAGAGGCGGGGCATCCAAGGCAAAGACTTGTGGGGGCGGCGGAATACTCTGGTGTTGCTCGGTGAGAGGCAGCATCCAGAGCAGGGAAGTGTGGTTGAGTCGATGCTTTCGTACTTTGGCGTTAGACTTATCGCAGTTCGCAATGGCAGGGTCACCTGGTAGACGAAATCGTTGACCCATTGGGTATGCGGTGATGTTCAACTCTTTGAACATTGTCCCTGTCTCGTTGAGACCAATGTCTTCATGTGCTGTGGGTTCAAACGCGGAGCAGGTGCTACGGCGTCGAATGCAATTGCGACATTTGCGTGTGATCACTTCAACCTCGCAGCGACATACAAATTCAGAGTTGGCACATGGCGTGCATGGGATCTTGCAGCGCGGTAGCTTCATAACATCGATGTCCAATTCGTCGATTTGGCCCTGGGTATCGACAAAGGATGTGCATTGGTCATACGCAACGCGTTGAAACCCAGGTGGAATGGGGCCGAGCTTGGTGTCTGATAGTGTAATGGCGGGCCGTCGTACACCCCACCAGACGCCGTCCTCTTTGATGATCTCTAGGACGACTCGCTTGTCTCTCAAGGTGCCATCGGCTCTCTGTGGTCCGAACTTCTCATCTGGTGCACGTTTGGTGGGGGGTTTCTCAAGTGCGCGTTTTTTCAGCGCTGCGGTGGTTCTGGACGGGTGTTTACTCTTTTCGGATTGGTCTTCGAGCTTCGTTTCGGGTGAGGGTGAGTCTCTATTGCGCTTGCGGGTCGCGGGAGGTGAGTCAGAGTCAGAATCGGATTCTGGGCATGGCTAGCTAAAAGAATCGCGTGGGTGGCGACTCCACTGTACCAGTGCTTGACCGCTGCTCGCGCGTTCGACTTGATGAGGGCCATGGTGCTTGGGGGAGAGCGCCGCCAGTGTCAGGCCGGCCGCGGGCCGCAGGAGGTGGTAAACGGAAGTGAATGTATCTCGAACTTATTGCGTCGTGTGTGTCGTCCCTTCCCTCCGCAAATGCATCATCTAGTGACTATGCGAATGCTTCCTGTGTATGTGATGAAACAGATAATGCCCCGCCAGACCAGAATGGCCGGCTTTGTTGCACGATCTTGACATTATCCCCGCATACTGAGCATCGGAATGCGTTGTGTCTACCCTTGAACATGGATCTTGACTGTCTTGCGCTGCTTTTTCGTCGTGATGGTTCGGTTGCGGAGACAGCGATGGTAGGGGTTGTGATTTTGGCACCTTGCGGTACAGTGGCTCTTATTCGAACAGCCTGTCAGATTCTTATTCTGTCGCCGTCTCTCTGTTCGCCCATGTGTATGTTTTTGGCATGTGCAGTTATTACACAGATGGCTTGACTCAATCTGGCCACTGGTAGCATGCGTAATGGCGATGGGTGCAGTGATGTCTAGCAGGATACTGGAGGCCAGGTAGTCTACCCACCCGTGAAACGTGACTGTGCCGAAAAAAATCTTCGTGAATAGCAACATTGGAAAGCTGGCGAGGTGTCTGTCCTCACAGCGACGGAAGTAGTACGTGCCGGTGAGTCTCTGCCCGCTGCATAACTCGACTGGATTGCGTTCTGCTGTGAACACGTACGTGCAGGGCTGATCTGTACCAGTTCGATACCGATCCAGCGCTGGGAAGGTAGCATATCAGTGTTCACTGCTTCGGTGTATTTGTCGTGAAACTTCCAATGTCCGAGTATATTTGCCTTGACGAGTCGATGGAAGTATGGGCCGAGAATTGTAAGCCCAGTGTGGTCCATACGAATGCGACACGTTTGTTTACACCGACTTTGCCATTCAGTGTGTCCTGAAGGTTGACAACGCCATATGAGTCAGTCACTCTCGCGGTCGATACAAGCCCCAGTCTCTAGCAACGCGAGCGTGGGAAATCAGCGGACAAATGCCGAGCTCTGCCCATCGGACACCGGCTGCATGCATGAACGTCAGCATCGTATAGTGAGGTTGCAGTGATCGCTCGGATCGTTCGCGTCGCAAGCGCATGGCTGAGCCAGGCAAGCTCTCAGTGATTGGCTGTTCATCGCTTCTAGCGGGCTGCGCCACTGCGCCTTTGTCCTGGTCTTGAGTGACCAGAAGGGCGGCATAGGAACTGATACAGTTTAGCGCGTATCTGCTATGTCATCTTTCATCTTCCAGTAGAGTACATACTGGTTGGCAAACCTCCACAACAATCCAGTGCGGCAAGAACCCGCTCGAAACCATATGTTGCAGCTATCTGATCGTTGGATGTTGCGGCTAGTGAGCTGTCTTTTCAACATTAGGTCCACAGGTATTTCTTGCAAGTAGTCACCAGTAGCTTACTCTATCAATTGGTGGGGCTCTTGGCGACTAACGCACATACCAACCGGACACACACCAAACCAGACCCAGATTAGTAGTTTCTCACCGGTCGCCTACGCCGCCCTCGGAAGGGCTGAGCTGTGACTCCGATTTTAAGGTAGTCCCAAGCCAACCTCAGGCATTTGGGACATCTACTCATTCTCACTCATACTCATACTTCGGAGGTCCCGCGCACCGTCTGTCGTATTGCTAATCACGCGCCCTTCACACCACCACACACGCGATCATCGAAGAAATGGATTCGCATCAGGGCGCTGATTTTACATTTCTGAACATGGACTACAGTCACGTATTTGCTACGAAGCCGAACGAGGGTGAAACCTCCAACAGCTTTTTCTTTGGTGACGAGGGCATCGACACGACAGCATCCATGATGGATCCGATCTTGTTCCCTCAGCAGACAGCCTTCGATATGCAGCAAGACTTTGTAAGTCGATCGATTCGGTCAGGTTAGACCGTGCTGATATGCAAATAGACCTTGGATAACACCTCGGGAAGCGCTTCAGTATGGAACGGCACTCATACTCCACAAATACACACTATAGACATGTTCCCACCTACACCTACACACTCATTCGACTCTACATACCAGCCAAATTTCAGCACGCTTGGCAAGCGAGGTCTACAGCTGGACGCAGACCTTCCCCAAGCAAAGCGCCATGAGGCCGCGGACTTCACTACTGGGAGCCTGTTCTCCCCTATGTTGCCCTCTTCCACTACCTTAAGCTGGGCACTTGATGCACAGAACACCCCTGCACCTTCTGTAGAGGTGGGGATCTCTGATGAGGCTGCTGATATGTGCGCAACTTGGTTCAACAAGTACGCTATTTTGCCCAGGTGAGTAGTTTGTGCGATTGCCTATCAAAGGCTTGTGCTGACAGCAAAAGTGATCGACACATCGATTCTCTGAGCCAGCTCACTGGTGAGCCAGCTGATGCTATCCGTCATTGGTTCGGTCGGCTCATGAAGCAGGGCATGGGTACCACTCAAGGGGACTCAGCATATAAGTCACAGACTGCGCTGCAACAAGCCGAGCAGTTCTGGAGCAGCTTTGAGGTGCCTCAACTACCATTGGAAGAGAGCACTCAAGAGTCCATGACTTCTCCAGTCGCGCACGAGGCCGTCACGGTCAGCCCCACGGCACCCACCAACACGCTCCGAGGTGGTAAGAAATCGAGATGTGCACCGACCGACGATCGATCTCTTCTCAGCCGGGACGCCAACAAAATCTACCAGTGCACTCGGAAGTGCGGAAAGCGCTACGGACGAAAGTGCGACTGGAAGAGGAACGAGGAAGAGGGGTAAGTCAAGAATTCCTTTATCTAGACAGTTTTGAGGCGCCGTGCGAATGTGTAGTCTGACGACCATACTGCGACCTGTATTATGCCTTAACCCAGCGATCTCCCCACCGTTTACCATAATTCCTGGCTAATAGCTTCCATCAGGTACCCCTGCAAATCCTGGGTCTGCAGCCTTTGCACCAGCGAGGGCGTCGACAACGTCAAGCCGTGCTTTCGCAAATATCACTTTGCCCAACATTTTCGAAACATTCATCCAGGCGTGAACTGCGACGAGTACGAAGAGGCTAGCGTCGTGTGTTCTGAGACCGAATTCCCTCGGAAGTGTGGGTTTTGCAAGCACCGCTTCCAATCGCGACAGGAGCGTATAGATCACATCGCCGAGCACTTCAAGCAGGGCAAGTGCATGCTTGATTGGAACGATAGCGAGGATGGCCAGGACTCCGAGAACACTGATGATGACGATGACAAGCCAAGCGACGATGGCTCGGATGGCAGCAGGCCGCCTTACCAACCTCCACAGCGGGATCCACGTGGCGGCTCAGATCCGAAGTACTCTCAGGGTGGTAGCGACTCCCACAATGGCGGTAGCGGCGGTCCATCTCAGGGCGGCTTCTTCCAGTTCCAGCTTTCACAACTCAGCAGCCACTACAATATTGCGTCATCATCTGACAGCCAGTGGATTAAAACAACTAGCGACCCGCCACAGACTCAACAACGCACGCGTTGCGCCTCAGAGCCACTTTATGAGCGATCGATCGACCAGCCTAGTACTGTTGGGCAGCGGTATACACGAGACAGCGTTGACGCGCCAAAGGGAGACAACGCGGATGCTCTGGCCCGAGATGATGTCTCCGGGCTTGTAGCAACAAGTACGTTACAAGAGCCACAGCAACAGATCCAGACCGGAGTCAGGGCATTGCGACCGCGATCCTCCACGCTTCAGCGAAGCATCGATGACTTCTGGGCCAAGTTCACGACGAAGCATCCAGGCAAGAATCTTGCCATTATTCCAGACAATCTATGTGCCAAGCGCGCTGCAACGGGAGAGCTGGCAAGCACCTCGGGCTCCCACAAAGAGCGACCACGAGTGTTAGCTGTTGAACCATCTGCTAGAGTCGACATAGCGGAGCATAAGACCGACTGGCTGGAAGCTCTACTGTCTTCACGCAAGCATATGACATTGAGCCAAGCACGGTCTGCATCTCCTGGGGCTCCTGTCCGCAATCTAGTCACAGTCGAGCAGACTGCGCCGGTTGCCGAATCTCTCAAGACCCGCAAACTGGATGAGACCGAATTCACGCGGATCGACGATATTGTTGCATCGCGTGGAATTGCATCTTCGGATGTACTACCACGAGATTCTAACCCTCGTTCATCAGGCCCATCGTCACTGGAAACAAAGGTAATGGCTCTTGCTAAGCCCCGCACTGCGTGCAGACAGCTGACGCCCTCGCAGCTGCTACAGACTATAGCAACGACGCCACAGTCATTCCTCAGTGTGAGATTCCTTGGATCCGGCGGCTTCAGTACAGTCGACGAAGTCGTACACCGTGAAACGAAGCTGCGCATGGGTCGCAAGACACTGAACAACCGCTCCCCAGCTGCCATCAAGGAGCTATGGAAGGAGGTCAATGTTCTCCAGAAGTTACGCCACCCTCACGTCATTCGATTCCTGGGAGCCTACTCGAAGGGAGATAAGATGTCCATGCTCCTCTCACCGATCGCAGATACTACACTAGCGCTATGGCTCGACCGGCACAAGCACAGCCAGCCCGCGAACTTCAGCCATGTCATCACGAAGATGTTCGGCTGTCTCGCGTCGAGTGTCCGGTACCTCCACGAGCAGCGACCCGTCGTCAAGCACATGGACATCAAGCCGCAGAACATCCTGATCGTTGAAGGTGACGGCGAGTTCCCGCACGTCGTGCTTTGTGACTTTGGCATTAGCTCATCCGACGATATCACTGAAGGACGCACGCAACAACCGCTGACACGACAGTATGTTGCGCCCGAGGCTTTTGAGGGCTTCATTCGCAAAGAAGCTGCCGACATTTGGAGTCTGGGATGCGTCTTCGCGGAGATGGCGTCAGTGTCCTTCAGCCAAGGCAACTCAAGCTGGACAGATTTGCGTCAAGAGTTTAGCGGCCGAGCGACAAAATACTACTGGCAGGACGTACCTGGGCTGCAGAGCAGACTGTCAGGACTGCTGGAAGCAGCTGCGACTTCGACCGAGAACACTGTGGTGCGCACACTCCAGTCAATGCTAAACGTCGAACCAGATGAGCGGCCGGACGCGACGGCTCTGACCATGATCTTTACTCCCGCTCCTTGCTGTCTCAGCTGGCCGAATGACAAGGCTGCATACCCCAGCCCGCAGGAAGAGCTTAGCTCGGTGGAGATGATTACTCTTGAGGGTGGCATCGAAACTGACGCACAGCTTCGTCAGCACGGTCAAGCACACGCTGGGCCCGAACAAGGACTGTCAAGTGCAAAGAACTGGATCCAGCAGTGTTCGCACTCGCACTCGGCCTGTAGCCACGCAACACCAAGCCATGCGAAGGCTCTACCCACCCGCCTTGTGGATATTCGTCCGGAAGGTCAAGCAGCAACCAGCATCCGCATCGTCGACAGCAGCACGATCGCGCCCGGTACTGAACCAATCGAGTATCTCGCCCTAAGTCACGTATGGAGCAGCTCGGACGTCCTCTTAACGACCTCCCTCCTCCAAGCATCTGCAACGGAAGTGACCATACTACTTTCCACGCTATCCCTAGCCCTGAACGCCGCAATTGCCTCAGCCCAACGCCTTGGATACTCGTATCTCTGGACCGATACCCTCTGCGTTCTACAAGACAGCGCCGCCGACAAGCGCCACGAATGCACAAACATGGCATCTACATTCCGCAACGCAGCCCTCACGCTCCTCCTAGATAACATCGACACCAACATGACCGACTTCATGGCGTCGCTGAGCACTCGCCAAGATAATTCGGGCTTTGCGTGGGATACACGCGCATGGGCGCTGCAGGAACGCCTACTGAGTCATCGCTTCTTGCACCTGGGCCAGGAACAAATGTATTGGGAGTGCAATTCGCTCAAGGCGAGCGAGACGTTTCCGATGGGCTTGCCTTCTCTCTTGTGGGAGAAGGCGCATACTAAGCCTGACAATGCGCGTGGAATGAAGCTGGGCAAGCTAGATCGACTAGTTGTGAATGCCGCTCAGGGACACGATAGGAATCGCCACGCAGACATCAAGCCCGAGAACGTCCTTCGCTTCCTAGACGCCAACCCTCGCACGCACGCCACACCGAAGCGCTCCTCACGGCCCGTTCGCAACAGCCAATACATTAGGAAAGATGACGACAGCATGCAAGTCCCGCGAGCGTCCATGAACACTGAAGCGCATGCGACCAACGCGCCGCTTAGTTCTAGTCATCATGACCGCGCGAACGAAGAGTCGTATCCCGCGTCGACGTCGTCTACGGTGCCGTATATACGCAAGGGAAACATCTTTGCGACTGCGCAGGGGAATGTTAAGAGTAAGATTGGGGGGAATGAGGGGGGTTGGGAGAGGAGGGGGGATTTGGGGCGGGAGATTTTCGAGAGTGGGCTTGTGGATCGGAATGGGGATAGGAGTATGAGTGTGAGTAGGAGGAGGGTGAATGGGAATGCGAGGACCGTGGATGCGAACCGCACAGGTGGAACATGGATCGAGGAGGACGGCGAGGGAGGAAGGGAGGAATAGTACTGAGTAGTTTGTCAAACGACGGATTAGGGATGAATTCTGAGATTGGGTGTTAATGGATTAGAGAATTGTTTGATTAATACAATGCATTGGATGCAGTTTCACCATGACCATACTACTATAACACATTATCGTGACTGAATACAATCCAACATGCTCTTCATTATTACGAACTTAGCTTCTCCTCTGTCCAATACCTTTATCACCACCACTTTTACGCTCGCATGAACACATGAACAGCTCCAACCACACAAATTGGGGCTACGAGTTCCCTTCGAGACGGGATATATCCACTCGATGGATCGTCTTGAAAGTCCATTGGAGAACATGATTGCTCTGCTGTCAGGACCGTGCTTGTGCTTCGGTAGGTGACGGTGAAGCTAGCAGCCGCAGAGGGACCGTGCCACCCCTGCCGAAATTTTGGCAGCGCGATGCGCATGCCACCACTGCAACTGCAACCAGACGTCTTTCACCACACACCCGCACGCTCACGCCTATATTGATCTGTAGAGAACATCACGCTACACTTAGGCATTGAACACATCACACTGCTCCCCAAGGTCCTGCCAGAACATAGACTTCACGCACACCACGCGCACGCAGCCACTCATCCACCTCACGCAATGCCTCCCACTCCGCCCACCAAACCAAAGCGCTCAAAAGCCCCCCCAAAAACAGTCGCAGAATACACAATCCTCCCCCTCGCACTCCCCACCCAACCGCACCTCCCATCGCAATACCGCGACACAAAACACTACATCTACATCAAGCCGCACGCGCCCAGCACACCCACCCCAACCTCCGCGCGCAGCCTCTTCATATCCAACATCCCCATCGACGCCACCGAAACAAACCTCCGCGCCCTATTCGTAGAACAGCTGGGTGGCGCGATGCTCGAGCGCGTAGATTTCGACGCCTGTGTGCCCGCGCAACCGCTGCACAAACGCTGGAAAATAAAACAGACCGAGAAAGAGAAAGAGAAAGCGGATCAGCGGGGCAAGAAGAGGAAAAGAAATGAGGAGGAGCTTGTTGCCGAGGGCGTAGTAGAGGACGAGGATAGTGCGTTGCCGGCGATATGGCCTGGTTCTTTGAGGCGGAGTGGAAGTGCTGCTGTGCTTGTGTTTGTGGATAAGAGGAGTGCGAGGGGCGCGATGAAGGGGGTTATCAGGGCTGTTAAAGAGGATGCGAGTATACACTGGAAAACAGGCGACGCGGCGCTCGGCGTTGCACGTAAGTCCATCATCCCCACCCACCACCCTTTCTCCCTTGCCCAAAACTAACAAACACCAACAAAGGCTACACATCCCACCTGCACCTCCTCCACCCACCCCCACCCCTCCTCCAACACTCCCTAACATCCTACCTCACCCAATACACACACCTCGAATCCCTGCGCGCCCGCCACCGCAGCACATCCCGCGCCGTCCCCGACGCCGAGGGCTTCGTAACCGTAAGTCGTGGGGGGCGCGTCGGCCCCGCGCGCATCGAAGAGGCGCAGCGCAAGCAGAAGGAGCTGGCGGACAGGAAGGCGAAGAACGCGGTGAAGGACGATTTTTATCGCTTTCAGAATAGGGAGAGGAGGAAGGAGGTTGAGGTGGGGCTTAGGAGAAGGTTT
>Ga0265797_10008130_pt1 | contig 14105 bp, 8 predicted proteins | sample P2T30metagenome_FD_192433 | JGI IMG/M metagenome (GOLD analysis project Ga0265797, IMG submission 192433) | Plant litter microbial communities from East Loma Ridge, Irvine, California - P2 T30 | ecosystem: Environmental > Terrestrial > Plant litter > Unclassified | place: USA: California... | reverse complement strand
GGGCGGCGGCGCTCGTCGGCGCGAGCGGCGCCGAGACTGCGATCGTGTCCGGCAGGCGCATGCGGCGGAAGCCCGCTGCTGCGCCAGGCGCCGGTGCGGCAGCCTGGGTGGTCGCCACGATTTTCAGATTGGCGCGCACGATGACGCCGCTGTTTTCCCAGCTCAGCTCGAACACACCGTTGTCACGGCGCTGGCGCTTGGCGGCATCGATCATTTTCTTCAGGCCGAAGTGGCCCGGCTCGTTGAGCAGCACGACGGTGCGGCCCTCGGGCGTCATGGCGCTGATGCGCGAGCCTGGCACACCGCGCGGATTCGGCCACACCATCTGCACGAACGGTTGCGGCTGGCCGCGCCAGCGCAGCGACTGGCCGTCGATCTCGACCGTGAACTCGGTCGCGCCTGCTGCGCCCAGCGCCTGGACTTCAAAGCGCGTCTGGGCTTCGCCAGCGCCGGCACTGGCAGCCACGCCGCCGGCCGACAATGGGGCGATCCAGCTCGGGAAGCTGCTCACCACGCCGGGCGCCAGGTTGATGCCCATATTGGCCCAGGTCTTGGCGCTGATCACGTCGCCACGGCGCACGACGAGCGGGCCGATGGTGGTGTTGAAGTACTTGGCGATCGACCCTTCAGGACCGAATACCTGGCCGATTTCAGCGTCGCTGGCTTCCACGGCCGCATTCTGCGCGAACGGATATTTCACGGCCAGCGTGCGGTTGAACGGCTCGAGCACCTGCGCAGCCCAGACTTTGTTGATCTCGGCCTCGGTCGGGCGCACGATCACGGCGAAGGTCTGCATCAGCGGCCGCACCAGCAGGGGCCGAATGGCGCTTTTCTGCGCATCCGTCATCCCGATCAGCATCTGCTCGTCGACGTACTTCAATGCTTCAGCCAGTTCGGAGCCGGAACCATCGAGCGTCTGCTGCATGAACTGCTTGGCGCCGGGGCCGGTGTCGCCCTGGTTCTTGATCTGGTTGAAGCGCGCGCGCAGCTTGGACAGCATGTCCATATAGCCCTTCATCAGCGTCGCGCCGTTGTCCTTGCTGACCACCAGACGGGCCACGCCCGAGAACTCGCGGCCGACCGGACCCATCGGGATTGGGGCGGCGCCCGGCTTGCTGGTCGTGTCCAGATTCACGTTAATCGCCGACGGCTTCTGGCGCAGGATCGTTTCCTTGAACCAGCCCATGGCGCCGCGCTGGGCGCGTTGCAGGCCGGCGTCGATCAGCGACGGGTTGTCCCACGAGGTTTCGGCATACACCGTCTTGATCAGTTTATCGATCGGCGAGGATTCCGGATCGCCCAGGCGGTTCATGGCGGTCGCAGCCTGGTCGAAGCCATTGAGTTCGCGAATGCTCACGCCCTGGATGAACTTCTGCCACTGCTGCGCGTACTCGTTCTTGTACAGCGCGAGCAGGGCTTTCTGGATTTGCTCAGGGCTGCCTTCGAGCGTCAGGTCGTCCTTGGCGGCCGTCTTGAGCACCCAGTCGGTGCTTTGCAGTTCGCGGTTGGCGGCGTCGCGGAACGCGCCCTGGATGTAGTTGTCCCAGGCGTCGCGGGTGAAGGTGCCGGGAATCGCATAGCTTCCAACAACTAGTTCCTTGTCGCCGTCACCGACCACGCGCGCCACCGTCATCGACGGGAATCGGGTGGCCGCGCGGGCCTTGACGTCGGCATACACGCGCTCGCGCGCCGGCATGCCGCGCACCACGCGGCGCAGGTTGTCGCGGGTCTGGTCGACCAGCGCAAGCTTGCTTTCGATCGTTGGCCAGGCCGGGTCGTTCAGCTGGCTCAGGTAGAACGAAATCATGCGCTCGGCGCTGCGGATCATCTGTTCGCGCGTCATCGTGCCGCGGTTGCTGTCGAGCCAGACGCGCCAGAAGCGGGTCAGCTGGTCGTTCAGGTGGCTGGCTTCGGCGCGCGATTTGTCGCTCAGCATCAGGTACGTTTTTAGTGCGTTATAGGCATCTTCAACGTTGGCCGGATTGGCATCCTTGAACTGCAGCGCGCCGAAGTTGACGGCGGCGGCCGGCGCCAGTGGCGTGCCCGGCAGCGTCCCGGGCGCACCGGCAGCGGCTGCAGGTGCAGAACCCGTGCCAGGTGCAGCTGCAGCAGCAGAAGCCGCGACCGGCACGACCCCGCCGACTGCACCCGACTGCGGCGGCGCCGACATCGGCTGCAACTGCGCTGCGCCGCTGTTGACTTCACCCAGGAAGGCTTCAAGCGACTGGCCCACCGGTTTGAGCATCACTTCCTTCATGCCCGCGAAGTATTCCTGGCGCAGCTTCTGCTCGAGGATTTCGCCCTGGTACAAGCCCAGGCTCAGCGCCAGCGGGCGCTTGTCGCGGTAGGCGTCAAGCTGTTCGATGCGGTCCTGCAGGATTTCCAGCGCCTCGAAGCGCGATGCCAGGTCGAGCCGCTTGTCCTGCACCTTGATGGCCTGATCCAGATCGGCCTGGACATTGGCCACCAGCTGGCGGTTGGCCAGGTACGACCACGACCAGCCGCCCAGCGCCAGGCCGGACAGTGCCACGACGGCAAAGAACGTCACGTAGCGCGCACGGGTCTTGGCCGGACTGGCATATTGCGCCACCAGGTCCTTGTCGGCAAAGATCACCTTGCGGAACAGGTTCAGCAGGAAGTAACCGTGCTGCTCCTGCACTTCGGAGCGCGTGGCCGGCATCATCTGCAGGTCGAAGCGGTGCGCGACGCGCTCGGACGAGGCCGACACCGTTTCGCCTTCCTGCACGGCGCTGGTGAAATAAAAACCGCGGAACACGGGTTTGAACTGGAACGGGTTTTCTTCGAACAGCGTGGCGATGAAGGTGCGCAGCGGGCCCTTGATCGAGCTGAATTCGAGCGGGAACGTGAACACGCCCGGCGGCATCTGCTCGCGCCATTGCAGGGCCATATTGGCCATGCTCAGCTCTTTCAGGCCGTCATACAGTTCGTCGAAACGGGCATCGAACTGCTCCAGCACATCGGCTTTCGAGCTCGTCTGACTGTAGGGCAGGGTAGCGCCCCAGACCTTGTCGCGGTCGCCTCGTTCGGCGTCCTGGAAGAATTCGTTGAAGCCCGTGATCAGGTCGGCCTTGGTGAACATCACGTAGACCGGCGCATGCACTTCGAGGCGCTCGGTCAGTTCCTGCACACGCTGGCGCAGGTTCTTGGCCAGGTTGATCGCGAACTCGGGCCGGTTGCCAGTCAGCTCAGCGATGCTGACGGCGATGATGATGCCGTTGATCGGCGCGCGCTTGCGGTATTTTTTTAGCAGGTCGAGAAAGCCCATCCACTCGCCGCGGTCTTCTTCATTGACCGAGTAGCGCCCGGCCGTGTCGAGCAGGATGCCGTCGGTGGTAAAGAACCAGTCGCAGTTGCGGGTGCCGCCCACGCCCTGGACGATCTTGCTGTCGGCGAACGGGAACTGCAGGCCCGAGCTGGCAATCGCCGTACTCTTGCCGGCCGCCGGGTTGCCGATCACCATATACCAGGGCAGTTCGTACAGGGCGGCATCGCCCGACAACTGGCCCAGCTTCGAGGTCTTGATCGTGCCGATCGCCTCGACCATGCGCTGGCGGATCGCTTCGTTCTCTTCGCGCTGCGCCGCGCTGGCCACTGGCGCGGCCGCCTGCTGTTCGAGCATGCCGCCGAAGGCCGCGCCGGAGCGCAGGCGCATCTGGCGCTTGTAGAGCCAGACGGCGCCGTACAGCAGCAGCGCCGCGAGCAGCGCGGCGCCGACCCAGACGTACGAGACGTCGAACACGGCGGCGGCGATCAACAGCGCCAGGGCAAAGGCTGCGAAGCCGATGGCGGCCAGGCTGAAGCGAGCGGTAAGGGTATGCCAGAATCGTTGCATCATAGAATGGGCGCGACGGACGTCAGTTGAAGGGAAAGGATCAATTGGCTCATGCGGCGACCGGAGCCGGTGAGGGTGAAAGTTGCGGTGCCGGTTGCGGCCCCAGCAACGCAACGCTGCGTTGGACCGGGTCGAGGTTGCTGACGCACAGCGCGGCGCCGGCGCCGCTGCGCACGTGATGCTGGGCCAGCACCAGCGCCGCGAGCAGCGTGGCGTCGCCGGCATCGCCGCACGAACCTGCCACGGTCACGACCTGGTCGGCCGGATCGAGGTCGGGCAGCAGGGTCGTGGCCATGCCGAGCGTTTCGCCGACGCGGCTGGCACGGGCGTCGCTGTCGGCGCTCACCAGCGTGATGGTGCTCGCGGCAATGCCGGTGCTGGCCAGCAGGTCGGTCGCCTGTTGCGTCATCAGGGCGCTGTCGATGCGGCCACGGCCGTCGGCCGAGTTGGCGCGCGCGCCCGTGGCGGCCGGGTAGAGCAGCGCTGCGTCGGACGCGTCGAACAGGGCGCCCTGGGCGCGATCGGCCAGCAGCAGGCCAGCTGCGCCTTCGCCGGGCACACGCCCGTTCGGGTGGCGACTGTCGAGCAGGATGAATTGTTCTGACCAGGCCTCGACGCTCCCTTCGCCAATCCGCGAACCGCACGCCATCAGCATGCACAGGAACGGTTGTTCGGCCTGCTGTGCGCGTTTGGACAGCGAGTCCACCATCGCGAGCGGCCCCGCTGCGACGTTTGCGCCGGCATCGGCCAGCACGGTTGCCACGTGGGCTTGCGGCCAGCCATGTAGTTCAATGATGTTGCGCAGCCAATCGGCGGCGACGGCGCGTTGTGGTGGGTTCCATTCGGCGGGCAGAAGCAGCACCAGTTGCAGCGTGGGCAGGGGCGGGGTCGCCTTGCCGGCCTGAAGCGCATCGAGATAAGCCGGCAGCGCCGGGTGCGGGCCAAGCCCATACGCCAGTTCGGTCGCGACAACGCTGCCCAAGGCCAGCGCACGCCACTGTTCGTCGTCCAGCACATGATCGGGATGGTGCCGTTGCAGCCACTCATCCATCGTCTCTTGCTGCGCCAGGCTGTCGACGCTGGCCGCACGGCCACTGAGGATCGGGTAGCCGCGCTCGTCCGTCAGCATGGGGTCGAGCTGCAGATTTGCCTGGCGCGACCGTAACGCTTCGCTCAGCGCGTCGACATTGTCGCCGTGCGGCATGTTCAGCGCACCAGCCAGGACCACCAGCGCGGTCGGCTGCGCGGCATCGGGCACAGGCGCTGCCGCGGCCTGCGCCGCTGTCGCGGCGGCCACGGCAGCGGCTGCAGCCGAACGCGCACTGACAGCAGCGATGATCTTGCGGCCCGCCCACAGCACGAGCAGCAGGAACAGCGGCATCAGCACCAGCCAGATGACGATATCCCCGGTGTCCGGCATGCGTGTGGTGGAGCGCCAGTACCACAGGGCGCCCAGCCAGCAGGCGCTGAACGCAGCGGCAACGATCAGGGTTCGGCTCAGCCAGGGACGCATCGGTTCTGCCTTTGCAGGTAATCAGGTGGCATGGTCAGACCTGGTCCACGGTGCTTTGCTGGCTGGCGATCAGCGTCGCACCGCAGCTGGTCAGGTCGCCGTGGCGGGCCACGGGCTTGCCATCGACGATCATGGTCGGATCGCCGCTGACGATCACGCACTGCGAATGGCGGTGCAGCGGACAGACAACGGTATCGCCGACGCGCGCAATGGGCACGCCACCGCTGTCGCTGACCATCGATGCGGTCGCCACGACCCCGCCATGCGAGGTCTTGTCGCCCAAACGAATTACGGGACCTGCCATCACGTCTCCCTAAGACTTTCGTTTCATCACGCCGGGCACCCGCAACTCGGTGTGCCCGAAATCCATCATCTTCCAGCGGCCGCCCCAGGTGAGGCCCACCGACTCGGCCACCTGGCCGTACAACTCGTAGCCACGCATGGCCCACGGATCCTTTTCGGTGATCACCAGCTTGCCGTCGCGCAGAAAGGCGCAGTCGGCGGCCAGGCCATGCTGGTGCCAGCTTTGCCAGGCACCGGCATTGGTAACACTGGTGCCCATCGACGCCAGCGCATTCTGGCGCTCTGGGCTGCGATAGCCTTCGAGGATCGCCATGTCGTAACCGTGCTGCTCTTTCATGATCTTGAACACCAGCAGCAAGCGCTGCGTGAATTCGGGGTCCAGCAATGCCCAGTTGCGGCTGGCCGTGCGCAGCAGCGGCCGCTCCACGGCCACGTCGGCGGTCGCAAACACGGCCGGCGGCAGCGTCGCCGGCGGCGCCAGTTGTTCGCCCTGCAGCAGCGACGCCACCTGCGTATTGACTTCGCGCGTCGATACTTCGTAGCCGTCCAGCATATGGCCGCCACCGGACAGGAACACCAGCGCCGGTGGCACCGCCAGCAGCGCCGCCGCCAGCAGCCAGGGCCAGTAACGGACTGCCGTCTGGGCGGCGCGGCGCGGGGTGGCGGGCACTGCGGGCACTGCGCCCGCAGCCGACCGCGCAGCAGGCACGCGCATGCGCTTCACGCCCGCCAGCCATGCGCCCAGCTGCGATTCCATACGCGCTGCTGCCTGCATCGCCATGCCTCGCCCTGCAGGGAAAAACACCAGCCAGCCAATCAGGCAGGCCAGAACAAAATACAGGGCAATGGCCAGTAACAACACTTTGACTCCGTGTTTGACCGTTCGTCGATCCCCGGCGCCAGACCGTTTGCCAGGTTCCCAACGAGCGGTATTTCTTCCAAGTACAACTTACTAGTCTGATAAGAACGGCTCATTCTACCCAACTGTGCAGTCTTCTGCGCAACTGACTGTTGGCAATTGTGTGCGGTATCGCGTTAGTCAATTTATTAGCGTAAAGTGTTGCAACAACGATCAGGAGCTTGAATTTTGCAACGAAAAGACAAGACTTTCAGCAATGGACCGCCCAGTTTGCTGACCCCTGCGCAGCAAGCCGAAGCCGAGCGCAACCGCATACTGTCGACGCTGGAGGCGTCCGGCGGCAAGCGCTCGGCGGCGTCCTCGCCCAAGGCAAGGCATGGTTCGCGCGCCCCCTGGATATGGGCGTTCTCGGGCTTGCTGGTGGCGGCCGTGGCTGGTGGCGCGGGGCTGTGGTATGGCCAGCAGCGCGAACCATCGGCGCCGGTGATCGTTGCTGCGGCGACACCAGAAGTCGTTGCGCAGACCGATGTGGCTGCCAATGGCGCCGTCGCGCCGGCAGCGGGTGAACCAGCGACGGCGATCATCGAGGAAGACCACCAGGCACGCTCGGCACCACTGCCGGACGCGCAACCGAGCCTGAGCGAGATGCTCGCTGCCGAGCCGCCAGCGCCACCTGCGGCTGGCGCCACCGGCGACGTCCTGAGCCAGGCGCTGGAAGCACCGGCCGGTGCTGCGCTTGCAGCGGCTGCGGCTGCGCCGGTTGTGGCCAAGGTTGCCGCCAGCAAGACCGACCGCGCAAGCGCACCGGCCAAGCCAAAGCCACCGGTCAAACGCGTGGCGGCCGTGAAACACGCACCAAAGGCGGTGCCGAAACCTGCAGCGGCGCCGGACGGCGACGTGATGCTGCTGTCGGCCCTGATTGCACATGCCCAGGCGTCCGAGCCGGCCCCACAGGCCAGGACCCGCGCCAGCCTCGAACAGGAGCTGGCGTACTGCAAGAAGCAGCCGAAGGCCGAGCTGGCCGCGTGCCGCAAGCGTGCCTGCGATGGCCGCGCCACGGCTGCCGCCTGCAAGGTGAAACGATGAGTGTGGCGCTGGTCGACGACGTGCTTGCCGCGCTGGCCGGCTTTTCCAGCCGCACCAGGCTGTACGCCTTGCAACTGGGCGATGACGAGGACCGTAGCGGCCTGATGGTCGAAGCGTTCGCCGCCGATGACGGCGTCCAGGCGATCGGCACCCGCGACGTGATCGTGCTCGCCACCGATGCCGCGCTCGACCTCGCGTCACTGCTGGGCCAGTCGGCCGTACTGGAGACGAGCCTGGTCGACGGCACGCGTGCCCGCTTCACGGGCCTGGTCAGCGAAGCGGCAATGCTGGGTAGCTTTGGCGGCCTGGCGCGCTACCGGCTGCGCTTGCAGCCGTGGCTGTGGCGCCTTGGCCAGGTGCGCAACAGCCGCGTATGGCAAGACAAGACGGTGATGGAAATCGTCGACATCGTGTTTCAGGAACACGCACCGCACGCCGAATGGCGCTGGAGCGATGAAACGGCAGCCTTCATGGCCGATGCCGGGGCGCGCAGCTATTGCTGCCAGTACCGCGAATCCGACCTCGATTTCGTCACGCGGCTGCTGACCGAAGAAGGCCTGAGCTGGCGCATCGAAGAGACGGAGGAGGGCCACGGCCTGGTGCTGTTCGGCGACAGCAGCCAGGCCAGCGCGACGCCCGAGGACGCCAGCAGCAGCGCTGGCGGTGGCATTCGCTTCCATGGCGCACGCGCCGGCGAAGCGCAGGACAGCGTGCAATCGCTGCGGGCACGGCGCAGTCTGCGCGTGGGCCTCTCCACCGTGCTCAGTTACGACTACAAGGCCAAGAAAGCCGTGGCCGCCAGCGTACCGACCGCAGGCGCCGTGGGTGGCCCCAACGCGCCGCTGCTGGAAAGCTTCGACACGCCCGGCCAGTACTTCTACGCCGACGGCGCCCAGGCGCGCCGCTACGCGCTGTTGCAGATGCAGGCCAACGAAGCGCGCCGCCATCTGTGGCAGGCCCGCTCGACGGTGCGCACGCTGCGCGCCGGCACCCGTTTCAGTTTGACGCAAGGGCCGCTGCAAGCCAGCGCCCCCGCCAGCGACGATGCCGATCCGGCATATGTCGCGCTGCGCGTCGTGAGCGTGGGGGTGAACAACCTGCCCAAGCCCGCCAGGGAGGGACTGGCCGAATTGTTCGGGCCGATCCCAGAATTGCTGGAGCAGACACTGCCCGAGCAGGATCCTGAACTGGCCGCCGTCATCGCCCAGGCCAGCACCAGCGGCTACGCCAACCTGGTCGATGCCATCGCCGCCGATACCCCGTGGCGTCCGGTGGTGGGCGAAAACGGCTTGCGCCACCACCCGAAGCCGACCGCCCACGGCAGCCAGAGCGCGATCGTGGTCGGGCCCGGCGGCGGCGCGAGCGCGAGCGGCGCCGATGAAATCCACTGCGACCGGCTCGGCCGAGTACGCATCCGCTTCCACTGGCAGGAAGACGCCAACGCGACCTGCTGGGTACGCGTTGCGCAGCGCTCGACCGGCGGCGGCATGGGCAGCCAGTTCCTGCCGCGCATCGGCCAGGAAGTACTGGTGCAGTTTCTCGAAAACGATATCGACCGACCGCTGATCGTCGGCGCGCTGTACAACGGCCAGGGCGAAGGCGGCACGCTACCGACGCCAGGCGGCAAGAGTGAACAGGACAGCGACACGGCGATCTTCGGCGCCGCCAACGATCACGCCATCTCGGCGCAAGGCAACCTGGCGGGCGGCAACGGCCCGCTGTGGCACGGTGCAGCCGCGGCCAGCGCTGGTCACCGCAATAGCGCAGCGCAGTGGGGCATTCGCAGCAAGGAATTCGGCGGCAATGGCTACAACCAGCTCGTGTTCGACGACACTGACAGTCAGGGCCGTATCCAGCTCAAGAGCACCCATGCCGCCAGCGAACTGAACCTGGGGCACCTGATCCACACGGCCGACAACTACCGCGGCAGCTTGCGCGGGCTGGGCGCCGAACTCCGCACGGACGGTTATGGCGCAGTGCGAGCAGCCACGGGCCTCTTGGTGACGAGCTACAACATCACCCATGGCGCCGATGCACGCGAGCCGGCCGGTGACAATGTGGCGGGGATCGCCATGCTGAAACAGGCGGTCAAGCTGGGCGAAACGTTCAGCGATGCCGCCACAACGCATCAGACGGTGGCGTTCGCCAGCCACCTTGGCGCGGCCAAAGCCAATTCAAGCAAGCTCGACGACAAGGAAGCCCCGCTGCCGGCAATGCTGACGGCGGTCTCGGGCATGCTCAGTGGCGAGAGTGTGGACGCGGCGCGCGGCGAGATGCCTGCCAAGCCGGTCGCGCCGGACGATGGCAAACTGCCCAACAGCAGTTCGGCGGTGATTGCGATTGCCGCCAAGGCCGGCCTGGGCGTGGTGGCAGGGCAGGATATCCAACTGGCCAATGGTGAAACCATTACCTTGATGAGCGGGCAGGATACGCAGTTCGTCACCGGCGGCCAGTTGCGCATGCATAGCGGGCAGGCGATCGGCATGCTGGGCGGGGCGGTCAAGGCGGGCGACGATAACATCGGCCTGCAATTGATCGCGGCGCAGGGCGCGGTAGATCTGCAGGCGCAGGGCGATGTGCTCAATGTGCAGGCGCGCGATCAGGTCGACATCATCAGCGCCAATGCGCATGTCGACTGGGCGGCGGCCAAGAGCATCAGCCTGTCGACGGCGGGCGGGGCGAATATCACGATCGAAGGCGGGAATATCACCGTGCAGTGTCCGGGGAAGATCACGATCCACGCGGGTAAAAAAACTTTCCTCGGTCCGGAAAACGTGAATTTTCCCCTGCCGGTTATGCCGCGTTCCATTTGTAAGGAATGCCTGTTAAAGGCTGCGGCGATGGGCTCGCCGTTTGCGGCAAAGGGGGAATAAGCTTGGAACTAAAAGATCACTCTACAGTAACTGGTGGTGAAGGGATGCTTGGGTTGTTAGATCGTCGACTTCTCGACGATGGCGCGTCGCTTTATAGCCTAATTGACGGCGCGAAGTTTAGCGCTCTTAGCCGTATTACTTTACCAGCAACCAAATCGATCGAATGCCATTCATTGCTGGGTGAGGCAGCAATAGCAGACGCTTTTTATGCTGGCCCTGTGCTCATTTGGCACAAGGAAGGTGAAAATTGTACTCTGCTAAGACGGTTGCTTCAAGAGCAGGATTCCGCTGGATTTCTGTCACTGATTATTTCAGCTGAGTGTTTGCCAGACACTCTTCGACGTCTGACTTGGCTTACTGAAGTCAGACACGAAGACGGCACGGAGTGGGTAATGCGGTACTACGATCCGCTGATTCTGCCGCATTGGCTAAACATACTTGATGTAGAACAGCGAGAAAAAGCGCTCTCAGGGAAGCTCCAATGGCTATTTCAAGATATGCGTGGAATCGATCAAGCAGTCGATATGAGAGCGATCCGTGTGTCAGAGATCCTAGATACGCGCCCAATGCTTCTTGTTGATCGGCAATGTGACGATTTAATGAGGGCTGCTATGCCTTATATTGTCATGAGTCAGTTGCTTAGTGATGATCCTCAGGCACTCGAAAATATTCCTAAAAACCACAGGTACGATTTTATTGATAAGCAAATCGAAATTGCAAGAGCGTTGAATGTATTATCGCCAATAGATATTAAAATATTCTGTAAGTTGGCGGTCATGTTCGGCCCACAGGTAGATATGCACCCGTTGATAATCGAGGCAGTCGAAAAATCGAATTCAAATATTTCGTTTGGCGAAAAAATTATGCAATGGTCGGTGGAGAAGTGGGATTTAATTGAGGCAGATATGTCATTGTATTCCTAGGTAACGAGTTATGAAAAATTTTATATATATGTTGGTAGTTTCTTATTTTCTGATGGGTTGCACTTCTAAGGAAGAAGAAGCGCTCAGATTGGAGAAGCTCACTGAGTCAACCTTTACTACAACTCTTTATAACTATACAAAATTTGACCTTTTCAGTATTTTGTACAAGGATGTTGCTGTTCCTTTCGATATTGAAGATGCGGCTAACGGAGGATCGGTATTTTTCCGAAATTCTGGTAGGGTGCTAATGGATAATAATCAGGAAGTGGCTGGCGGCGGAGACACTTGTTGTCTAATTTGGAATGAATCGACTGACAAGCCATTGAAAATAAAAGTTGTTTGGAGCGTGATTTACGATCTTGACTCTTTTGATGGAAAACTAAGCGATAAACGTGATAAACGAAGCTTTAAAGGCCGTGGGCGGGGTAGCGCTTGGTGTGAAGCCGTCGTAGAAGTGAATCCTGCGGAAGCAGATTTTAAAGCTGACAGGGTTATTTTACATTTCCTAGTTGATGGAACTGTTCAAGCAGAGCTGGCAACTTTGCAAACAGAAAAACCGCTTCCTTCTAGTCTCGTCGAGAAACATTCGACTCCGCTTCCTGAGGGACAGTTCTGTAAAAATGAAATTGATAATCCATTTTACGGGATTCCTCGTGCACCTCATAGGGAATGAGTAATGAATAAGCCAACAATTCGTCGATTGACCGACTTGAGAAAAAGTGAGGAAGTTTCCAGGGGAATCAACCGTGGCCGATTGGCACAAATTGAAAATTGTGATGATCCAAAAGTCTGCAAAAAGCCAATCTGGATTACCTGCTTTTTCGATGGAACTGGAAATAATTACGAAAAGGATGGTGATGGAGATCTGGATCCCGATGTTGAAAAATATAGTAACATCGCCAAGCTAGCAAAATTTTGTCACGTTGAAAAAAATGAACGTGATCGGATTTATGGTTTGTACGCCCCTGGAGTAGGTACGCCCTTCAGTGAAGTCGGAGACAGTGGTAAGGGACTGGATCAAGCGTTTGGCATGGCGCAGGCCTCCAAGGGCCAAGCGAGAATCAGCTGGATGTTAGCTAATCTAAAGAAAATTATAGATGCTCACATGCCTCATGTAAATCAGATCAATGTGGCGGTATTTGGGTTTAGCCGCGGCGCTGCACAGGCACGTGCATTTGTGCGGCAACTTGCCTCGCAGTGTCACCAGCATGGTGATTACTTAGTATGGACAAAAAGCGGCGGAGTTGCTCCGCCTCGTCTAGAATTTTATTTCCTCGGATTATTTGACACTGTTGCTTCTGTCGGATTTGGCGGAAGTCGTTTTGAATCCGTACTGCCTCTGCTTGTTGGCGGGTTAGCGCTGTACGCAGTCAATAATGGCGGTCACTCGGATTGGGCGTCAGATTTGCGAATTCCATGGTTTGTGCGTAACTGTGAGCATTACGTCGCTGCACATGAAGTTAGGGAAAAGTTCCCGTCCGATTCGGTACGTGAGAATCAAACCATGCCTTCGAACTGCCGCGAAATATTCTATCCTGGCGCTCACTCCGACGTCGGCGGTGGATATGATGATATGAACCAGGAAGGAAGATCGCATCACCTTTCAAGAATTCCTTTGTGTAACATGTTTTTGACTGCATACGTGGCTGGCGTTCCATTTGATCCTCCAAGAAAAATACTGAATAAGTACGGATCCTTATTTTCTATTTCAGATGAGCTGCAGTCATGCTTCCAAACCTATATAAAGCATATCGAGGTAGATGGATCTCTGGAGAAGCAGGTTATTAGTCATATGGGTTGTTATTATCACTGGAGGTGGGGTCGTACCGAACGTCAACGTGAATCACTAAAACAACGTGAGGCAATGATCGCAAAAGGTCAGACGGTGATGTATGCCACCCCCGACACTTACATGACGATGACAGACCGTGAGTGGGAGGCCGATGTGCAGGATATTGCTGAGAAAAAGACTGGTCTTTTCCGAAGTTCCACGGAGCCATTGGAAGACGTGATCTTTGATGCTTGGAAAGGTAAGCTTCGAAAATCAATGTCGGTTTCTGAGCGATCTCTTTTCGACAAATTTTTCGATCGGTACGTGCATGACTCTGTCGCGGGTTTCAAAAATCAAATGAGCGATTCAGGCATCGGGATTATCGAATTCAGCCGCTGGCGCGTAAACAGGCAATACTTCGTAGGAAAACGCGGTAAAAAATTCCTTTACTGGCGGTATGAGGGTCTAAAACCGCATGCAAGCGAAGCTAAAGAAGCAATGCTGTTGCCCAAGGATCCATCTAATGACGGTCAAACGGCGATGGTGTGATGCTGTTACAGGTTGCTGACGCATTACAACGATAGAAGTGGATATTACACAGCCAGCGAAGCCACGTTGATTTATCCCAAGCGAAGGGCGCTGATACGCTGCGGCGCACGGTTGTCGTCGAAAGCGGCCCGAAACTGACCGTCCACGGCAGCCAGACCGCGACCGTGGGCAGGCCCAGCGGCGGCGGCGGCGCGGGCGCGAGCGGCGCCGATGAAATCCACTGCGACCGGCTCGGCCGAGTACGCATTCTTTTTTGAGAATCAAATGTTGAAGTCAGAAACGGCAAACTTCTTGTTGCAGCAATGAATCGGCGCCATCTTCTCAGGGCGATCGGCTTCCTGCCTGTTGCACATGTTTGTGAGGCGAAATCAATGA
>Ga0265797_10008129_pt1 | contig 14107 bp, 8 predicted proteins | sample P2T30metagenome_FD_192433 | JGI IMG/M metagenome (GOLD analysis project Ga0265797, IMG submission 192433) | Plant litter microbial communities from East Loma Ridge, Irvine, California - P2 T30 | ecosystem: Environmental > Terrestrial > Plant litter > Unclassified | place: USA: California... | reverse complement strand
CGAATAGACAAGGGAATGCCTACTCCTGCCATGGCGACGCTTCACCATGAAAAATTCATGCAGCGCCATCCTCCTCGCCCGCAGCTGCACACCCAGCACTCCAACTCCGTGCCCTCGACTCCCTACCAGCAGCCGCGGGACATTCGCTTCCACTCCCGCTCACCCTCGCCGCACCGCGGGCTCGGTGCTCAGAGCCCTCGCTCAGTCGCATCCGAGGCCGTTGGCCAAGGTCAGAATGGCGCCCAGCGCGTGCCTCCCCAAGGACCCGTTGTTTGCAAGTTTGAAGCCGGAGCCGAGTTCAGGAAACGACGGATACCGTACATTGATGGCGGCGACCAGGAGCTTGGCCCGCCCACAAAGGAGCTGAAGAAGAGCTTGGGACCTGAAGAGGAGAGTAAATTGTCAGGCGACATGCGTGAATTGTACGGCCGATTATTACCAAGCGAAGAGAGTGACCAAAGAAGGGCGACATTGATCAAGAAGTTGGAACGAATGATGAAGGATGAGTGGCCGGAGCACAACATCGAAGTGGCGATGTTTGGAAGTTCGGGAAATCTATTGAGCAGCGACGATTCAGATGTGGATATATGCGTTACAACGTCACTGAAGAAACTAGAGAGTATGCATTCGCTGGCGATGCTCTTGCATAAAAGTAGGTCACGAGACGCTCTTGGGATACGAACCTCGAAGGAAACCAGGATAACAGTTCGCTAACAAAAACTACAGATGGCATGGAAAAGGTGGTCTGCAGGGCAGTCGCCAAAGTGCCCATTGTCAAATGCTGGGATCCTGTGCTCAGCTTGGCCTGTGATATTAACGTCAACAATCCTTTGGCTCTGGAAAATACACGGATGATCAGGACATATGTTCAATTGGACGATCGTGTACGACCCTTGGCGAAGATCATCAAATACTGGACAAAAAGGAGGCTGCTGAATGATGCTGGTAAGCACAAATTGAATCCGCCACCTGAGTATTCTCACTGACATGAAATCCAGCTTTCGGTGGTACCATCAGTTCCTACACCTGGATATGTATGATCATCAGCTTTCTTCAGAGACGAAATCCGCCAATCCTACCTTCCTTGCAAAAAATGTCTGACGACAAGCGATCAACTGTCAACGGAAAGCTTTCGCCATTCGGAGACGACGTCGAGTCAATACGAGGATGCGGCAAAGAGAACAAGGAAACTTTGGCTGAGCTTCTCTTCGGTTTCTTTCTCCACTACGGATACGAATTCAGCTTCCCGACTTCTGTGGTATCTATAAGGGAAGGGCGCATGATGTCGCGACATGAGAAGGGCTGGGATAACTACGCCGACAATAAGGAAGCAAGATGTCGATTGTGTGTGGAGGAGCCATTCAACACGGAGCGAAATCTGGGAAACTCGGCGGACGACTATGCTTGGAATGGTATTCATCGGGAAATACGGCGTGCATACGAGTTGCTTGCGGATGGCTGTCAGCTGGAGAAGTGCTGCGAGCAGTTCGAATTCCCGCCAGACCCCGAGAAGACATTATTCCAGCGGCCGCCTCCCAAACCAAAGCCTACGCTTACCAGGAGCGCATCGCAATCAGGCAGTCGACAAAATCCCGAACCACCCTCGAGCTCAAGGAAAAAGGGCGGCAATCGCAATCAGTCTGCGCAAAGAGCTGGAAACAGGCGTGCTAGCAGCGGTTCGGCTTTCAACAACCAGCGTGGAGGCTACGTCCAAAGCCCACCTGTTGGTGGTGTAAATCCAGTTGACTACTTCGCTGCGAAGAGCAACTTGCATGATCATCTGTATCAACAGTACCAATTCCTTCAGGCTCAGCAAGATGCTTTGAGGTCACAATTGGTCGCGCAACAACAAAGCAACCAAGCTCAACGGGCTGGAGATCTTGCTGGAGTCGGTTCACCACACATCCGTACGCAATTTGCGAACGGTGCTCTTGCGAACCCCCGATTCAGTTCGATCGATACAGGCCCTCAGACGGCGCCTTTGTTCCCTGGATACATGCTTTCTTACCCACCTCGATTCGCACCTGCAGCTTTGGCGCAACAGAATCAGAGATCGCGAGAAGGCACGAATACGAATCCATCAAGTCCCTCGCTCGTTGCAGCTGTTCCCGCTCTGAGGAGACAAGGACAGCGTGCATCCGAGCCAGCTCCCTCGAGCAGTTCGATCCGATCACAGAGTCAACCAGGGAGGTCGTTCCCTCATCCATTGCTTGTGCATCAACTTGCCCAGCAGGGGTACGATATGCAAGCACTTGGCCTTGGACCCAACTACCAGAACATGCGTTCACAGCAGAACTTTGGTCATGTACACCAGGGTGGTATGCAAATGCCCTTCTCTGGTATGTCGAACATGCAACATGGTAACAGCGACTCGGCAATGCCTAAGGAATACGTGGGCTACTATGTTGGACAATCGCCACAGCTTGGTCCCCAGCATGCGGCTGCGAATCAAGTCCAAGTGCCTGTCATGCCACTGCGAGATCCACCACAGCGCCAACGCAGGGTGACACCTGATCTGATGCCGCCTACGGCGAATGGTCGCCACTCATCGAGGTCACCAAGTCCACTCAGTCAACCACGCGGATCTGCGGTTGGCGACATGGGATCATCAAGAGGCCAAGTTGCGTCTTATAGCTCGTCCAGCTACGATTCATCTCCCGCGCCCGAGTACGTCCACGCGCAAGCGGCTGGTGATGGCGGGCCTATCATCGTCAATGGTTCCAACCCACCGCCCCAGCCTAGGCAATCCTTGAACGGATTCTCAAAATCGCCGCTGGCTCATGCGTCCGAATCGATGTACTCTCATCCACTACCTCTCCGGACCGCAGATCTTGATAGCCACGACTCAGAGACTCGCGCTGAACGAAGGCCTTCATCGCCCGCGATCTCGCCAACTACCTGCCGAAGCTCAAATCAGCGACTGCCGCAGACATCCAACGGTCACGGATCTTCCCAGAACGAGACCATCGTCGACGGTCTCCCCTTGAGCGCCGCTCCACTTCTCTCTCCTGTCGCTGAGCTGCGCACGCCGTCCCCATCGAAGAACTTCGACACTTTCGACTCACCCCAGCAGGCTCAGATCAATGGCATTGTCAAAGCCGCTAAGATCGCCAACGCCAAGCAAGCGCAGCGCGACGAGAACGACAAGCCTCGATTCGCCGACACAAGGAACGACCGCAGAGCTACGCCCGCAGGTCTTGGTATCGGAAACGGTAGCAGTTCCAGACAGTCAGCTGCAAAGACTTCATCATCGCAATCATCTCAGCAGAGTTCTTCCAACAGCAACAGCAATGGCCAGAGGAACGACTGGCAGCCAGCTCCGGGTCGCAAGTCCCACAAGAAGAACAAGTCCAGTTCTGGCGGCCAGCCTCGGAGCCCGAGAGCACACGGTGGTGGCGAGCCCTTGCCTGCCAATGAAAATGAGAGGAAGGGTGGCTAGACTCTTTAAAGGATCCCAAGTTCTGTCCGATTCCGCGCTTCCAGTGGACTTCTTGGCGATCTAGACCTTTACACTGTACTTTTGCTGCGGTGTCGAGTCGCTGTACTGTGGTCGGGGAGGGAGGTGAGATTCGTTACTCGCGAGACGATCTCGCAGGCCGTACGTCGAGGCTACCATTGGCCTGCGCCCGAGTGGCGAAGGTGTACACGGGCTTCAACTGGACACAAACGACCCAGCTTGAGGGTCAACGATCACGGCAGAGGCGGAAAGCTCACAAAGCAGTAACCAGTCACGGGACAGGACAGGAACAATCAAGGCACGCACCGCCTACACAAAAAAAAAGGACATCGCCGAATTCCACAAGGGAAAGAAAGGAAGGACGAAACGGGGGCACACAAGGGGGCGGGCCCACCGGAATTTTTGATTTTTAAACCTCATTCATGCGACTTCATTTACTCATTTTCAAAAGAAAACAATTCAAAACTTCGACATTGGGAAAAAACGAGCGTTCTCGGAAGGGGCAAAGGGCAAAGGCCGGCCGGGGTTCTGTGTTTTTTTTTTCGGACTACAAAGAGCATTGGGTCGGCGCTTGTCTGTGTTGTAACGTGTACTCTGATATTCCTTCTTTGCTTTTGCTATTTCTCTTGGTAACGCTCTTGTTGAGATCGACATTACTGATACTCATGTAAAATGGAAAGAAAATGAAAAACATCATGGCAAAAAATGAGACTGTTTGTGGGAGATGGATTAGTTATGTGTTTTGTTTCTCTGCGAGTGAGCTGTATGGTTTTGTTTTCTCCGAAAGTCCGAGAGAAGAAATAGAGAATGGGAAGGTGTTTTTGGGTAAATGGGCAGGAGTATTCTTCTGATCACGATATTGTGGTTTAGATATCTTGATTTTTGTTCGGATCGTTCTCCCCCAGCATTCCGTACTACAGTATAATATCCCTTATTTGGTTCTCAGGGAAGGGCAGAGAAAGGAGAGGCGTTGCTTTTTCTTGGCCAGACTTGGTTGATTCTGTACATGCAAGTTCACCATTTCTTCCTTGCTATTCCTTCCTCGGTGAATCGCTCCTTTCGATGTTTTTGTTCCATCGGGAGGAGGTCAGTCTAATGGAGTCGAGCAATGTCTCTTCCATTTAACGTGTTGGATGTGATCAATCTCGCTCTGGTCGAACGATTGCGCTTGCCGGTCTCTCTACAACTTGCTCTTTGGCCTATTTATCACGAAAGCATCAGCACACCAATCTCAACATCTTTTCCTCTCATAAACCAGGAGGACACTCAAGGAATAGAACTTACGCCAAAACAGCCTGACACTCAATCTCCACATCCGTCCCCAGCGGCAGCTGCTTAACAGCCACGCACGTCCTCGCAGGCTTAATATCACCCCAGTACGTCTTGTACACTTCGTTCATAGCCGTGAAATGCTCCATGTCAGACAAGAACACGTTGACTTTGAAGACGGCGTCGAGGCTTGTGCCGGCGGCGGTGAGGACCGCGAAGAGGTTGCGGATGCATTGGTGCTGTGGGTTGGGAGGGTTAGGAGTTTGTGATGTGTTTTTTGTGTGTGAAGTGTGTTGGACTGGATTGGATTGGATTGGTGTGGATGGAGGGGGCTCACGGTGCGGTCTGCGACGGTGCCGGGTGCCATTTTGCCGGTCTTGGGGTCGATTCCGACTGCTCCTGAGCAGTAGACTGTGTTGTTTGCGATGATGGCTTGGGAGAGGACGTCTGGGGGTTTGAGTGTTAGCCATCTTGGTGAAGAGGTAAAACAAGACTGATTCGGCAGCAGGAAGATTTTCGATGCTCTTAAGGACGACATCTTTCGTGGCACGATGTCTTTTTGCATCCTTAAAGAATACGGCCATGTTGAACTCATACGTACCAGGCATCATAACAGGCGCCTCTTCCGTCTTCACCTGCTGCTTGAGAGAAGACATATCTGGGTTCGGATTCGAGGGTATCGATGATAACTAGGAGCAAAAGCGACGGACAGGCGTTTTCAAAACAAGGAAAGATGGTCTGGAGTCGAATGATCTTCAATTGAAAGGATATACTTAAGGCGGCGTGCTGTCAACCCAAGAACTCACGCCCTAGCCGAGCTGACATGTACCAACAGGGTACAAAACCCTGATAAGAAGGCCGGATAGGCCAGGAAGTGGGGAAGGACAAACCCACCGACGAAATGGTTTGGCGTACGGAGGTAATGTAATTGACCGCAGGTTTCATCAGAATCAAATTGGATAAGTTCTGGTGTAGCTTTGAAGTGTCGTACAATTTCGACTTCAGACTTGAATTAAATCAGCAACACAAACGATGAGATTCAGAATCAGATCGGACATAACTTGAACACTTTGGTATGATATGGAAACAAATAATACTATCGTAATACTCGGCTCGCAACCTCCGGATAAATCCCAGCCAAAAATCCCAGCCAAGAATCCCTGCAGAACGCCATTCAATCTGGTCGTGAATAGATCAAATAAACAAAAGACCTAAAGCCTGAGGTTGGGAGGGGCGACACCGACACGCTCCTTGGCGAGCAGGTCGATCATGAGGGGATCAGGCCTGGCCCTGCGACCGCCCTTAAGGACATCATTGTTCTCCTTGTACTCCTTGACGGACTTGAGGTAGGCATCGAACAGGTAGCTGGAGTCAAGAGGGCCGCCCTTGGCCTCGGGGTGGAACTGGGTGGAGAAGATGGGACGAGTCTTGTGGATCATGCCCTCGTTGGAACCGTCGTTGAGGTTGGTGAAGTACTCCTTGAACTCAGAGCTCAATGTGGAGGGGTCGACGGCGTAACCGTGGTTCTGCGATGTGATGTGGCACTTGCCAGTGAGGAGGTCAAGAGCAGGAATGTTGTGAGCACGGTTGCCGTACTTCATCTTGATGGTGTCAGCGCCAGAGGCAATGGCAAGGAGCTGGTGGCCAAGACAGATGCCCATGATGGGAATCTGAGAAGTGGCCATGAGCTTGCGGAGGTTGTCGGAGGTGCTACGGCAGTGGGTGGGGTCACCAGGGCCGTTGGAGATGAAGACACCGTCGAAGTGGTGGGCAGACTTGTGGATGGGGAAGTCCCAGGGCACGCAAGTGACAGAGGCACCACGAGAGACGATGGAACGGATGATGTTCTCCTTGACACCACAGTCGATAAGGCAGATGTGTGCATCACCGTTGGGCGAGGGAACGTGGAAGGGCGACTTGGTGGAAACCTTGTTGACAAGGTTGACGCTGCCAGGGTCCTCGTAGGCCTCGTCCTCATCGGCATCGTACTCCTCGCCGACGGTGATCTTGCCGAGAGAAGAGCCCTGCTCACGGAGGTAGGTGACGACATCACGAGTGTCGACACCAGTAATGGCAGGAACGCCCTCGCGAGCGCACCACTCAGCCAAGCTCTCCACAGCAGTCCAGTGAGAGTATTGCATAGCAGCATCGGCAACCACAATAGCGGCGGCCTGAATGTTGGGGCTCTCAAAGTACTTGTAGAGACCGTACTCATCACGCACGGGAGCGGGCACGCCGTAGTTTCCAATCAGCGGCTGGGTGAAGACCAGAATCTGGCCACGGTACGAAGGGTCGGTCATCGACTCGGGGTATCCGACAAGGGAGGTGGTGAAGACGGCTTCACCACTGATGTTGGTCTTTGCACCGAAGCTCTTTCCGTGGTAGATTGGGCCGTCCCTGATGGTGAAGGTGGCCCGCTCGAAGCAGGGCTTGGTGGACCTGGTAGCGGTAGGCAGAGGCGCCATTGGGTTCTCGGCGATGGTGGCATTAAAGCGCATCTGGGTAGCTGGGCGGGCAATGCTCTTTGCGGCAAAGCCGGCAGAGACTGGCCTAAGGCCAGAGGCAGGCTTAAGCATTCGGATGAACATGATGGCAGTGGTGTGGTGTGTTTAAAATTGATATGTGGGTGTCCGGGTTGTATGGAGGGCAGTTCAGTTCACTGAGGCCTTCCACAGGTGGTCGGAAATGTAGTCTGTACCATGCTCGCGTTAGCCAATGTTTCTAATAACGCTGGCGGTTTCCTATAGCGCATCGTCGCCAATGCAAGCACTGCAAGCAATGCATGGTTGGGCGGAGCGGGGCGGTGAGGGCGGTAAAGGCGGCGTACCTTGGGAGGTGAAGGTTGTAGGCGCAGACATCAAATGGCTTGTTGGCCCGTCAGGACTGGGGTGGTATTTCAGGAGGGAGTTGGATGATATGAGTAAAGGAAGACGAGAAAAGTGTCTGGGTGATGATGGCTGGTGGTGATGTGCTGGGCGAGCTGCGGAGGAGCAAATTTCACCGATACCGCTCTGGCTTAGCGCGCTGCGATGACTGTACTGATCGCCCGGGGCGAGAGATAAGAAAGTCACCGCTCATGGCCATTTGCTGTGATCGTGCCTTCGTGCTTCTTGCTCCATCAGTGCGTTGCTCGCGCTAGAAGCAAACTATTACTCTCTCATTTCTGTGTGACGCGGTCTTAGTGTATATATGCCAGCAGAGTCACCCTCAACACGGCCACGGGGTATTCGCGGAGGCACCACGGTCCACGGCCCATTCCTCCTGTCTATCATGCCATTTGACGATAATGTTTCATTGATAGAACAAAGTTATAACCAGCCTGATGTACAACGAAGGCCATCTCACAGATCCGTACGGTTAGTACCAAGCGTCACCTCGTTCGTCCCAAATGCTCCAAACATGGTGGTTGTGTTCTCCAACCAATCCAGATCGACATTGGCAACGCTCGTATCGCCCTCCAAGAACTGTAGCACACGATTCGCCGATGCTGATGGGTTTTCATCGCCCTGTAGCATGTCAGTCAACGACCACAAGCAAACTTATGCATCTCACTTACAATCCAATGCCCTGCCTTGGGAATAACAAAAGTAGTCAAATCATCCGCTACCTGGGCAAAGCTCGACCGCAAAGCATCCCCAGGCGCGAACGACGCCTCGCCACCCATTGCCAGCACCGGCATCTGCAGCTTCGACTTGTTGATTTGAGCAGTAAAGTACTTCTCGTCTTCGAATGCAGCGCCAAAATAACTCAGACCCGCTCTCAAGAACCCCAACTTCGAAATAGAACGCGTATACGTCTCGAGCAAATCGTTCGAAACAACACTGTTCCCCGAGTAGGAAGCGTGCCAGAAGTACCAAGCCAGCATCTCTTTCTCTCGGCCCTGGATGAAATACTGCGCCGCGTCCGGGACGGCGAAAAATGCCAGCTGCCAGTTCATGTATGCATCGGACGAGCTGACAGATGTAGGGTAGCCGTAGCCGGGCAGGACGTATTCTGCCAGCGCCAGCTTGGCGACTCGGTCGGGTCTTTCGAGGGCTAGGGAGGCTGCGAGACCGACTCCTTTGTCATGTGCGAAGACGTATGCGTTGCTGATGTTCAGGAAGTTCAGCAGAGCTATGTGGTCCTGTGCTCCTGCTGCGGCGGTGTAGTTGCCGCTGGCTGCTAGTGAGCTTTCGCCCATGCCGCGGTTGTCAGGCGCGATCACGGTGTACTTCTCGGCGAGGATGGGGCCGATGTGTATCCAAGTGGGCGAGTGTTCTGGGAAGCCATGGATGAGCAGGAGTGGAGGTTTGCCGGATGATGAGTAGCGAAAGTGGATTGAGACATCTTGCAGTTGAATGCGGCCATGGCTCCATTCGTCAAAGGGCTGTAAGGCGTTGGCTAGAGAGTACAGCGCCGGCAGGAGAAAGAGAGAGACCAGTGAGGTGTACATAATCAAGTGTTCGTGAGGAGCTATGTCGGGTTGATGCTTCGTTCGGCATGCTCTACTTATTTATACCATTCAATGGCCTACGACATGCGTTTGACCCCACGGCACCCGACCGATGATTGCTCATAGTCCATTGCAACATAGCGATGACGAAGCTGTATGAGAGCTCTAAAAGCGCCTGCCAAGGGCGGAATCTAATCGTGCTCGGGCTTCGCCTTAGTTGCAACACTGCAGCGGATTACGAGATCATCAACTGCATTTAGCCAATGGGCTGTGGGATGCACGCTTACAGGATATTGGTAAGCCCTGCTTCAGGCCGAGCAAGCTACATGCTTTCTCGCACATATATGTCGCGATGCATGCTGCTCTGGGTACTTCTCTCCGGATTCCGCATATCGTTCACCGTTGGTATGCGACTTATTAGACGCGCAAATTAAAAAAAGATCGCCCGAGTTGATCAACACGTCGCTATATCAGCAAAGTAGACTCCGCAAGACCATATCGATCATAGCATTCGACACATATTCATCTGAATTAATGCCTGTCATATGCAGAGGCTGGATGTCTAAGCGCGTGGGGTTAGAAACCAAGACTACATGTAGATCCGCAGGGTGCCATTGTTGAAGGATAGGAGGAAGTCAGCAAGGGTATAGATGGTCTACCTCCGTAGCGGAGTGACTCTTCGAGCCCACCGATGATGGAGACCACAAAATCTGCAGTAGCAATCTTGGAATTTACAATCGATTCCATCCACACATATGGTATTTGCTTTTCATTGCAAGTGTAAAGGTGGTACGTGGGAATGAGGTCAGCGTACATGAGCGAGCGATCGTAAAGTTTTGGCCGATGCCGCTTCGGTAATTCCAGTTCGAGATGGAGATGGAGAAGGCGACTTCACCTCGACCGAGCCCTTGCGTGCACACGACACAGCCAACACCAACCCCAGAACCTGCACAATGCCTCCAATGAACCCATTTTCGACTCTGCGCACGCTGCCGCTGCGCCAAAAACCCACTGCAGCCTTCCGCAGCTTCCAGAGACCTGCTGCGCGCCTTTTCGCAGACAATGCCTCCACCAACAACCCCGGCAAGCTGCCCAAGGCGGAGGGCGAGCAGCCCGTCGGACCGAACATGCAGCAGCAGGAGCATGTGAGCGAAGAGGCGGCGAAGATGGCGAAGATTACTGGTGGTGAGGGACCGGATATTGGCCAGGGTACACCAGTGCAGGAGGTACGTTAGCAGGAGAATTGCGCCCAAGGAGAATCGCGCTAACGTGAATAATCAGATCCTCGAAGAGGAGAAGAAGACTCGCGAGCAGGCTCCCAAAGTCATGCAAGATTCGATGAAGAACGGCCAGGGTGCCGCCAATGCAAAGCCCTCGGGCAGCCGGACCTTCTCGACTCTCGCAAGAAGGCAACAGGGCGACCTCTCCCAGTCAGGACCCGCCGACATCGACGCCTCCATGATCCCCTCATCAGAACAACGCGAAGTCTACGCCGCAGAGACACCAGTTCCTGCGCTCGGCCACAAGTTTCCTCTCCCAATCCGTCCTCTCGGCCCCAACGAGAACCACCAGGACAAGTACCGCTACGACTCGGTCGTCAACCAAGTCACCAACTTGATCATGAAGGACGGCAAGAAGGCTGCCGCCCAGCGCAACATGGCACACATTCTCACAGTGCTCCGCACAGCGCCCGCCCCTCAATACTCGAGCCGCGGCCTGCTCCCCGGCGCTCCTCCCGCCTCACATCTCCCCCTCAACCCCGTCCTATACCTCACTCTCGCCATCGACAGCGTCGCCCCGCTCCTCCGTCTTCGCAGCCAGCGTGGAGCCGCAGGTGGTGGTGTCGCGCTTCAGATCCCCGTGCCGCTCGGTCTCCGCCAGCGCCGCAGACAGGCGATGGAGTGGATCTTGGACACCGTGTCTAAGAAGAAGAGCAGGAGCAGTGGACGCAACACTTTCGCACAGAGGTTGGCGGAGGAGTTCATTAGCGTTGTTGAGGGCAAGAGTGCTGTGTGGACGAGGAGGGATGCTGTTCACAAGCTCGGCACGACTGCGCGAAGCAATTTGAGCTTTGGCAAGGCCGGCAGGAGATAGAGGAGTTTTCTTTCGGTTGTAGTTTACATTTTTTCTGATGATGTGTAAATATGGCTGGTTATTTGCATGCGTGTGCCATTCGTTAAAAAGGCGTATTAGAACGAGCCCTTGGAATAATTACATGTACTCGATGGCGTTGAGTTGCTCAAATCTGTTACATGTGAAGTCAGACATTCACCAAGCCCAAGCCCCGTGCAATTTATTCACTCAAGTGCAGGACATTCGAGTTGCTAGAATCTAACTCATGTGAACTCTGACGCTCACCAAGCCCCAATGTCCATTCAATCCATCCAACCTCAAAATGCAGAACAAATCGTAACTTCCATGTCTCCCATACATGTAGAAGTAAGTCAACAACCAGAACACAAGAGCACACCGGCCCGTAGGATCTTTATTCAATCATCGTCCCTGTCAAACCAGCCCGACGATCAGAACAAAGCATGCATGACACTTTGTCCCACAGCCATCGTCGTACAGAAACGTCGCCGGCGGATGACAGGTATCACCCGCCCAAGGCAGCAGATGACGGTGGCACCGCGAGCGCCGAGAGCCGGGGCTTGCGAGTGCGGATGGATACAAAGGAGCAGGCGGAGCACGAGGTCTCAGCCTGCTGGCGTCGATCTGTTTGGGTGGCTTCTTTTGAGGCTTGGATGTTTCTCATTCTCTGCGAATTGTCTTGCCAAGGTGACGCATTCGCCTTGCGGCTCGCGGTCTTTCGTCATTCTGTACCGAGCGTCTTCTCTTTGGAAGGTCGTGAAGAAGGAGCCTTTGGAAAATAGAGCGGTTGCTCTGGATCGAGGGTCTAACGGTTAGGTAAACAATGCTGTACACGTTCATGCTCATGCTCGCTCGCGCATGAATGTCTGTGCATCTAGCACGGGTTGCTACTTCGCTCTCGCCACCACAAAGACCAGCTGCAGAGCTCTAGATGAGAAGTCCAGATGTGGCTTTGACTCGGGATGGAGTGTGCAAATTGTTGCATCAGTGATAGAGTAATGCTAAGCCCTGATGTTGGGCACGGGTACCTGCTGCGGGTTGTCGGCAATTTGGTGCAGGGCACGAGGCTTTACGCCATCAACGGTTTCGGCATCCTTCCATCAACAACACTCCCTGGACTGGCTATTCATCTTCACATCTGTCGTTGTACTGTGCGCGGCAGACAGAGAAAGTCTTTGTCTTCGGCTGGCTTCCCCTCCAGAGCATCCTGACAGGCGCCTTCCTGCTGGTCACAGCCTCGAAAGATACATCACGACGCGTCCGAGACATGGGTCATACCCGTAGTCACACATAGCCACTCGGTCCACGCCCGATGCGATGCCCTCGATTTCATTCAGAGACACACTGAAGAGATGTCTTCAAGTCGTCGTGGTTGTTGCCTGCGCGCCCAACGGCTCCTCTTGGCCTCTACATTCCAGGCATGACACCTCCGTTACCTGGTGAACATCAACTCCTACACGCAGGACGCGCTACCTCGCCCTCCAACGGCCAGGGCAACAAGATGCAAGTATAACTCTTCAATTCTCATCCATCTCTTGAAACAGTCACACACCCTACGTCCACGTTGCTGGATCCTTGTCCATCACTTTAAAACACACCTCATCCTTGTTCTGCAGCAGCCCATAACGCCACTTAGGTCTTGCATGCGGCACCCCTCTTGTACTTTTCTGTAATCACAGTGTCACGCTCTTGATTTTTTCGCGGATAGTCCGTACTACTTGTTCATCTACTTTTTCTCTGAAATATACCCCTGCGCGGAAGACTAGCCACGCCGCAGAAAGCCACGCATCGCTCACGGGCGCCCTTGTCTGTCAGAGAGACGCCTTGTGTATCACACGGCCTACTTCCAAGAAGAGGCGAGAAATCGCATATTAGTGGCCTATTTGGCTCGAGTATCCCCGTATCCTTAACACTTGCAATTGATTTTTATCGACACAGTAAACTGACACAGTCCTCCATCATGGAGAGACCTTCTACCAGCCTCAGGGCTTCTAAATTCCTACCGCTGATGGTATTCGCACAGGCACAGTTATCATCTGCATACCCCTTCGCACCCCGGATAAATGCAGAGACTGGAGACCTGGAAGCTGGACCTAGGCCACACTTCGCTCCCAATCATGTCGTGCCCCGGCCGGAGGAAGGCTTGGATGCGACTGCCTGGCCTACCACATCTTGTACGGACGAAAACGCCGCTTACTGGACTGGACTACCTGTGGTTCAAATAGCGGATGGACAGATTCAGGCTCCTGTCGAGAAGTTTTCGAAGTCCATGGAGACAAAGGACGGCCAGGACCCATCGACATGGAGCTCACAAGTCAATGGAATTCTCACAGCTACGGAATGGCAAGTGTCAACGGCTACTGTTTTTGACAAGCCGGAGTCAACGCCACAACCTGCAGTGGCTCCGTCAGGGGAGGTTCTGACCTCAACTCTGTGGAGTGTTGCATCCACGGCTACTGTCACAAACTGGGATTCTTCTGCCTCAACCGACAGCTTGGCTGCCGCAATCACAACTTCCGAATCCACCTTGCCTTCCTTCGAGGTCGAACAGAAGGGTGTGACTTCGGTTTCGTCGAACAGCTCTGAGGTTATGGCACTGGAAGTCACTATGCAGAAGACCTACTCTAGATCTTCAGATTCAACATCTACCGAGCAGCTCCAGGATGTGGCATCGCAAACCTTGCCTCAATTCGCCAGCGCTGCTTCTTCGACAAGCTCCGCCGAAGCCGCCTCGGCGCCTTCGCCGGAAGTTCAGATCAGCAGTGCCACATCATCGAGCGCGGCAGCCATTTCGAGCGTATCACAGACCTCTCCGCTCGTGTATGGCAGCATTACGCTGACATATACGACGCACTATG
>Ga0265797_10008128_pt1 | contig 14107 bp, 12 predicted proteins | sample P2T30metagenome_FD_192433 | JGI IMG/M metagenome (GOLD analysis project Ga0265797, IMG submission 192433) | Plant litter microbial communities from East Loma Ridge, Irvine, California - P2 T30 | ecosystem: Environmental > Terrestrial > Plant litter > Unclassified | place: USA: California... | reverse complement strand
CGGGTACTTGGCGAACACCGTGTTCGGTTCCATCGTCAGGTGGTACAGCGACAGGTGCGGCGGTGCGAACGCCAGCGCGGTGTCGAGGTCGTGCTGGGCCTCTGCCAGGGTCTGCCCCGGCAGCGCATACATCAGGTCGAGGTTGAAGTTGTCGAAGCAGGTGTGCGCGATCTCCACCGCGCGCAGCGCTTCGCGCTCGTCGTGGATGCGGCCCAGCGCCTGCAAATGGCGGCCATTGAAGCTCTGGATGCCGATCGACAGGCGGTTAATGCCGCTGGCGCGGAAGGATTTGAAACGCTCGATCTCGAAGGTGCCGGGATTGGCTTCCATCGTGATCTCGGCATCCAGCGCCAGCGGCAGCAGCGTGCGCACGTCCGACATCAGGCGGTCCAGCCCCGCCGCCGACATCAGGCTCGGCGTGCCGCCGCCGATGAAGATGGTCTGGATCTTGCGGCCCCAGATCAGCGGCAATGACTGCTCGAGGTCGGCGCGCAGCGCGTCCAGGTACTCGGTTTCCGGGATCGGGCCGTTCGACTCGTGCGAATTGAAATCGCAGTAGGGACACTTGCGCACGCACCAGGGCCAGTGGATGTACAGCGACAGCGGTGGCAGTACGGTCAGGTTGAGGGAACCGGGCTGCAGGTATTTCAGGGCTGCGGTGGCCGGGGACAAGGGCTCCCTGGCTTCACTCGCGAGCGCGCTGACAGGCTTGATCGGAATCATTTCAGCTTTTCCACGAGCGCGCGCAGCGCCTGCCCACGGTGCGACACGGCGTTCTTTTCGCCGGACGCCAGCTCGGCCGCGGTCTTGCCCAAATCCGGCAGCAGGAAGTGCGGATCGTAGCCGAAGCCGCCCTCGCCGCGCGCTTCCTCGACAATCTGGCCGCGCCAGACGCCGTCGGCGATCACCGGCTGCGGGTCGTCGGCATGGCGCACGTAGACCAGCACGCAGTAATAATAGGCGGATTTATCGTCGTGCTGCGCCAGGTCGGCGATCAATTTTTCGCTGTTGCGGGCGTCCGACTTCGGCTCGCCGGCATAGCGCGCCGAATACACGCCGGGGGCGCCGCCGAGGGCGTTCACGCAGACGCCGGAATCGTCGGCCAGCGCCGGCAGGCCGGTCAGGCGCGCTGCGTGGCGCGCCTTCTGCAGCGCATTCTCCACAAAGGTGCCGAAGGGTTCCTCGGCTTCGGGGACATTGAATTCGCCCTGCGGGTGCAGGTCGAAGCCGATCGGGGCCAGCAGCTGGGCGAATTCCTTGAGCTTGCCCGCGTTGTTGGAGGCGAGGATGAGGCGTTGGGTCATGGTGGTTCCGTGCGGATGCGCGCGGGGAGCGCGAAAGCCGCTATTTTACCGCTGCACCGGAAAGTGCATGCTGGCCTCGAAGCCCGGCTCGGCGCCGCGCAGGTCCAGCGTGCCGCCATGCAGCTGCACGATCGCGGTGACGATCGCCAGTCCCAGGCCGTTGCCCGGCAGGTTGCGGCTCTGGTCGACGCGGTAGAAGCGCCGGGTGAGCTTGTCCATGTCGCCGGCCGGCACGCCGGGGCCGTAGTCGCGCACCGCCAGCACGGTGCTCCCGTCCTCCACCTCGACGCGCACGTCGACGCGGCCGCCGCTGCGCCCGTATTTGATGGCATTGTCGATCAGGCTGGCCAGTGCGTTGGCCAGCAGGTCGCGGTCGCCGCGGACCGGCGCCTCGGCCACGCCTTCGTAACGCAAGGTCACCCCCTGCTCTTCCGCCGCCGCCTCGTACAACTCGCTCATGTCCTGGGCAATCGCCGCCAGGTCGAGCGTCTCGACACTGCCGGCGCGCACGCCCGCCTCCAGCGCGGCGATCTGCAGCAGCTTGTCGAACAGCGAGATCACGCCGTCGATGTCTTCGATCGCCATGCGCGCATCTGCCACCAGCGCATCCGGGTCGACCGAGGCCTGCAGCGCGCGATCCAGGCGGTTGCGCACGCGGCCGAGCGGCGTGCGCAGGTCGTGGGCGATCGAGTTCGACACGTGGCGCACGCCTTCCATCAGCGCTTCGATACGGTCGAGCATGCGATTGATGTCCTGCCCCAGGTGGGCGAATTCGTCCTTGCCCTGCACGCCGATGCGGCTCGACAGCTCGCCGGCGGCGATGCGCGCGCTGGTGCGGCGGATCTCGCCGATGCGCGCTTCCAGCCGTGCGCGGAACAGCTGGGCGCCAAAGAAGGCCAGCAGGATCGATACCGCCGCGCCGACCAGCAGCGCATGCTCGACGATGCTGCGGATCCCGTCCAGCTCGACCAGGTCGCGCCCGACCACCAGGCGGCTGCCGTCGTCCAGGCGCACGGCAACCAGGCGCACAGTAACCGGCACCGGCGCCGGCACCGGTGCCGCCAGCTCGCCCGCCGCGGCGCGCGCCGCACGGGTGGTCACCAGCCGGCCGGCAGCCGTCGTCTCGGGCAGCGTCAGCTCGCTCCAGCTGCGCAGGTTGCCGGCCGCCAGGCGTCCGCGGGCGTCGACCAGCCCCAGCATCTCGGTATCGGTATCGTTCAGGTCGTGCAGCTGGGCGTCGATGCCTTCCACCAGCGCCGCGCGACCGCCCTCGCGCCAGGCGCTCGAGAGGCGCGCCTGGGACGCCAGGATCTCGTTGTCGATGGTGCGCTCGAACACGCCCACGGTGCCGAAGTAGACGATGGCCGACAGCGCCGCCATCGCCGCCGCCACCAGCAGGCCGTAGCCGACCGCGAGGCGCGCCGCGATCGAGCCTCTCAGACTAAAAGCGCCCGAAAAAGCCCTCCGGGCAAGGCGCATCGTCGAAGACAGTACGATCGTACGGCGAGACGAATGCAACGCCGCCCCGAGGGCTTTATCGGGCGCTTTAAGACGTGGTGCCATGCGAAGGCGTAGCGCTTAACAGATAGCCCGCGCCGCGCACCGTATGGATCAGCGGCGGACTGAAATCCTTGTCGATCTTGCTGCGCAGGCGGCTGATCTGGACGTCGATCACGTTGGTCTGCGGATCGAACCGGTATTCCCACACGCCTTCCAGCAGCATGGTGCGGGTGACGATCTGGCCTTCGTGGCGCATCAGGTATTCGAGCAGGCGGAATTCGCGCGGCTGCAGCGCGATCGGGCTGCCGTGGCGCGTCACGCGCATGGTGCGCAGATCGAGCTGCATGTCGGCCACCTGCAGCATGCTGGTTTCGCGCGACCAGGCCGCGCGCCGGCACAGGTTTTCCACGCGCGCCAGCAGTTCCGACATCACGAAGGGTTTGGTCAGGTAGTCGTCGCTGCCGGCGCGCAGGCCGCGCACGCGCTCGTCGACGCTGTTCAGCGCCGACAAAATCAGCACCGGGGTGCCGTCGCCGCGCGCGCGCATCTGTTCGAGCACGCCGATGCCGTCGACCTGGCCCGGCAGCATGCGGTCGAGCACGACCACGTCCCAGCGCGCTTCCAGCAGGCGGCGCGCGCCGGCTTCGCTATTGTGTTCCGCGACCACCGCATAGCCGGCGGCGCGCAGGCCGCTGGCGAGGTAGTCGCGGGTTTCGGCATCGTCTTCGATCACGAGGCAGTTCGGCATGGCTGGGCAAGATGGGTGACGGGGACGGCGCGGCGGCCGCGTTCGACTATAGCATGCGGCCCGCATGGCGTTTGCAGCCGGGCGGCGCTATCGGAGAGGTCGTGCATGGTGGTCAGTAGGGGCGTAAAGTCGGCATTGAACGCGGAGCAGTATATGGCTGCCGGGCGCGCCTTAATATTACGATCAGGTAATGATGCGTGGTTTATGAACCTACCTTTCCAACTGGTAATGGTGCGTTGCGGCAGAGCGTTTTATCATGGTTTTTTTACTTTATGGAGTCCCTTTCATGGGCACTTGTTCGAGTGGCAGTTGTTGCCGGCCTTGCGCCGGTTCCGCCCCGTCAAGGTAAGCAGGCTCCTCCCCTGCCGTCATCTTGCGTGGGCAAGATGACACACACGCAAGCGTGAATGAAAGGTATGCCGTTTAACTACGGAGATACCGATGTTCGAACTTTTCACCCCGGGCCGCACCGGTCGCTCGTTTCTGGCGACCACGCCCAACCGCTGGGACTGGGCCCTGCTGCCGCTGGTCCTGGCGCTGCTGGCGCTGGTGGCCTACGGCGCCATGCAGATGACGCGTCCCTTCGTGCTCGGCCAGCTTGCGCCGATCGCGCTCGACCCGGCCTACCTGCCTTATTACCTGTTGCGCACCATCCTGCGCATGTTCACGGCGCTCGGCTGCGCGCTGCTGTTCACCTTCGTCTTCGCGGTGGTGGCCACGCGCTGGCGTGCCGCCGAAAAGGTGCTGGTGCCGTTGCTGGATGTGCTGCAGTCGGTGCCAATCCTCGGCTTCCAGGCCATCGCCATCGCGCCCTTCATCGCCCTCTTCCCGGGCAACCTGTTCGGGGTCGAATGCGCGGCCGTGTTCGCGATTTTTACGTCGCAAGCCTGGAACATGGCCTTCAGCCTGTACCAGTCGATGAAGACGATTCCGCCGGAATTGGCGGAAGCGGCGCGCGTGTTCCGGCTGTCGGCCTGGCAGCGCTTCTGGCGCCTCGAACTGCCTTACGCCATGCCGGCGCTGTTGTGGAACATGATGATGTCGATGTCCGGCGGCTGGTTCTTCCTGGTGGCGGCCGAGGCGATCTCGGTGGCCGGCCAGGACATCAAACTGCCCGGCATCGGCGCCTGGATCGCTGTGGCGATCGAGCAGAAGAACGGCACCGCGATCGCCTGGGCCATCGCCGCGATGTTCGCCGGCATCCTGCTGTACGACCAGCTGTTCTTCCGCCCGCTGCTGGCCTGGGCCGACAAGTTCCGCTTCGAAGAGTCGCAAGGCGAACATGCCCAGCAATCCTGGCTGCTCGACTGGGGCCGCCGCAGCGTGTGGATCCGCGCCTGCAGCGAACGCGTGTGGGCGCTGCTCGGGCGCACGCTGGGCTGGTTCGCGGCGCCTGTGGATGCCGCCGCGGCTGCGCCGGCGCGCACGCGCTTCGCGCTCAGCCCGCGCGCGGTCGACGCCATCCTGCTGGTGCTGGCACTGCTGGGCGGCTGGCGCTTTCTGCTCTTCATCCACGCCCAGGTCGGCTGGGGCGAGACGCTGCGCGTGGTCGGCCTGGGCTGCATCACGCTGGCGCGTGTGATGCTGCTGATCGGCCTGGCCTCGCTGGTGTGGGTGCCGCTGGCGGTGTGGATCGGTCTGCGGCCGGTGTATGCGCAAAAGGTGCAGGCGCTGGCGCAGTTCCTGGCCGCCTTTCCAGTCAATTTGATGTTCCCGATCGTGGTGTACGCGCTGGTGCATTTCCACCTGAATCCGAACCTCTGGCTCAGCCCCCTGATGGTGTTCGGCACCCAGTGGTACATCCTGTTCAACGTGGTGGCCGGCGCCTCCACGCTGCCGACCGAACTGCGCCTGGCGGCCGATAACCTCGGTTTGACAGGCTGGCTGAAATGGAAGCGGGTGTATCTGCCGGCGGTGTTCCCCAGCTTTATCACCGGCGCCATCACCGCCAGCGGCGGCTCCTGGAATGCCAGCATCGTGGCGGAGTATGTCACCTGGGGCAAGACTTCGCTGGTGGCCGATGGCCTGGGCAGCTACATCAAGCAGATGACCGATGCCGGCGACTTCCACCGCATCGCCCTCGGCATCGGGGTGATGTGCGTGTTCGTGATGCTGTTGAACCGCTTCTTCTGGCGCAGACTGTACCTGCTGGCAGAAGACCGCAGCCGTTGAACGTCGTTGAATGAGATTCGAGGTAAACAATATGAACAATTTGATCGAACTGAAAGGCGTTTCCAAAGCCTTCCGCAGCGCCGACGGCGCCCCGCGCACCATCCTCGACGGCGTCGATTTCCAGCTGGCCGACGGCGAGATCGTCGCCATGCTCGGCAAATCCGGCTCCGGCAAGTCGACCCTGCTGCGCATCGTCGCCGGCCTGGTGGCGGCCGATGGCGGTGAGGTGGCATACCGCGGTCGCCCGATCAATGGGCCGCTGGCCGGCGTGGCGATGGTGTTCCAGTCCTTCGCCCTGTTCCCCTGGCTGACGGTGCAGCAGAACGTCGAACTCGGCCTGGAAGCGCAAGGCATTGCGCCCGCCGTGCGGCGCGAGCGCGCCGGCGCCATGCTCGATTTGATCGGCCTGTCCGGCTTCGGCGGCGCCCTGCCGCGCGAACTGTCGGGCGGCATGCGCCAGCGCGTCGGCATCGCGCGCGCACTGGTCACCCATCCGGACGTGCTGCTGATGGACGAAGCCTTTTCGGCCCTCGACGTGCTCACCGGCGAAACCCTGCGCGGCGACATCCTCGATTTGTGGGACGGCAAGCGCATCCCGACCCGCGGCATCCTGGTGGTGTCGCACAACATCGAGGAAGCGGTGATGATGGCCGACCGCATCGTCATCATGGCGAGCGACCCGGGCCGCGTGCGCCACGAGATCCGCATCGACCTGCCGCGTCCACGCAATGCCGACTCGGCGGCCGTGCGCGCGCTGGTCGACGAGGTGTATGGCCTGATGACGATGCGTCCCGCCGCGGCGGTGCCCGGAGCGGGTACGGCCCGTCCGGACCTGCCCGATTACCGCCTGCCCGACGCCGACGTCGGCCGCATCGAGAGCGTCCTGGACCTGCTGGCCGGCGCCCCCTTCGACGGCCGCGCCGACCTGCCGCAACTGTCCGAAGACACCGAACTGCCGGACGAAGAACTGTTCCCGGCCTACGAGGCGCTCGGCCTGCTCGGCCTGGCCAGGGTCGAACGCGGCGACATCGCCCTCACGCCGCTGGGCCGGCGCTACGCCCAGGCCGGCCAGGCCCAGCGCCAGGCGCTGTTCGGGCGCCAGCTGCTGAAACACGTGCCGCTGGCGGCGCGCATCCACCGCGAACTCGAAGAAGAAGCGGCCGGCACGCTGGCCGAAGAGCCCTACCTGGAGCTGCTGGAAGACACGCTGGAAGCCGCGCAGGCCAAGCGCATGCTGGAAGTGGCGATCGAGTGGGGACGCTACGGCGAGCTGTATGAATACGACTATCACACCGGCATGCTGAACGTGCCGGACGCCCAACAACAATAAGGAGCTGCATGGAACCGAACGCCATCCTCGACGACGTCCCGCCCTCCGGCGACAACCGGCTCGACCGCAAGGTCGCCCTGACGGTGGCCCTGCTGGCCTCCTTCATGGGCGTCTGCAAGGTCAAGGACGACAACATCGTGCAGGGCATGCAGCAAGCCCAGGCCGACAAAATCGACCACTGGGCCTTCTACCAGGCGCGCAACCTGCGCCAGGAGCAGGCGCATACCACGCTGCTGCAGCTGCGCCTGGCGGCCCTGTCGCGCCCTGCGGCCGAGCAGGCCGGCTATACGGCGGCGATCAATGAGCTGGAAAAGCTGGAGGCCGACCAGGCGCAGAAGAAGGATGCGGTGCAGGCGCAGGCCAAGCAGGACCAGGCCACCTACGATGCGCTGAACTACCGTGACGACCAGTTCGACCTGAGCGATGCGGCGCTGGCGCTGGCGTTATCCCTGCTGGCGGTGACCACGTTGACGCGCCAGCGCTGGTTGTATCTGGCGGCTATGGTGCCCACGGGTGTTGGTGTGTTTTATGGGGTGGCGGGGTTGTTCGGGTTGGCGTTTCACCCGGGGTGGTTGACCGGGTGGTTGTCGTGAACGAGAACCACTGGCGTCTCCTTACCGCCGTCGTCCGCGCGAAGGCGGGGACCCATACTGAATAACAAAAACCGCTCACTCGGAAACACTGCGCCCCTCTCCGGCTAATGACTTCGGAAACTCGGCATGGGTCCCCGCCTTCGCGGGGACGACGAGCGTATGTTCAGGCCACCAGCCCCAGCGTCCGCTTCTGCAACCCCACCAACTCCCCAATCCCCTTCTCCGCCAGATCCAGCAGCCGATTCATCCCGGCCCGGTCAAACGCCGCCCCTTCCGCCGTCCCCTGCACTTCGATGAAATGCCCGCTCTCGGTCATCACCACGTTCATGTCGGTATCGCAGCCCGAATCCTCGATGTAGTCGAGGTCCAGCACCGGCACGCCGCCCACCACGCCGACCGAGATCGCGGCCACGAAGTGGCGCACCGGTACCGCCGGGATCAGGCCGGCCGCCACCAGGCGCGAAAAGGCGTCGTAGGCGGCGACCATGGCGCCGGTGATCGAGGCGGTGCGGGTGCCGCCGTCGGCCTGGATCACGTCGCAGTCCAGGTGCAGGGTGCGTTCGCCAAAGGCTTCCAGGTCGAACGCGGCGCGCAGCGAGCGGCCGATCAGGCGCTGGATTTCCTGGGTGCGGCCGGACTGCTTGCCGCGCGCCGCTTCGCGGTCCATGCGCGAGTGGGTCGAGCGCGGCAGCATGCCGTATTCGGCGGTCAGCCAGCCCTGGCCTTTACCGCGCAGGAAGCCGGGCACCTTGTCTTCGATGCTGGCGGTGCAGATCACCTTGGTGTCGCCGCATTCGATCAGCACCGACCCTTCGGCGTGCTTGGTGTAGGCGCGGGTCAGGCGCACGCTGCGCAGCTGGTCGACGGTGCGGCCGCTGGGGCGGGTGGCAGTGCTCATGTTGGTTCCTTTGATTTGTTATTTGAGTAGCTGGGACGATTTCTCGATGGCGGCGCGGATCTCGGCGATCGCTTTTTCGATGTCGTCCTCGTCGAATGGATCGGCCGCGTCGGCCTGTCCCTGTGCGGCGCCGGCATCGTCGATGCGGGTGTTGACCTCGCCCTCGGACAGCATCTGGGTCGAGACCACGCTGTCGTCGCCGGCGGTTGCGTCGTTGCCGGCACCCTGCCACTGGATCGCCAGCGCGGTGGTGTTGTCGGCGCGGCTGCCGGCGATCGCGGTGGCCATGCCGATCATGTCCGGCAACGCCTGCACGATGGTGAGCGTGGACAGCTGGTGCACGATCTCGGTGTCGGGCAGCACGCCCCACAGGCCGTCGGAGCACAGCAGCAACACGTCGCCCGGCTCCATGCCGACCTGGCGCGAGACCTCGACGCGCGGCAGCGTCGAGGCGCCCAGGCAGTTATATAACTTGTTGCGGTCGGGGTGGGAATTGCGTTCGGCCGGATCGGCCAGGCCTTTCGCGATCAGGTGCTCGATGTGCGAGTGATCGCGCGTGCGCGCCAGCACCTGGCCGCGGCGCACCCAGTACAGGCGAGAGTCGCCGCAATGCGCCCACACCGCGCAGTTGTGCTGCACCAGGCAGGCCACGATGGTGGTGCGCGGCGTGTCCGGCAGGCCGCGCCCGGCGGCGTAGCGCAGGATCTCGACGTGGGCCTGCTGGAAGGCTTCTTCGAGAAAGCGCTCGGGCTTTTTCACATACGGCGTGGCCTGGGCGCGGAACAGCGCCGACAGCGTCTGCAGGGCGATGGTGGCGGCGATCTCGCCGCGCTCGTGGCCGCCCATGCCGTCGGCGAGCACCAGCAGCAGCGCATCTCGCGTATAGCTGTAGCCCATGCGGTCCTGGTTGACCTTGCGTCCACCGATGTGGCTTTGCTGGTACACGGAAAATTGCATTCAGGGTCTCCGAATCAAGTCTTGCGCCTTACGCGGCCCGGGCCCAGCGCGCCGAGGCGGCCAACCAGGCCGCGCCAGCCGGATGGCGTGTCGGCAGGGGCGGCGGCATCGGCGTTCATGTCGACGGCAGCAGCAGCAGCAGCGGCGTGGCCGTCCTCCTTCAGCACCTTCTGCACCGCGAACACGCTTTGCGGGCGCGCCAGCGGATCCATCGCCAGGCAGGCGCGCGTCAGGGCCAGCAGCGCCGGCGAATACTCACGCCCTGCTTCCAGCCGGTAGAACTGGGCGTTCATTTTATCCTCGATGCGGCGCCCGTCCGCCGGTTGCGGCGGCGTGCCCGCCATGCAGGCGTAGAGGGCGGCGCCGATGCTGTAGATGTCGGTCCAGGGGCCCAGCGGCGAGGCCTTCGCATACAGCTCGGGCGCGGCAAAGCCTGGGGTGTACATCGGTGCCAGCGCCGGCGAATCGCTGTTGATGGTCTGGCGCGCGGCGCCGAAGTCGAGCAGGATCGGCGTGCCGTCGGTGCGCAGGTAGATGTTGGCCGGCTTCAGGTCGAGGTGCAGCAGCTTGTTGGCATGCACTTCGCGCAGGCCGGCGCAGACGCCGGTGAACACCTGGCGGATGAAGCCCTCCCTGGCGCGGCTGCCCTTGCCGGCATGGCGCGCCACCACTTCCTGCAGCGCGTGGCCGGATTCGTAGGCCATGACCATGTAGACCGTATCGTTGGCGCGGAAAAAATTCAGCACCCGCACCACGTTCGGGTGGACGATGCGCGCCAGCGCCCTGCCCTCCTCGAAGAAGCATTTCAGGCCGATGCGGAACACCGGCAGGTTGGGTCGCGGGATGGTGGGCGCCAGCTCGCCCGGCTGGCGCAATGCCAGGGCGCTGGGCAGGTATTCCTTGATCGCCACGGCATTGCCGTCGCCATCATATGCAAGATAAACAATACTGAACCCACCGGACGCAATTTTCTTTACAATGCGATATCCGCCAATCTCCAGCCCATCGGGCAAGGGGGCATTATTTTGTGCAGCCATGAGCAGTAGTCCTTGCTAAACACGGCGATTGTGTGGATAAATCACGGGTTTGTAAAGAATAAAGGGAAGCTCGAGTACACGGCGCGAACCGCACCGTTGCCGCGGCTTCCAGGAAACCGGGGACTCCATTGAGCATTTCTAGCATGACAGGTTACGCGGTAGCCACCAGCGAGGGCGCTGCCGGCACGCTGACGATCGAGATCAAGAGCGTCAATTCACGCTTTCTCGACCTGCAGTTCCGTATCAACGACGATCTGCGCGCGCTGGAACCGGACCTGAGGGCCGCCATCATGGCCGCCATCACCCGCGGCAAGGTCGAGGTGCGTCTTTCGTTCGGCCGCAAGGCCGCCACCGGCTCGCAGGCCCTCAACGCGGCCCTGCTGGCCGATCTGGCGCGCCTGCAAAGCGAGATCACGCAACACTTCACGTCGGCGCCGCAGATGACGGTGGCCGAGCTGCTGCGCTGGCCGGGCGTGATCGAGGAAGCGCAGATCGGCCAGGAGTCGCTGCAGGCCGACGTCGCCGGCCTCACCGCCAAGACGGTCGCCGCCTTCGTCGACAGCCGCCGGCGCGAAGGCGCGGCGCTGGAAGCGATGCTGCAGTCGCGTATCGATTCGATGGAAGTCATCGTCAAGCGCATCACGCCCCTGATCCCGCAGGTGATCTCGCAATTCCAGCAGAAAGCCATCGAGCGCATGCAGGATGCCCTCGGCCTGGCCGGTCACGGCAACCCGACCGTGCTGACGCGCCAGGAAGTCTTCGAGCGCATCCGCCAGGAAGTCACTTTATATGGCATCCGCATCGACGTTTCCGAAGAGCTGTCGCGCCTGTCGGCGCACCTGAACGAGACCCGCCACATCCTGAAAAAGGGCGGCCAGGTCGGCAAGCGCCTGGATTTCATGATGCAGGAACTGAACCGCGAGGCGAATACGCTGGGCGCCAAGGCCTCGGTCAAGGAACTGGCGGATGCGTCGATGGAGCTCAAGCTCTTGATCGAGCAGATGCGGGAGCAGGTGCAGAATCTCGAATAATTAGACGCTGGCCAATCAGGCAGCGTTGAACGCGTGGACGGGGGACCCGTCCACCCTACCCGCGATGTTGGCGTTACGGTAGGGTGGACGGCTTCGCCGTCCACGCGTTCAATTGCATTACGCATCAACGATAACATCGAATTAACACGCATTAAAGGAACCCACCATGCTCACCAACGCCTTCTCCGGCAGCCTGTTCATTGTCGCCGCCCCTTCCGGCGCCGGTAAATCGACCCTGGTCAATGCGCTGCTGGCACAGGAACCGGGCATCAAGCTCTCGATCTCGACCACCACGCGCCAGCCGCGTCCGGGCGAGCAGGATGGCGTGCATTACCAGTTCACCAGCGCCGAAGATTTCGTCGCCCGCGCCGACCGCGGCGAATTCCTGGAATGGGCCGAAGTGCACGGGAATTACTACGGCACCAGCCGCCTGACGGTGGAACAGGAGATGAAGAACGGCACCGACATCCTGCTGGAAATCGACTGGCAGGGTGCGCGCCAGGTGAAGAAGCTGTTCCCGCATGCGGCCGGCATCTTCATTTTGCCGCCGTCGATCGCGGCACTGGAAGAGCGCCTGAACAAGCGCGGTACCGACGAACCGCACATCATCACGCGCCGGCTGCTGGCGGCGGGCGGCGAGATTGCTCACGCGCCCGAGTTCGAGTATGTTATCATCAACGAAGAGTTCAACGTCGCCCTGTCCGAGCTTGGGGCGATTGTCAAAGCGACACGAGCCCGCTTCGCCCAACAAGCGGCGCGCAACGCATCGCTCTTTGCCCAGTTGGGAATCCACGCGCAACAATCGCAAGCCTGACCGTTTCAACGGCGCACATCGTTATGATCAGTCGGGGTCGGAGCCCACCCGAGAAAAGCGGGCTCTGACCCCGAAAATATATCTTTCCAGGAGTACACCATGGCCCGCATCACCATCGAAGATTGCCTCAAAACTATCCCGAACCGTTTCCAGCTGACCCTGGCCGCGACCTATCGCGCACGTCAGTTGCTGCAGGGCCACACCCCGAAAGTCGAAGCCAAGGACAAGCCGACCGTCGTTGCGCTGCGTGAAATCGCTGCGGGCAAGGTTGGCATCGAAATGCTGAAAAAAGTACCGATGTAATTTTCGGGGTCGAGCGACCCCGATTGGTCATCAACGTCGTCCCTGCGCAGGCAGGGACCCAAGTTTGCAAACGTTATCGAATTGCGTACAACTTGGGTCCCTGCCTTCGCAGGGACGACGTCGTTGGAGTGCACGCCTGAGCCGTGTTCCTTCGCCAGCCCCTGAATCTGTTATTCTCCTCTTATACAGCGGCTGATTTTAAAGAGTATGAACTTGTCTTCCCCGGATTCCGTCCACTCAGGCACCACCACCAAGCCGGGCCGGCCCAGTCGCGCCGGCAAGCCGCAGGAAGCCGAACCGGCCCCCGCGCCGGGCGTCGCATCGATCACCCACCTGGCCAACAAGCTGGGCGAATACCTCACACCTGCCGAACTCAAGCGCGTCAAGGAAGCCTACCGCTTCTCGGACGAGATGCACCTCGGCCAGGTCCGCAAGTCCGGCGAACCGTATATCTCGCACCCGATCGCGGTGGCCGAGATCTGCGCCGACTGGAAACTCGACGCGCAAGCCATCATGGCCGCCCTCCTCCACGATGTCATCGAAGACCAGGACGTCAAGAAGGAAGAGCTGATCGAGCGTTTCGGCCCGCAGGTGGCGAACCTGGTCGACGGCCTGTCCAAGCTGGAAAAGATCGAATTCCAGAGCGTGGTCGAGGCGCAGGCGGAAAACTTCCGCAAGATGCTGCTGGCCATGGCCTCCGACGTGCGCGTCATCCTGATCAAGCTGGCCGACCGCCTGCACAACATGCGCACGCTGGGCGTGATGGTGCCGGCCAAAAAACGCCGCATCGCCGGCGAGACCATGGAAGTGTATGTGCCGATCGCGCACCGCCTCGGCCTGAACGACATCTACCGCGAGCTGCAGGACCTGTCCTTCTCGCACCTGTACCCGCTGCGCTACAAGACGCTGGCCAAGGCGATCAAGGCCGCGCGCGGCAACCGGCGCGAGGTGGTCAGGAAAATCCTGGATGCGGTCAAGAACACGCTGGCCACGGCCGGCATCGAGGCCGAAGTCTACGGCCGCGAAAAGACCCTGTTCGGCATCTATAAAAAGATGCGCAACAAGCACCTGTCGTTCTCGCAGGTGCTGGACGTGTACGGCTTCCGCGTGGTCGTCGATTCGATCCCCAACTGTTATGTGGCACTCGGCACCCTGCACGGGCTGTACAAGCCGATGCCCGGCAAGTTCAAGGATTACATCGCGATCCGCAAGATCAACGGCTACCAGTCGCTGCACACCAGCCTGATCGGCCCCTACGGCACCCCGGTCGAATTCCAGATCCGCACCCAGGAAATGCACCGCACCGCGGAAAGCGGCGTGGCGGCGCACTGGCTGTATAAAACCGGCGACCAGAACATGTCGGACCTGCAGCAGCGCACCCACGCCTGGCTGCAGTCGCTGCTCGACATCCAGCAGCAGA
>Ga0265797_10008127_pt1 | contig 14108 bp, 10 predicted proteins | sample P2T30metagenome_FD_192433 | JGI IMG/M metagenome (GOLD analysis project Ga0265797, IMG submission 192433) | Plant litter microbial communities from East Loma Ridge, Irvine, California - P2 T30 | ecosystem: Environmental > Terrestrial > Plant litter > Unclassified | place: USA: California... | reverse complement strand
GCTTCTTTCACGTGCACCAAGCATTGCGTGTGCTGATGTTGATTGCAACAGACAGAATTTACGGATTCCGTCTTTTGCCTTCTCGCCAACTCTGATGGCAGCGACGACGGGAAAGCTCACTTTGGTCTACCAGCCTTCACACCACCATGGTATCTACCGGGTATCATGGAAAATCTCCGCCGCTTCAGGATCAATATAATCCTTCCTGATCCTCATAGGCCTGAACTATGGATGGACACACTTGCTCAACAACTCACAAGCCTGGTACTATCAGTCGAGCAAGGAGTACACGTGAATGAAACTAAGATCTTGATCGCGACCTGGCATCAATTTCGCGAGTTCACCGCATGGCAGACAGAGGTACTGGGCTTGCTGAGAGGGCTGAGTTCCCGAGTACACACTCAAGTCAAAACTCGAAGTCTAGAAAAGAATCTGAGGGCTTCATTGCAGGAGCTTGATCTGGCAAGCAGATTGCGAGAAACGAATGCAAAGTGTGCTCCGAACGACTTTGCCGAGTGTTTTGACGAAGCGGAAAGTGACATGGACTGGGAGTGGGAAGGTGGCGTGCTTATATGAGATGAAATTGGTCGCGAGATTAGATAGTACGAACGGAGATAGATCACGACCCAGCAAACAACTCAATCGCGGTTTGGTATCAGATCCACGGTGCAAAAGAAATCTCAACACCATGAGGCAAGACGCCTCTCGATATCGTCTGCAGTGCGGTCTTGCTGATTGCATCCGGCAGTGTGAACCTTTGATGTTGAGTAAGCATGCTCTGCAAGTTCTCGGTGGGACGATCAATGGAGCACCATACGTTATGATGTGTATTTGTGGAAACGTTGGTCCTGTATGAAGGCTTCTGGTATCAGTAGCACCTTGTTTTTCCACAGCATTGCCAAGCCTAGAACAAGTCAGTAGAGCATGCGCTGCACCGCTCCTCCTACTTCAAGCTCTCATACCTTGCGAGAATTGTGGAGCGAACTTCGTGGACCTCATCGTTCATATGATATACGCGTGCCATCTGTAGTTAGGAATGTCAGCTGATGGTGCCTGCTAGACCCATGCACATTATGGCGTAGCAAGCGTACCCATCTGGCCATTTCAAGAAGTAATGGATCGATGCGAAAGAAATTTCGGTGACCGAATCAGAGTCAGATACAAATTTCCGCACAATGTACTCTGGGCTTGGCGAGGAGAAGGAGAATGTGCCAGCGCGGCCGGATGCGTGGTGTCCCATGTGATGACCCCTTCTGACCTACCGTATCCGCTTCGAACAAGAGTCCTGAACATCAAGCCAATGTAGGGGATCCAGTACCGGTACAAGCCCCGGATCGAAGTTGACTCGATCAGCCTCGCTGTCCTCCATAGGCAAGTTGTGGAAGTCGAATACGTGATGGCTGCGAGAAAATTGCTTTCAATGCTATACTGTAGCCAAGGCTAAGACCCGGTCACGCTGTCACAGATGATCGCCCGGTCATGTTCTCGTAGCTATTGACGCACGGTGATACTGTACATGTACTGTCTCATCGTCATGCAGCGATAATTAAGTAGAAAAGGCAAATATGAGGAAAGACTCAAAAGTGGTGGCGGCTCGATCTGTTCGAGATGGCGATGCGAATCGAACAGCTGAAAATCGTGCGAAAGCACATTTGGAAGCCGAAAAGCCACCTCAAGAATAATTCGAGGAAGCTCAAGCTGCGGGGCCTACGTAGATCACCTGATGTTGAAAAAGTGAACGAATCTCGCACGGTCGTGGACTTTGGCGAGGACCGTGTACCCGTGCGAGAACCTCTTCTGACGACCTCTAAATTAATTGGACTTTTCCTGCACACTGTAGCGCTTCCTTGTTCTACGCTATCTCCATTGATTCATTGACAAGCGAACCATGATCCCAGTCAACGAGATCCCTCAAACCTTTCTCTTCACTTCCGAGTCTGTCGGCGATGGACATCCAGACAAGATTTGCGACCAGATATCCGACGCGATCCTTGATGCATGATTGTTGCAAGACCGTCTCTCGAAAGTTGCTGTCGACACTGCTCTGAGTAAAGGGTTAGTCGTTGTGCTTGGGATCGTCACAACATCTGCGTTGTTGGACGTGGACGACATCGTGCGCGGGACACTCCGGGATATCGGCTACGACAAACCAGGCATGGACATCGAGTGAGATACATGCGAGATCATCAATAAGCTCGAGATGCTACGGCCAAGTCGAGAGGGTGTGCATTCTTCCAGCGTCGACACACAACAGCATGTCGCAGGCGATCAAGTACGTCATTTTTAGATGCTTCGCGTGCTATTCTCATCGTATGAGTATGCTGACGTTTTCTATCCATGTCCAGGGTAGTATGGTCGGCTATGCGACCCTCGAGTCCACCTCAATGCTGTGAGACGAACTAAGCTCCGTGATTACCTCTTTACCAGTCGAGCTAACACGACAAACGGAAGTCCTCTCACCCTAGAACTCGCAAGTCATCTCACCAGAGCTATGAGGTCAGCTCGGAAGTCGGGCTTGTTGCCGTGGATCAGACCAGATACAAAAGCGCAGGTGACGGTAAAGTACAGGTCCGAGGAGGGACATAATCAGCCACTGTGTGTGACTCATGTGGTTGTAACATTGCAGCATGATCACTCGCTCTCTCTACGAGAGATCAGGGCGAGCATCCAACATCACATCCTGGACAGTGTACTGCCGCTCGATCTTGTCAACGACGAGACATGTTATCTTGTGAGTGTCAGCGTGGCAAACATCCTGGATCGTCTAACAAAGCATACAGATACAGCCTTCTGGCAACTCAGGAATATCACCTCCCGGCAAATTTGTCGGTCTGACTGGTCGTAAGATCGTGGTTGACACATATGGCGGCTGGGCATCCCATGGCGGTGGTTGTTTGTCTGGGAAGGACTCTCGACAGGTGAGTCGCCAATACGTTTGAGATGACCAACGGCTTCAAGGAGTGCTAAGTTGCCCAGGTGGACAGGACAGGGGCCTATATGGCAAGATGGATCGCGAAGTCCATCGTGGCTTCCAAGCTCGCCACGCGATGCTGTGTGTAGGTCTCCTATTACAATGGCGCCACACATCCAATAAGCATGCTGATTGATACTTATGGCACGACCACTATATCGGCGGCAGCGCTTGAAGTCCTTGTGAAGCAGCACTTCACTCTGCGGCTTGAAGCGGTGGTGTCTCAATTGGGGCTACTCGACCCGATATATCTTTCGACCGCTCGCAATGGACACTTCGCTGACCCTTCGCTCCCGTGCGAGCGTCCGAAAATATTGAGAGTGGAGTGATCGATTACCCGAGACATCGGTGGTAGAGTTCAGGACACTGGAGTTTAGTGCCTCCCTGTCGAACTTTGGGATTGATACTCCACTAAGTCCTACATATTGCAATGTCTGTATTTGAATGCGGCCACAACAAGAAAGAAGGTGTGAAACTTGCAGTAACCCGCAATTGCTTCCACAAATTTCTCGTTCTCAAACTCGCTCGTGACTAGCTTCTTTGAGGTCGAGGACGACACCAGTGTCCTGTTACCTCACCACGGGACGTCATCATTTATCGTTTTTAAAGCGAGCTATGGTGTCGAACATGACGACCATGTACAAATCAATAACAGCGTGATAGGTTGCGCTTCTGATGGAGGTGTTGCCATTCGACTCTCAAATACCTGATATGGATAATCATCGATATAGTCGCCTGACGCTTCAGCCCACGAATAAAGACACTTTTACTCATACATAAGTTGTTCAAGTGTTGGCCGATCTCATCCTCCATGTGCCGCGCGCGACCCTTGCCGATGGTAATCAGTGGACTGCTTCGTCTCATCTTCGTAGACGAAGCACCAACCACCCAAATGTCCTCAGTACGGCGATGATACCCAATATCGAAGCCAGACGTTGGGCAAGACCGTCGGAGCCGATATCGTAAAGCTGGAGTATGTGGCGTCCACTAATTGAGCACTCTCCAGCAGAAGGATTCTCGTAAACACAGCTACATCTGCTGCTGTCATCTGTACTTGTGACACATGAGTACACACGACGTTCGAACTCGTTGACCATCATACCCTGGAAAACATAAGCCTGATAATCGATGTAGTGGAAAACATACTTCCAGAAAGACTTGAAGGCATCACCATGAACCATAAACCCCCCTGTACACATCCAGATGCCATTCCACAATGCGGTGATAGTCAACGAGGCCACGAAGATAGGGACTGCCGAGCTGACCAGCACAGCCAAAGACTCCGCTGCGACGAGATCGAGAAACAGCCACAGTATCCAAGAGCAATATCCTCCAAGAGATGGTCGGAAGTTGCACAACCAGTAGGCCACTGAAGAGAACAATACTGAAAAGCTCAACAAGAATGGGAGGCCGACAAGAAAATTCGAGAGGACGAACAGAGAAGGTCCATAGAGTCCATCCGCTCTCTCCTTCTGGAACACGGCCTTGTCCTCAAGGAATGCCGGGATGGAGGCCACCGCCATCAATGACATAAATGCGCCGCCGAAGAAGATGGCATTGATGAACGATTGGGCGTTCCTGTCTGTAGGCTCCAATCTCAGCCAGACCGTCCCTACCAACAGTGCGAGACCGAGGATCATGACCGCTCGGATCGCATATGCGGTAGCGTCTCGAAAAGCCTTCAGAAAACCGCGGTGTACAAGTGTGTAAAGGATGGCGATCTGGTCCACGGTACTTGCTGTCTCCCTGCGACTTGGAAGTGCAGAAGGAGTGCTGACCGGTGGGGTGGGTCGACTGTCGTGCGAAGCAAATATGGCAAAGCAGGGCTGCGTTGCGACCTGCAGCAATTGTTCTGCTTGGTTCGCATGTGACCAGGTTTCCGGGCACAGATGGCGAGTTATCGATGTGCTCTCTGCAATGCAGCCACTAAACAGCTGTCGGCCACTCTTGTGCAACAGGAGCAAGTCATCGAATGCTTCGAAGACATCATTCGAAGGTTGTTGAATGGAGGCTAGTATGATCATGCCTTGGTTCCTGGCTATGTCCTTCAACCTCAATATCACGGCCAAAGCAGTGAACGAGTCTAGTCCCGACGTTGGCTCATCTAGCAGCAGAATCGCAGGCTGGGTGACCAGTTGAGTGGCGATTCCCAATCGTTTCTGTTCGCCGCCAGATAGTTTCGGATCGCCACCCCACGCCGACCCTATCCTCTTGTTGGACATCTCCGTTGTCAGGTCGAGGTCGCAGAGGAGCTTCGAAACCAGTGCACGACGCTCGTTGCTTTCTTTCGCCGATGGTATCGCTAGGCGATGCGCGAATTCGAGGGTCTCTTTGACCGATAGTGAGCCAATGAGGGGAATGTCTTGCTCGACATATGCTGTAAGTCTTCGCAAGCGTTGTCGTCCGCGGGAATTGCGTATCGTGTCGAAGCCGTCAAGTCGAATCTCGCCTGCGCTGGGAGCGATCTTCTGGCCAAGGACATTGAGTAGAATCGATTTACCTGCACCACTCCGAAGGTGTCAGCGAGATTCGACACTGCACGATATGCGATAGCCGCGTGACCACATGCTCACTGTCACTGCGACTTTGTACTTACGAAGGACCCAGTATGGCAAACAACCTGCCTGCTTCGGCTGTACCTGACAGCCCACTTGAGAACAATCCGCTTTTCCGTCCATCTGTTTTGCGGTCGAAGGAGATATTATGCCAGGAGAACTCGGTAGGCTGCCCATGTATGGGCTCGGCGCTGACGTCGTCGAGCTCGAGGTTTTTTTCCCTGACGCTAACGACTGCAGCCATCTGGATCTTCTCAGAGGTTCGGAGAACGATGCAATAGCGGGATTCTGGTACACAAAAAGAAGTTTTGTTGTCTCAAGAGGACTGAAGCAGCTCGTCCGGTCGGACGAAGCGTTTTGTCACGGCAGATGCTTGGCATTCTCCACCATACACGGCCTTGGTGCAAAGAGCGCTCCCATGTGGCGGCCGATGCAGATTCGCTGGATGGCTGCGATTCATCTGAGTGAAATCGCGAAGATGCCTAGTATAATTTCGATTTCCTGGAGCGTGCGTATCTAGTACCTTGTGGACTGTATGCAAGGAGAGTACATTATCTTACCGCTCGGTGAAAACGCCGCTTACAGCATTTTCCCAATACGCGGATGTGCTTATCAGCGACTATCCTGAGTGTCTCGTAGCCCGAGATCGAACACCTTCTTTGTCCTGGATGTTCAACAGGATATTGCGCGGTGGCCTTGGGTCCCCATTCTGCCAGTTCCGAACTTCGTCCGCGGCTCTTGCTGCGATGGCCAATTCCGCTGTGTCTCTGGAGATCTTTCCCCGCCTCCACTGTATCTCGTGTGACATGCGCCATTCTAAAACCCTGCCGGGGCGGCGAAATCTAGGCCCGTCGCGTAGCGCAACGCGTATCTGCTATCTATCGTAGTTAAAGGACAAGCACACGGATCTAGCCGCTAAACATCTATCCTCGGCCCATGAACCCTAACGTCCGTGAAAAGCAATTTGAAACGCCCTGCATTTGCTACCATCACGCAACATTCTCCTAACGTTGTTGTGTACGTAGAGTGTGACAATGACACAAATTGAGCCTGAGTTGACCGAAAGACCTCACACATCACAATCTGTGAGTCAGCACTTTGTAACATGGTTTTCATTGCTCTCGCGAGCGATCTTTTCTCTTCTAGGTAATGGCATTTCAAGAAACGACCATTGTTATCACTTTTTTTGGAATAGAATCAGATCAGTTTTGGAGAATGAGTGTTTGTTTTGGCATGACTCTAAAGGGTCAACTTAGCACCGCTTCCACTGCTTGATCCAATGCTCCATCCATTCTATAGACACCGGCCGCATCTCCTTCAACGTAGAGCTCAAGTGTTCTGTATTTTCTGTCGAGAAAGATGCGCTCTCAATGGACTGCTGCGCCATATCTTTCAAGAAGTCCAGAAGTCTGATGGCAGGTATATCATCGATGTTCGCCGGTCCCTCGGAGGCTCGCTTCAAACAATCGAGCCATTCAGTGAAAGCCACGATCTCCAATCGTCGATCTGGATTCAATTTGTGTGACATCTCGTGTGCCATGTTGGTCCAGTAGGCCTTCTTTGGGTTCACGAAGTGCATGTATCTGGTTTTGCCAGATATGTTTGGCGACGAATCAGACAGCAAAGCTTCGGCCAGTGCACCGGCTAGGATGTCGACAGGAATCCAATCCATGCAATCTAGAGCTCCGAGATTTATTGGAATCTTGCCCAAATGTTTGCAAGTAAGCAAGATGCTCGGGAACCATTCTTTTGGAGACCACATGCCTTTTGACGACAAGACTGGCCCTGCAATCTGGCCCACACGATAGATGGAGACCGGTATCTTGAGACTGTCGCAACCTTGGGCCAAGATGAGTTCTGCCAGGAGCTTCGATTGGGCATAGCCCATGTTTCCAGCCGCGCTGAGGTCCTCGATCTTCAACTCTGGGACTTCAAATGATCGTCTCTTGGTCCAGCCACTGGCAACACCGACGCTGGATACGAAAGATAGACTCTGTAGTAACGGCATGTTCGCGGCCATCGTGAGGAGTTGCAGACAACCTGCGAGCTGAGGCTCGAATGATGACAATTTGAGATTGAAATCGACTGGCCAAGAATTGTGGATGATATGAGTAGTCTTGGACGTCAGCTCGTGGTAAGCATCGGCTCCCAGTCCCAGTTGGTTTTTTGCGAGCTCGGTCTCAATGAAAGAAACTTTGCCGAAATCTTCAGTCAGTCCACGCGAGCTGTGAGAAGCTGTCTGTCGCTCTGCACTGCTTCTGGATCTATTGAGGCAAATCACTCTCTGGACTTTCTCGCTGCGCACCAATGTATCAAGAATGTAAGAGCCCAGAGATCCCGTCGAGCCAGTGAGAATCACAGTTTTATGGTTCGTGGGCGAATTTGCCAGAGCTTCAATCTCTTGGGAGAACGTTTCAAGTAGCCGACTCATCTCACTGCTGTCCCCATCATCCAAGTTAGACTTGGAACCTTCTTTGGTCAATTGAAGCAGCGCGCTCGCCAGAGCAAGACAGCTCGGGTTTCGATAAATCATTCTCGAAGTTAATGGGAACGCAGGCTGGATTCCCTGGCTTGCCATACTAGTCTTGATATGTCGGAGCAATCTTGTTACTCTCAAAGAGTCGAAGCCACACTGGAAGATGTTGTTGTCTGGGTCGACGGCCCTGCCCAAGTACAGGTCGCTTGACAAAAGGTCAGCCAGACAAGAAATCAGCGACGGTTCGTCTCCGAAGTTTAGCTCAGAGGCTTGGACACACCCAGTAGCGATATCAGCTGACGCGTAGAGATCCGAGATTACTGACGAGAGCAGCGCGACTGTCGCAGCCCGTCGCACCTCACCTTTCGGTGACCTCAAAAAGGATTGTGAAGGAGGCAGGATTTTGATGTGCGAGGCATGAATCTGGGCGTGCTGGGGAAGTGTCCTGTTGGCTTCTTGGACTGCGTCCAAGAATGAGCGCTGACAGGCTCGGCGATGCTCATTCTCAATAGCGGGACTGAGGGGTTCGGTTAAAAGCGCGGCCTGCGCATGGTTGCCGCCCACCATCATGGCCGACTTCACATCTGGGTGTCCCGTCACAATAGACTCTGCCACCGCCGGACAAAACTTTTCGCCGTTGGAAAGAACTATGATGTCGTCAAGGCGACCTCGATAAGCCCATAAATTAGGCTTGTCTGAGTGCTGCTCGTAGAGATCTTTCGAGCAGTACTCGTCAAGTTGCGGGAAAGTCCAGAAAATTGCCTGATAGGTACGCCAATGGCGATGTCTTACGATCACAAGTTCGTGCAGATTATCTTGGCGGTGTCGGAACTCGATTCCCTGTGACGGATGGAAGTTGTGATAAAGCCACTCGTCTTTGGAAGCTGGGACAAACTCGGGCAGAGTGTTCATCTCAGTAGATCCGAGGAGATTGTGCACCCTCGTCTTCTCCCATAGCGCATCACCCGCTGCACGGGAAAGCGGCCCTCCCCCGAAGCTAACACTTGACCAGCGCGCGATCTTGGAAAGAGCGTGGCTGTCTCTGACGAACTCTTCCAATATCGACGGAGCGACGACGCCAGCTTTCGCTAGGTCCAAGTCCAGCGCAAGCTCTACAGTGCTTACTGAAGGCGGTTGATCGGCAGGGCCCAGGATGAGGACCGTTCCATGGAAGACTGACCAACCAAAGAAATTCAAGCCGGCAGCATGGAAGGGTGGTAGAGTGATGTATAATTCTCGATCGGCCCACTCTCTGACATTCAAGCACTGCTTGCCAGTTGCGAGCTGTTGGTGGAAGTCAAGTGTAGCATAAAGTCCATGAGTCACATCGACTACTTTAGGAGAACCGGTCGAACCAGAAGTGTGAAGTAGAACGAACGGCTCTGAGAAGTCTCGGCAGTATTTGATGTTCCAGGGTAGAGGGTTGATCGTGGGCACGAGAAGTTCATCCAGCGTGGGTATGCAGATGACCGTAAGATTGTGTCCAAATACAAGTGATTCCAACGTCTCGTTGAGAGGGACTTCACGTGGTCGAAGAAATACCTGGCATCCAGTCTGTAAAACCAGCGAAGTATGTGTTTCCAGGTCGTTTCTAGGTGACGAGAACAATGGCTAGACATCTTTTTTAGCTTGGAACATTCTCAAAAGACTGACAGATCAATGAGCTCACTTTCAGATTGCACTTGCAGGCTGCGCAAGCCAGGATAAAGTATCGAAAATCTGAGGGACCAATGTAAAGAGCCAAATTGCTCCACGATTTGGTAGCGACGTGATCGTGGAGATACCATGCCAAAGTATCGATTGCCCGAGCAAGAGCTGAGAATGATACTGTACGAAGCTCGCCCCGCTCAAAGGTTGTCGACGAGGTAGCATATCGCGCCCATGTACGCTCGGGGGATGTTCTGGCTAGATGATCGATTGTTTCTGGAATCGTCCGTTCTCCGCAGCACATCGTGGATGCGACGATGTCTGGAATGTCAACAGGCTTAGAGCCAGTAGGGAGCGCACTTGTGAACATTGATGATGTGGCGAGTTATGAAGCCACATGATGGAATCACGACTGGCCAGGATTTCCATTATAGAAAATTTACCGTCAAGTGCTGCTGTAGACGAAAGGCGAACATCACAACTCCACGGGCCGAAATGCACAGTATCGGACGCTACTCAAGACCACTTGACTTCGCGAGCAGGGTTCTGGTTCGTGCGCTTGTCCGCTCAATGCTGTACGAACCGTAGATCTAGGGTTGGGGTGGGGGGCGACGCGGAATTTCCCAACAGACGGCCAGCGCTGCGCTTGCACACAAAAGACGCCTCGCCTAGCGGCAAAGTGCACGGTCACACAGTCGAAGAACGACCGTGCGCACTGTAGTAGTTCTGGCATGGAAGCTTTGTTATGGGAATCCAGACATCGATGATTACACACGAGCATGATCCGAGTATGTCTCACTCTGTCTCGACGGCCTATCATTCAAATACTCTCGCGACCATGGTAGAATACTCCAGTTCGAGACGGAATACTTGGTGTGCAAGCTCGCGGGACGTGGAAACCATGTCATGGACGCTCCTTCGATCGCAGTCGCGATATGCACAGGATCCGGTATTCCACGCTGGTAGATATAGCGAATCTGATCAAGTACGGACATCTCACCTTCGTACCGTGCGGGTATGCCTGGATGGCCTACCGCCTCTTGAATTTGTACAGCTCTCCGAGCACTTCGCGACGATATCGTCGCGCGGTGTGAAAGTCATGCACAATTGTACCTCGTATGAAAATGATGAGTATCGTGGACACTCGTGCTCCACCAAACATTGGCGGGTGCTAGAGCGGCGACGACCTTGGGCGTTACTGTAGTTCCCTCCAAGGCGTCTCTGTCAATTGATCTCCATCCACTCGTTGTTCTCACGCGAAACATGGCCTTCATGACAACCATCATATACGCAGCGGAGTGACAACAGACTGCCACGTCGGACCCGGTCAAGTGCGCGCTACAGAGCTGCTGGTGTGGGGGAATGCGGGAGTCACCATTCTGGAGTCTGTTCCTCCAGCCTACCGTAGCACTTTCGCAATCGAACGGCCGAGCCTGGTAACATAGTCAGTCCGTCTCAACAGGATGGAGATCCGATCCCGATGTGAACACATGCGCACCGGAAGCCATGATAAGAGCGACCTAGGAACCTTGACCACCACTACTGTATCGACACTGCTTCAGCTCAAGACAGAACATTTCGCTTAGTGGATGTACAGCCAGTCCCCAACATGATGATGAATCCTCCACCCGACGCGATCGCGGACATCTCTGCAACAAACACAGAAGACAACGAAAAGAGTCGAATTCAGCGGCTCGGCCGCTCGCGCCCACGTGAGTTTCAATCCGTCTGGGTTGAGACTGCATTCCTGTCCTGCATCGCCATGTCACTGCTGCTAGACGAGTACCTCGCAAGTGGCTTCGTGTCGTTGGTACCGAGACTGGCGATCGAGCTTGATCTATCGCGTTCCTTCACTACCTGGGCAGTGAGCGTGGTGCCTCTGATTGTTTCGTCCTTTCTCTTGGCATTCGGACGGCTTGCAGACCTTCACGGATTTTACGTCGTCTACCTGGGAGGCCTAACGTGGGTATTGATATGGAGCTTCACAGCGGCTTTCGCGAAACATCGTGTTCTCCTGGTGTGTTGCAGAGCCATGCAAGGTTTCGGCTCAGCGGCCCATCTGTCGGCTGGCCTGGGTATGCTAGGTGCTATCTACCGTCCAGGGCCTCGCAAAAATCTGGTCTTCTCTTTGTATGGGGCCATGGCTCCTCTGGGGTCTTTCCTTGGGCTCGCCACCGGGGGCCTGGTATCGCAATACACCCATTGGCGATGGTACTTTTGGATCGGCGCGCTTCTGGCCGGTGTTTCCTGGATCGGCATCTGGACTACAGCTCCAAGAAGGCTAAAGGCGAGCAATAAAGACCTGCAAATGGATTGGCTGGGCTGTCTGACCATCAGCACGGGCGTGGTGATGTCTGTGTTCACGGTCACCGAACTTGCTCATGCACCGCAGGGATGGAAGACCCCATACATTATAGCAAGCGGCTGCGTCGCCCTTCTGGCGCTCGGTTCTGCCATATACATCGAAGGTTGGGTGGCACGGCATCCGTTGTTGCCGGTATCAGTGCTTAAAGTCGACTGTGTCCGACCAGTGTTGATTGGGTTATTGCTGAACTATGGCACGATCGGCATATACATGCTCTACGCGACTTTGTAGTATGTTTTTATCCACTTCTGTGTCTCCAGACTTGCATTGCTGACCTGGTCCAGTATTCGCAACATCATCGGCGCGAATGCATTACAGTTGATTGCGTGGTTCACGCCGATGGCCGTCGGCGGCTGCTTCCTGGCCATTTTTGGTGGATTTTTGCTCCATCTGGTCCCAGGAAAAATCATGTTCCTCATTTCTGGTACTTCTGGGATTGCCGCATCACTGATGTTCGCTCTCGCTCCTTCTCATGCCAATTTCTGGAACTGTGTGCTCCCTGCAATGATCTTCGCCACTATCTCGATTGACCTGGTATTCAATTGTGCCAATGTCTTCTTTTCCACCTCGCTCCCAAGGAGTCAGCAGGGTCTTGCTGGTGGGTTGAGTAACGCTCTGCTCCATCTGAGCGTGGCGGTTCAGCTCGGATTTGCCGAGGTTGTCACGGCTGGAACCTCTTACAAAGGGAAAGAACGCAGCTACAAGAACGTTTTCTGGTTTGCGGTCGCTTGTGGTACTGCTGCGTTGATCATCTTCGCGCTATTTGTCCGCATTGGGAAAGCCACGAGTGAGCTGACAGCGGAAGAGAAACTGGAGATGGATGCGAATGACCATACGAGACTACACGAAGCCGAAACAACTCTCCACTTCTCCAACGGCACGAGAAGCACCGTCTCGATGGATATTGTAGATTATAAGAGCACACTCTGAGACCTTTTCGCCGGGCGAGCTAAATTCCCAGCCCGCATGCCCACGGATCACCGTCACCGCAGTATGACGGAAATGTCGGGGAGATGACTCAGAAGTCACGGAGGTCGTATTTATGGAGGCTTCACGGGGCATTCAGTGCGGTACGTGGGAAGAAGCGTGTCGTGATCTAAATTCTTTTGCGAGATTGTGGTGTATGACACAGTTCTGCTTGCACTAGCGCAACGGCATATCTAAGCGAATGTGCGCCCACTTGCCGGTGACGAGATTGCGGCCGCCGGCTTTCCTCGTTAAATTCCGCTTGATATGTAGCCGAACAATTTCATGAGACCAAAGCGACAGCTTCCGTTCTACCACATTGGCCGCACCGTTCGCAAAATTGTCCACTGCCTAATAGACAGTGGATATGGTGCGAGTGGAGTCATCGACGACATTACATGTCGGGCTTGCTATATTATCTTACTTCTCAATCCTACGATACTTGATGAGTCTTTCCTACCGAGACCCAACCTCAATCTTCTTCCGGCCTACAAAGGCATTCGCTCCTGGGTATTCGAGAACCAGACAGGTACAGGCCAGGACCTACGTTCAAAATGCATCGCCATCAGCACAGTCCGCTCGATCTGCCACGGATCATCGTCTTTGCGTCGGCATCGTTTCCGTTCAGAGGCCGGAATTGTACCTCGACATCGCCATCGGCTCACTGCTTGAAGGGCTCGCGGAAGACGAACGCAACGACATATACTTGATCGCGTTCATTGCAAACACCGATCCCCACGACCACATCTCTTACCAAAGCCCATGGCTCCATGACCTTGTCGACCGGGTTCTCACGTATGATGACATACCCAGCGAGCGGAAAGCGGAACTTGCCAAATTGGAGCGTGAAGATATCGAACATCGTGTCAAGCCGTTGCTCGACTACATCCATCTCCTGCAGACGTGTGCTGCGACAGGTGCTGAACATGTTCTGATGCTGGAAGACGATGTGATCGCTGCTGCCAACTGGTTCCACCAAACGAACACGACGCTACAGTCTTTGGAACAGCATCGGGATTTCGACAGAACTCTCTACCTCTGTCTTTTCTACACCTCTCATCTGCTCGGTTGGAACAGCGAACACTGGCTCATTTATGCGATTACATCTTCTGCTGCGGCGTTGACATT
>Ga0265797_10008124_pt1 | contig 14110 bp, 18 predicted proteins | sample P2T30metagenome_FD_192433 | JGI IMG/M metagenome (GOLD analysis project Ga0265797, IMG submission 192433) | Plant litter microbial communities from East Loma Ridge, Irvine, California - P2 T30 | ecosystem: Environmental > Terrestrial > Plant litter > Unclassified | place: USA: California... | reverse complement strand
GTTTCATGATAGCATCAAGTCCCCCCCCCCATACACCCTCTCCCGAATACACATCATATCAACACCCTCACAAGCGCCAAGTCCAGGTCCACGTCGTCCTCGCGCTCAATCATACGCCCAACAAACCCCCGGTAGAACCGAAATGTAAGCTGCTATTAGCATGCCAAGACCATAAAGAGGCTCAAGATACTCTTTGTAGCGCTCACCTCAACTGCCCATCTATGCTCTCGGCTGGTCTAGAGAGAACACGAGGATAGAAGAAGTATCGTTCTTCTTGCGACACGGTCTGCCACCGTTCTTATAGAAGAAGTACAATGGACCGTTCACGTGCCGCTGAGGAGTTGGACTACAGTGAGGAGCCAGGGAATCTGTTCAATGTGAGTAAAGGGTAACTTGCAATGACAAAGTCGAATGAGAAGGCGACTTACCTGGCAGGTTAGCTATGACAAAGTTGATATTTAGCCACTAGTTTAAACATGGCCGAGATGGGATTCGCTCCGTCATGTCTTACTACAAAGGGCACCTGATGTCACTGTCAAGACCGCCATGTAACTTGCTATAGCAAGTACGGAAAATACATGGCGGAGGCTTTCGAGTGACACCAGGTATTCTTCGGCGCGTGAGTGTGCAGCAGCGCCATGGGGAAGGTAGAAGCTACGTGCCCGTGCCTTGACGATGTCCAAGTACCAGCTTGTGAGGGCTGTACTGCTACGCATGACAACCTACTGGGTGGCTGATGCGCGCCTTGCTCCTTCTATTTCTGCCTTGTGTGCGCGAGCCGGCGTGGTTGACGTTGCGTTCGAGGAGGAGAGTGCGCAGGGATCGCGCGCGTTGGTAGGGGGAGGCGCTGCCGTCGTAGGCGTGGAGAGACTGCTTGACATACGTCTGATCAGCATGGTTCGAGAACACTTTCGTTTGGAGTGGATGGACAAGAGAGGCATCAGAGTGGTGACGTAGTTTCTTCAATGCAGAGTTCAGACTATCAGATACCATTGTAGGGTCACCGCTGTCTCATCATCTGCCGATTGCGAAGAGGACAGGATGTAGACGTACCGTAGTTGGATCAATCGCGACGTTCAATTTGATTCGCGTTTTGAAGATGGCGTCCGTTGTCTAGTTGATCTCGCAGATGTCAGTGAAGTTCAACAACGGAGAGAAGCAGAAAGAAGGAGCAATGTCTCGTCAGAAACGTAAACCAACGATTAGCACCCTCATATTGAGAAGCGACTTGAACAATTCGGGAGTTGGGCGGTTGATCATCTTGCGAGAAAGTAGAGAGTGGACGCGCGCTTACGTACCTGATCTGATCGGTCAAGAAGCAAAAGTTGCTGAAGCTGTCAGTTGGGCGGACCGTGTAAACTCACTGCGGTTCTGTGCAATGGTTAGCGAATGCTCATCGAGTAAAGAAAGAGCGTGTGTGGAAAGGATCGGGGAACGTCAGCTGGAATGAGTACGATGTTGTCATCAACGGACTCAGACAATATCGGTGGTATCATCATGGTATCGCTAGAGGATGAGGGGGGATTGACTTACCTTTGTGGTTTTGTGTGCCATCGGAAGAGGCAACAAAAGGACGATGTAGCTGCTGTCCTGGTACGTCTGGGTATAACACGAGATCAGTGGGATCCAGAAGATAGACTTGAAGGATGGCAGGAAAGGTGTTGGCGGATCAAGAGATTAGCATTGCGGATGAGTGTATCGTCGTACTAGCTGCTAAAGAACTGAAGGGTTTTACGCCGAATTCCGTTACAACGTTCCCCAAAGGCCGTGGTTCGAGAAGCTGAACCACAGCTCGGTTTGTTTTCATGGTAGCAGTAGGTAACAGTAGTGAGTTGGCACTTACCGGCATGAGACGCAACAACCGTGCGGGCACTGCTCTTGTCGACCCGGCGCCCAGGCGAAGGACGTAGGGTTGGCCAAGCTGGACCACTGCATCTCGTGTGGACGAGGAAGTGACGGGCACCATGTCTAGATACTACGGAAGGTCAGCGGATATCAAGGAGTTGGAACGAAACATGTGGAGAAAGAAGCCGGCGTATCAAAGAAGATTAGTTCTGTCTCTTTAGACAGCTGCTGGAGAGCTCAAGGTTCTTAGGCCGAACTCCGTTGCAGCGTTCCTCGACGGATCAAAGAGCAGCGTGTTCTTTGAGAATAATCGGGTTGATATCATTGCAGGGGAGGGCGAGGGCAGTGGAAAGATAGAACTTACTGATATGCAAACTGAAACCTGTAGTAACAGCTCATGCTGATGCGAGTTATCGAAAGAGAACACAGTGCTTGAACGAGGGCGACTTAGCTGCTGCCCGTAAGGTGACAGTAAAGTATCCAGTCGAACAGGACGAATGCGGCGGGAGTCTCTCCTCTGGGCCGAGGTGCTGAAAGCGGAGGACTGCGAAGAGATGACACAGATCAGTTAGCGAATGCCAAAAAATCTGAGGTAGAGTTGAATGGGACGAGCAATATAACGGTTCAGACTGATCTGGAATCTTCAACATGTCCCCCTCCGGAGAAGCTAGAGAGGCTGCTGAAAGCGACCATCACCTAGCGACCAGATTATATAGGAGGGGCAGGATTGTGGATGCTCAGAGGTATAATCATAAAAGTGTGACGAGCGAGCAGCGGAGGGGAACTTACCAATCCGAATGCGCACAAGCCACTTGTGTTCTCCAATGTCCGAAGGTGGAGGAGATGGTAGTCTGAGCGGTAGTGACACGCGACAGCCTGGCGTCGCTCGAGGTCGCCTCGAGAGACCTTGCAGATAGCGTGTGGGACTACAAAATAGCTGTCAGCATACAATCTTGGAAAGATTTTCAGCGCAATGCGTGGGTATGCTGTCCATAAGAAAGCTTTTTCTATCATCAACTGCGAACCAGCTACAGAGTAGCGGTTCTACATGTGTCAAAAAGAGTAGCTTCTGCCAACGGCAGGGATCATCATCGGCGGTGGGGGTGAGCAAGAAGAGGAGAGGACATACAGAGAGTGAATACCCAAATGCCGAGAGGTAGATTATGGATGTCAGAAGCTGCTGACTGGAGGTGACGCGCTGCTGGTGTGCGTCGCGGTCGAGTGACTGTTGTCGCTCCCATGCATGCGGGGGTTGACACTGCCATCTCAAAGGACGAGGAAGCTGTGGAAAAGAGTGACAAAGGTGCTGGTAATGTAAAATAGGTGGAAGAAGATGTAAGGGAGAATAAGATCATGGGGTGCGAGTGTGTTGTGGAAAAAAACGGTGAGTAGGTGGGTGAGGACAAAATTGATCGAGCTTGTTGACGTAGCGACGACAGCACTAAGGCCATGCGCGTTTGACTGGAGGGAGATTACAAATTGCGCGTCCCCAAAAGTCAAGGGGACCAGAAGAGACGCCCTGGCGGTGCAAAAATCGACAGCATCATGTGCGCTGCTAGCTTGATGAATATGAGCCGTCGAGGTCTCAGATGCAAGTTGAGATTACGTGTTGCGTACATGGCGAGCTTACGCATGCGATTGCGCGCAATTGCGAGGTGACTTAGAGAATTTCAGGTCGAGGGACCTCTACGTTGCTGAGCTGGACCTATTGTGACTCGACTAGAATCTGCATGCTGTATGTATAGACCATATTGAAAGCTTCTAGTATAATAGCAATTGATGTAGCTCTCTGCTGAAGGTCTGATATCTATTATCCGAGTTTGTTGCTATTGACGTGTTGCTCGGACCCCAGTCCTATATCTTCTCCTCGTTGCTGGACTCGATCGAACTTCAGAACCACCAACTCCTCATACCGTAAGTTTTGAATCCCAGTTATCGTTAAGATCGTACTACACTGCATGACTATCATGATAATTAAGGCTGACAATTGCGACAGACTCAACAAAACATCACCAACAACCTCAAAACCAATCCGACACCACTCAAACCATCACTATATCACAATGATCGACGGATCAGCCTCCTATTCGCTGGCCAGGATGTACTGGTACTTGGGAGTCGCTGCGCGCGCGCGCGAGGCCATTCCGGCCAACATGGCCTAGTCAAGGCTCGCGACAAACATCGCGTTCCTCCACCACCAAAACTACTTGAGGAGGATGAACGAGGAGGAGAAGGAGGAGCAAGAGAGGGAGCAGGCTGCTCGCGCTGAGGCCGAAGAGGCCAGGCGCCTTCAAAACGTGAGTATTCCCATCTTTGTGTGCTTTTGGCTCGTCAATCCAAAGTTGTCACAATGCTGACTTTCTACTTCTAGTTCTGGAATCGTCTTCGTCCCGCCGCCCGCGACCGCGCCTTTCGCCGCGCCTTCCTCAGCGCAAAGCTGCAAGGCCGCCGCCGTTGATTCGGCATACATGTTCTGAGAGATCTGGGTTCGGAGCATAGCGAGGGCGCTGGGGCGTTGGTGTAGATACACCACAAAAAGACACGATTCCGCACTTTCTCCATCCAATTGTTGTAACATGCTGACGTGACTTAATCCATTGACGTGTTCCAGAGCTTCTGGCACGATGTGATTTGCGAGCTACTGGGTACTCTGATACTACAAACAGCCCGCCAAAAAGCCACTTGCTGACGACATGGTCGTTGCGGGGGGAGCCATGTGATGTGAAGTAGCAACGTAGCCCTCCTGTCTCTTCCTCAAGTCACTGGCAAGCCAGACAACGAGATGGAAAGAAGTAAAAGGTATTCAAAAATTGAGTCTAGGACTGAACCCAAAGGCAGTTCCGGACCACAGATGGATGTAAGCTTCGGAAAAGTCCTCACTAGCTAGACACCGCGCAAGGCCGAAGCAGCGACTTGTTTGTTCCAAAAATTGGTGACGACAAAAGTAGTTTTCTGGCGAACAGAGAAAGATGCGGCGGCACTTGATGGACCCAGAAGCGCACGGACGTTGATCGAGTGCGGCAACCTGGGCGGCTCGATACGTCACTGTGAATTTCCACGGCCAATGTCCCAGATTGCTCCCGAAGATAAGCCATGACTGAGACCTTTCAGACTATAACAACCGAGCGTCAGATCACGTGAGCGCTGAGACGCCAAGCGGCAGGCCAGTATATAAACCCCTCATCCCCTGTCCCTTCTACTCTTGCACCAGCAGCTCTACACCTGCACCCGCATGCATATACTCGTATATGTGAGGAGTCTTACGCGATTGCGTCCTTGCTTCTCGCGCGCGTTAGCTGCTCACTTTGCATGTTTCCTCAATTTTTACATCCAGCTGGTGGGTCACTGGGCTTGCTCATACTCACTGGCACAGTGTCGCCAGTAATGCACTACTTCTGGCTGACGCGACCTTTTTCATTGAGTCTTCTCGCTTGCGAGTTGCTTGAGGAAGAAGTTCCTTCTCTCCATTGCATGATAGCAGTCACTGACATTCTCTGATCTTTTGGCGTCAACTGCTGCTTTGTGAATGCAATACCACCAGGATTAACGAGGTATCAATTGGAATCGTGACAACTCAAGTTGGATAGAATGATGAGATGGCTTCGCGAAGCCTCGCAAGTGTCGTGTTGACAGCACTTCGTGGTGTCGTTATGTTTACATCCAACGGTGACGTGTCCAGCACGCCGAGTCAACAATTTTGAGCTCACTGTTAACTTCGCATTACTTGATGATGTGCGCAAGTGTTGACGCGTACCATTTTAATCTACTCAGGCCGTTACCGCTGCTGATGTCCTACGCAGCAGCCTGCGCACCCAACTGAGCCTCCATCAGATCGGCTGAACGACTTCTCCCCGCGATCGATTGATCATCTCAGAAAGGAGGTCATCTTGGGGATTGTGCATCCAATTCTGAGACGACTTTGGGAACGGTGGGCGCGAACATGCCAGCTTTGCATCCAGATGGCCTGGCTGGTCCAGAATTGCGCGACCAAGGTAGCTACTCCGATTTCGACAGGATGTAATTCGGTGTACAGCTGCGTCAGAGCATGCCAGAAGTATGAGCTTCGAACTTATGCTATGTGCGAATGTGCCCAGTATACCAGACCCTGGCGCAGTGCGCTCGCGCCAGCCAGTCCGCGGTAAGGCCCGTACCGCGGTCATGGTCTTGTCTGAGGTGCCATCGTGCTAGACTTGCGACAAGATCATCACAAGTTGCATTTCAGATATAAAAAATCCAAAACGTAGCTCGTAGCTCGTAGCTCGTTCTATCATCCACGACGTCGTTGCCACGGTTGACGCGCGGATGGTGTCGTGATGCGTCAAATGACATAATTTGCGTTGACAGTTTCTGACAGCGGACCTCCGTACTTATGATATTCATTCAGCGGTAATGAACGCAATTGAGCTTTTCAAACTTCAGCCAGACTTGGGGCCGTTGAGTACCACTAATCTTGCACAAGTAACAGGTAGCATTGGAAAAGGTTCTTTCAAAATAAAGGCCTATCTCAGTCTCACAAGCACCATGGCATGCACGTTTCAACGAGCTTGTAAGAATTCAGTGGTATTGGAGCATGAAGTCTATCTGAATGCACTCCGGCTACGCTCATAGGTACAGGCACCGTAACCCTAACCCGTACAATGCTCTCTTACCATCCAACCTTAGCCACAAGACACCATGCCTTGATGCCCACTGTGACAAGCTATCTCCTTGTGCGGCGTCCCCTATCCATTGAACCGTTATCCTGAACTACACCGACCCGAGGTATGGCAACGAATGATCGCGGAGGAGACATGTTGTCGAGGTCGAGGTCGAACGGGGACGTCGATAGCACGGGAGGGCGACTTGGATCCTAGAGCTCATGCAATTATCCGACAGTCTATAGCCAAGAGAATAAGTACTTACCTCTTGTTGATGTTGAGGACGCTCGACCAGTATCACGAGCTTCATTTGGTTTCGCCTCGAAAGGTTACTTATCTTTGGCGGCACTCAACGCCAGAAGCTTTGCCAAAGTCCCAACTATCCGCTTGCACAGATAGCCGCATCGGCATACCACTGTCCTCGCCTAGCGCGCAGTCAATTAAGACCAGTTGCATAGCAAGTATACCGTCCTCGTACCCAGCAACAGGCATTGAAGACGGTATGGGTAGCCTAAGCCAATGGGGGAGACCCGTTACAGGTACGTGAATGCATGGTAGGGGCGGTTCTTCTTCATCGTCGTTGTCATTCTCCTCTTCCTCTTTCCTCCCGCTGCGTACAGGTCTACCGGGAGTAGACTGTCCTCCAGGCGAGATCGATGCGGGCACGGAGTTCCTCCTGAGAAGACATTAGTTCATCGGTTGAAGGCTCAATCAGACTCGAAGAACTCACTTGACTCAGTGACATGAGCCACTCTATGTTTTGGATCTCGCGCTCCAAGGCGAGGTCGGTCTCAATCCCCAGGAGAATGAGGCTGCGCTCAAAGCTCCGCTTCACGATGCGGGCCACTTGGAGCTCCCGCCAGTTCCACCTGGGTGAGACGGCCCATTGGGCGATTTTCGCGTCGTTGTTGCGGATGTCCCGCTCAAGAGCGTCACGCTCCGCAAAGAGCGAGGAGGAGAGGCGGGGACGGACGACGGGGGCAGGGGCAATGGTGGTCATCGCGTGTGTGTGTGCGTGTGTGTGTGGTGGTGGTGGTGGTGGTGGTGGTGGTGACTAAAGACTTCTGTTGGCTACTTGACCTCAAGGTGATCAAAAAGAAGAGGATACTCACTTTTGGTATGGATTGTGTTGGCTGGGGAGCTGTCCTGGACGCGGGGGGGGGTATCAAGGCCAAACGCCGCGAGCGCAGCACGTGCCCTGCCCACAGTCCGCGTACAGATTTGCTCCTCACCAGGCTGCCTTCCTCCCCAGTCACCTCCACTACCCCAAGTCACGTCGAGCTTTTTTCTCACCCCAAGTGACTACGACGGCCAGCGGCAAGCGCTACAACGCAACACGATACCAAGCTGAGTCTCCCCTCCTGCCCCTTTCATTCACACGCTGTAGTGTCATCGCTACTCGCAAGCGCCCCAAGATGACAGTTGTAGTTGTTGAAGGGAACTCCTAATGATCAACACAACACTTGGATGTCTGAGAGCGCTTCACTCCAATCCTCTATTCCCTCCTCTTATGATCACGGTTAACGCCTCTAGTTCCTCCATGCGACACTCTGCTGTCGCACTCTCGCCTTGGGCGCTCGACTCCGACACCGTCTCTTTCCAAAGATCTCAACGAGCTAAGTCTTCCCCATCCCCTTCCCAATCCTTGCACACTGGAGGGCTCTCGATCGACACTATATGATGATGAGTTTTCAACACTTAGTCCTGGGGGTAGTTCCCTGAGACAACACAAGATGACAACCAGCAAAACCTTACACTAGGCCTGACGTGTCACCTGGCACTTGGATATCTGCCATCGACTTGCTGCTCGATTGAACGTATTTAACTCTGTCAAGCTTTTCTCCAACTACAATTACAACGGCAAAGCCCATGGCGGCGCACACGGCAACGATGATGGTGGAGTCTCAACGGCAGAATGGTAGCGGGTGGCCTTTGGTACAGAATGGTAGCGGATGGACTTTTGTGGTGGATGGAACAACGGCCATATCTTGATGGATCTGAGATCACAATTCTCAGGTTCAATGGTAGATCGCCTAGATTGAAGTGACAACTGAAACGGCGCGTGATCTGACTTCTTCTATCGTTAGATCCAGTCGATAGTTGCCTACATTTTTCCACTGTAATTTCTCCAAGTCAATCTCGAGCTTTGTGCTTATGCTCTCGTATTTAGTTCAAATTATAGCATGTATAAATATGATACATATCTTACAGCCAAACATCTTGACCTTATCGTACGCGGTGAATCATGCGTAGCCTTGATGTTGGGCTTGTTGGTGGCCTTCAAGTGAGTAGCAGCCGACCTTGATCCTTCTCAATGACGTCAGTATCTACCTGAGAACTTGAGTCCATCACCGTGGACATCACTGCGCATCGTGGAACAAGTCGCGAGAGCAACACATGACAAGACCGAATTGAGCAGCAACATTGATTGTATATAGACATGCGCCGCCACGTAAACCGCGTTACCTGCGCATCGCACCAAGTATTTTGTACCGTACGAAGTGAGCCAAATCATCTGAGCACATGCGGCTCACCATCTGATGACTGCAAGCAGCTCGCCCTTGTGACTCCCATTTCTGGCACGGGCGCAGTGATTCTGTTCATGTGGTCGGCCGAAGATATCTCGTTGACAGATCGCAGTTTGTTCCAAATGCTTTCCATACGAGTATGACGAAGCGGCGCCGTGGGCATCAGGGTGGAGAGGAAGTCCGCCACTGCAGAAAAGTCGAGTTGGTAAGGGCCTTGTTACGCGCTGCAAACGTTGCCGTAGGTATCCTGCGCCATCCAATTTCCAAAGACTCTGGCTCTCGATGAGAGATTCCGCAAACAGATCACGCAACTCGCGATCGAAGCATCTATCGCAAGTTGCCCGTGCCGCATCGAGGAAGACGTTCGTGCTGAAGTTTGCGCCGAAGTGGGGCGGAAGGCATCATCCGATCACGCTTGAGCACACCTCCGAACATCATCTTTCCGACATGTCTTTGCCTTCCCGCAACACCAAGGTCTCGCCAACAAACAACCATGCAGCCACCCAGTATATGTAGCAGCCAGTTTGTCGCGAAGCATCGTAGATTCTGTAGGATAGTCTCTGCTGGAGCTCACAGCACCACCGACCGAGGATCGACTCGCAACTGCTGACTTGTTTTCCGTAGGCTACACAAAAGCCCCCTGAGAGGTTTCTGTCGTCGGGAATGACTTTCGCGCAGGTTCGACAGCAGGCACCGCAGAACAGGAAGGAGCTCGTGGGCGAAAGATTCGACTTGAAGGCCATTTTGGTGTTCGATGGAAAGTTAGATAACTGTTATGATGCCAAAAACGATGTTGGTCAAGATCCAGCTTTGAGGCGCGGCAAGATGTGAGCTTGAACAGCTGCTATTGTCCGTAGTAGACAGTCGTATTCTCCTTGAAATCCTGAATAGAACCCGCAACACTCACGCTCACTACGAGTCCGCATCTCTAACTCCCTCTCACTTAGGCTATTGTCTGCCATGTCAGGAAACATGGATCCTGATAGGTCTAATTACAACGGCAATGATAACGTCATAAGACTAAGATGAGCCGATTGAGTATGCGTTGATATGGCTAGGAGTTATACGCGTAGATAGAGCTATGCAAGACTCCACTTCGCATACTAATGTACACGTCCTGGCCTTCTGCCAGAAGTTGCAGCGACCTATAACTTCATGCTGTAGGTGGCAAGCATACTGGACTGCCGGAGATTTGTCGTGGGTAGCTTGTACGTATTCCCCCAGCGAGGTTGATCGCACGTACGATTAGTAAGGTTTTGGTGTTCTGCTTAGTGAAAACACAAGTCGGCTGAAGTTGGGAGAGTCGCTACATCCACGCTAGGATGCTCAACACCGACCTTCTACGCAAACTACGTTCCATGTCGATCTGGGCGTTGCGCCTTGCATCAAATCACACGACTTTGCTCGCTTCCCATCGTACTGGGTGTGCAATTCTACGCAACGCCGTCGCCGTCGCGCCTCCCGACGATGCGTTTTCCCCGCCGACGAAAAGCCGTCAACACGCCTGGCGCCCGCCACGAGCTAGCATACCTTTCAACCAAGACGGAGCGAACTCGGATTGGAGATTACGACATCCAGAAACGTCAGGTAGGTCACAGCGCCATTGCAGAAGAACGTTGCGCCTGGAATTTCACGTCGCATATGCGGCAACGGACATAGCGGGACATGGCAACCGTCACCACATTACGATATCACGACTCGCGTACCCGCCGTATGAAAGGCTGCTTGAGGGACAATTTGCGCTTTTCCAAAAGAAAATTGGAGTCGTGATGGTGGAGTTACACGCCGTCGCAAATTTTTGCAACAAGGGCAGGACACGACGCCAACCACAACTTCACAATCTGACAAGTCGTACAGCCACCGTATACTCAAGTCGATTACGATCCAACTCCGCTTTTCAGAAATGAAATCGAATCAGATGCGGTGGAGTTATGCACCGTCGTGCGAACCCACTTTTGGAAGGCAGGGTCTCACGAAGGCCCTACAACATCCAGATCATCGATGAGGCTTGGCATGGGCTTCTGAACACCAGAGGAACCATATGCGAGGTAGTCTGGTCACTTCGCAGTATCGTGGTAGATGGCGCGCTGGCTGTCTTCTGTGGCTTCAGGCCACCAAGCACAGGTTGGCAAGCAACAGGGCCGCACGACCTTGTGCAGACTTTCACTGACATCGAGTACTTAGCCAGATGGTCACTGCGGATGCGCGAGACCGTAGGCCGTCGCGCCGCCTGAATTTCGCTGACCGAGCCCTCACGCCAGCATTCCACATCGACGAGACGTCCGACTACTGCCTCCCGAGCGCGCCCCTTACGAACTTCAACTATCGATGAGAACCTACTAGAGCTGCGAGTGTGGCACCGTGGTCGAGCGAGATACAACCTATACGGCCTTGACGGCATTGAGATGAGGAGCGCAATCCCAAGGGGCTACGCACGGTGTTCGACAAACATAAGGATCATGTCTACAAGGGGGTTCGGATCACACGGCAGATGGTCACGTCGGGGAAGTATGGACCGGGCGAGGAGCAGATGCGGGTTTGGGAATGTGGCGAGAATGAAGGAGAAGGGCGGAGGTTGGTGATAGGGGCTATGGGGGGGGGGGGAAAGGGGTATGAACGAGCAGGATGGCATATGTCGAGAACGACGACCATGACGACAAAGCAGGTAAGCGTCAGAGCTGGCCAAAGTCCGTTCGAGGAGGAGAAGCGAGGGGGTCTGCGAAACAGCACAACTGACACAGCCAGGAAGCCACGAAGAGCCGAAGCTCACGTCGAAACGAAGCCGTCCTACCACTCTCTCCACTTCCTCACCGCGATCGTCACGTCCCTCCTACCTCCCACGCCCTACCACTAACCAAACCACGCGCCGCCGCCCCTCGACCCGCCACCCCAACTCCGCAAAGTCAAAACCTACACGGCGCGGACACAGCAACTCCAAACAACCCCGCCCCATAACACACGAGCAATCCCAGTGCCTCAGCGAGGAGTAGGAAGGTGCGGCTATGCGGCAACAAGAGACTTCTGATGCTGAAGCTTGTGAAGGGAAGTAAGGCGAGTGTCTGAACACTTTTTGGAATTGGCTGGGGGAGTGTGGGGCCAGGACATAACTATGAGGGGTGATGATGTGTGGAGTGGAGAGCAGAGAAGCGTGGGAGGCTGGTGGGTTGCGATGGAGAGGGTTGGATAAGAGAGAGGATGGGAGACTTGGGGATGATGGGATAGGGGTGTGCTAGGAGAGCAAAGCAGAAGTGGAATACACGGCGCCATTGGCGACCGGCCTCGCAAAGGGCAGAAGAACTGGACGGTATGAACGCGGTGGATAGGGGGAAAGAGGGAATAAGCAGGGCGCTGGGAGACTGAGCTCAGTCGAAGGCATAAGGAGACACTGCGAGGATACGAGGGATCGATGTATGCAACAGAATCGGAAGAGAAGGCAGTCGAAGAACCGAGGGCGTTGTACTTTTACGTGCTGAGAAGCAGGGTAAGGGACTGAGAAGGAGAAGGATGAAGCATCACGGACATATGAGACTGGTAGTCATAGGGGTCATGCGGTCGCATGAGCAGCGACTCGCGGCCTATCGTCAAGCTTGGAAGAGCATGAGCTGGAGTGTTAGTCAAAGCTGTAGTTAGCATGAATATCAAGACTTCTTGAGTCGATCTATCAAAATGGCTGTGAGCTCAGGCATCCCATATACCGTGTCTCGAGCTGGCGGAAACCGTAGCATCAAAATGATGCCGGAAAAACTTGACATATGCATGTCTCCCGACCTCGCAGACTCTCAAGATAGCATGATAGGCTAGGCCAGATAGCTGAATCTTGGAAGTGCAAAACGACGTCATGAACAAGCCAGTGACCATGCCCAGTGATTACGCCTACTTTGCCAAACATGTCTCGCTGTCGTGGTTCTGTCGTTCTTGCTTATGGGTTGCAATCTTCAGGTGCTCGATGATGAGGCTCTTTGGCGACAGTTCAGCAATAGCGGAACGTCTTTGAAGGCATGCACGTATTCAGTCATGTGCAAGTCTGCGAAAGGGGCTGGCAAGCCCACTTTTCAGCAAGTGCAAATGTTGTGGTTGCTCCGCCATCTCGTCGGGCTCAAGGTGCTTTAACGGACTTAGAGCAATTGCGGAGTTGGCGACCGCCCCGTCTTGAACATCAGGAGCGAGGGTGCAGTGGCTTGCCTGTCGCCATATTACTTTCTCCATGCACACAGCTTGGACTGCATTGCAGCAGCCGTCTCGTCCAGCTACACTGCAGCGGCTGCGTGTGCTTGCAGAGCAGACAAAGCTGGACCTTGGGGCCTTGCTTTCGCCATCAAGAGGTCCGTATAGTCTTTGCCATAGCAAACTCAGCACCGCATCGCCTTGTGCGACCGTCTGAGGCCAATCTTGACAATCTGCTGGAGCTGAAGACCCTAACGACAGTCACCGTCGACGGCGCCTCCTTCTCCTTGTTATCGTGCTCCTTCTGCGAGGCCGTCTCTCATTTGTTGTGGCCCGTGCGCAGGTAGCGGGTGAGTTCGCCTCAAGGTGAGACTTGTTGACGGTCTTCCACTTCCCCACCACCGACTTCATCACACTCCCCAATGCCGCAATTCTTGCTGTGCTTCCCCTTCTTCATCCTCTTGAGTCCCTCGTGTCATCCTCGTAAAACTCCTGACACCACATCGGCGATGCTTTCGAGCTTGCCGCGGGGTAGGACGACGGCGCTGGGTCGGACATCGCTTTCTCTCCCGCTTCGGCGACGAGGAGGCGACCTCCTCTGGTGCTCGACGCACCCAAGACGTCGTGGTATGTACTAACTCCGCTCCTGATTGCTCGCTGTTGACGCCGCCGCCTTCGTTGGCTTGGTGTCGACCGATGCAGCTACTCAGCCCCTCCTCTGCCACCGTTATACCAGCTGCGGATGGCCATGCCTGGTCATTGCTGACAAACATCGCTAGGCAAGGCTTCAGTTTAGGATTGTCGCCACTAGCTGAACACCTGAGCCTGTACGAACGAACGCCGATTACTACACTCACTTCTCGCCTCTACCAAAATATTCGCACAGGCCAGGTGTTCAGCCCGGCACGTCCTACAAAACGCATTCCTCAGCTGGTA
>Ga0265797_10008123_pt1 | contig 14111 bp, 8 predicted proteins | sample P2T30metagenome_FD_192433 | JGI IMG/M metagenome (GOLD analysis project Ga0265797, IMG submission 192433) | Plant litter microbial communities from East Loma Ridge, Irvine, California - P2 T30 | ecosystem: Environmental > Terrestrial > Plant litter > Unclassified | place: USA: California... | reverse complement strand
TTCTACAGCTACCCAACTGTCTATCTGTATGGAAGCACCATCGTCCCAACTGTCTCCGGATCCTCGATCTTCTATGGCAAGGGAGCTACCATCGGGTCCACGAACTACAATGCTACGCTCGTCGTGGACTCTAGCTCCGTGCAAGGATCTGTGAGCAATGTGTATCTTGCAACCCCCAACGGAGCAGCTGGATTCATCAACATTCTCTACCGTAACACCGCTTTGGGTAGTCTGATCGCAGCTCCTGGTGTCTACTCTACTGCTTGCTCCGCACCGGGTTCGGTGTTCGGAGAGTTCCAAAACAACGGCCAGGGTGCGTATGCCAACAATGCGGCAGCACGTGGAGCAGCATCATGCGACTTCCAGATGTCTGCCGACCAAGTTTCATCATACACTTTGAAGAACATCTTCGCCAACGCTTTCAGTGGATACGCATCTACTGATCTCTCTTGGGTTGACGCGTCTGTGCTCTCGGCGATTCAGTCTTCCAACGATGCTCAAGTTTCTTCTGCCTCTGTTGCATCGAGCTCCACCGTCTCTTCTGCAACTGGCACTGCCACTCCGACATGTGCAACGCCGACTCCCTCGGCCACCTTGGTTGTCTCTCTGAACGCGACTGCCTGCACTTATGGCAACATTTCTGCTGCCATCAGCGCTCTGCCCAATGATAACCAGCCATACACCATCAAGATCCAAGCCGGCACTTATCAAGAGCAGATCAGCATCACCCGCAACGGCAAAGTGACTCTTGTGGGAGAGAGCGAGAACCCCAGTGACTACAGCCAGAACGTGGTCAGAGTCCAGTTCTCCAACGGCCAGCTTACAAGCGCGGGCAAGAACGAACAGACACCGGTTCTCAATGTGAAGAAGACGGGCTCAAGTCCTGATTTTGCTGTGTACAACATTGATTTTGTCAACACATACCCACAGACTCCTAACACTGCTGCCTTGGCGGCAGACTACTATGGAAGCAACTTCGCCGCTTACGGATGCTCCTTCATCGGATTCCAAGACACCTTGCTGGCCAACAAGGGCACGCAAGTCTTCGCAAACTCATACATAGAAGGCTCGATTGACTTCATCTGGGGTTTCTCAACCTCGTACTTCTATCGATCCGTTATCAGCTCCAACACGGTCGGTGGGTTTGTCTCTGCGCAAGGTCGCGTGGCCGGCACAGTCTCAGGTTACGTGTTCGATGAGTGCAAGATTACATACAAGGACTCCACATACGGCAGCAAGTTCGGCATGACATACCTTGGCCGACCGTACAGCAGCTACTCGACCGCTGTCTACAAGAACTCCTTCATTGACAAGCACATCAACGCTGCGGGCTGGACTGTTTGGTCTACTGGCAGCCCGCAGACAAGCAATGTTGTATTCGGTGAGTTCAACAACACCGGTCCGGGAAGCTGGCAGGCCGGTACTTCTCGTGCTTCCTTTGCAACAAATTTCACGGCCGATCAAGTAGCGCCATACTCTCTGTCTAACTGGATCGGAGACACATCATTCATCGATCAGACTGCTTGGAACTTCCCTGCACCTTTCTCTGTGGACGCTTCGACCGGAACTCCAGCGACTCCCACTGGCACCGGTTCTACAGCTACCGCATCTATCAATGCGCACCCTGATAGCGGCACAGTGCCGCCACAGTTTGCGGTGACCGTTTCAATCAATGGCGAGGTGAATGGGTCGTACTCGAACATTACGGCTGCTTTAGCTTCCCTGCCGAGTGACTCCACCAATCAGACGATCTTCATCTATCCCGGCTCATACAACGAACAGCTTCCTTCGATCAACCGTCCCGGAGCTGTGCGTCTGATTGGAAGTACTGATGGCAACCCTGGCCAGTCTTACAAAGACAACAAAGTCACCATATCTTTCAGTCGTGGTCTCTCCGTCTCGCCCTTGCCTGTTGGACACAACGATGCAGAAACTGCAGTAGTGAGTACCGCGTCGAGCCGTATCAGCTTCTACAATATCAACATGGTGAACACCGACAATTTGGATGGCTCCCAGGCCAGTTATGTCACTCTGGCAGCTTCCATCTACGGAAACGACATTGGATTCTACGCCTGCTCCTTCAATGGTTGGCAGGATACATTGCTCAACGGTGCCACTGCTGGCTACCAATACTACGAGTCATGCTACATCGGCGGCGCCATTGACTTCATTTGGGGATATTCAAAGGCGTACTTCAAGGGTTGCACAATTGGTGCAAAGCGTGCATCATCTGCAATGACTGCTCAAAGCAGGGCTTCAAGCTCATCTGTTGGCGGTTACATCTTCGATCAATGTCTGTTCACTTCCGCTCCGGACGCCACAGTCGATCTTACAAACAAGCTGTATCTCGGCCGGCCGTATTCTGCCTACGCGCTTGTTGTTGTGAAGAACTCGTACATCGACAAGGCTATCAACCCCAGTGGTTGGAAGATCTGGTCAGCCACAGATCCTCGCACAGGATTCATCACTTTCGCAGAGTACAACAACTCAGGCCCGTCCAACTGGGAGAACAATGTTGCAGCGCGCCAGGCCTTCCAGTATGCTACCTTGCTTACTTCTGATACCTATTCGCTATCGAGCACCATGGACTCCACTGACTGGATCGATTCGACTTACTGGAACAGTATTGTGACACCACAGCCAGCTGTGGTTGTCCCTACTCCCGGCAACACTACCGTGGCTGGAAACTCAGCATACAATGGCACAACTCCACCTCCTGGAGCATTGATCGTCTCACAGAGCCCCATTGATGGTCAGACTGTATACCCCACTATCCAAGAAGCCCTCAATGCTGCTCCGACCTCGAGCAAGACAAATGCGACAATCTTTATCTATCCGGGAACTTACAATGAGAAACTCATCGTCAGCAAGGCAGGGTCCACGATCTTCATGGGTTACTCCGATGCCACGGATGACTACAACCAGAACAAGGTCACTATCCAGCAGAGCTATGGTGAGGACACAAAGGGCACGGGCAGCGATGTTGACGCGGCGACGGTCTACGCAACGGGTAACCAGTTCTATGCGTACAACATCAATTTCAGGAACAACAACGGAACCCAGCAGAACATCGCCTCCCTCGGCTTCGCGGTCAAGAGCAGCAAGTTTGCATTCATGCATGGCTGCCAGATCTATGGCAACCAGGATACTCTGTACATCTCGGGATCCATGTTTGCCTTCAAGAGCTTGATCATCGGAAACGTTGATTTCATTTTCGGATCAGGATCTGGATACTTCCTGAACAGCACGATCGCTCCCAACGAAGAGGGCGACTCGATAACTGCCGCAAAACGCGCCACCGCTTCTACCGCAGGAGGCTTCGTCTTCGATCAGTGCTCCATCGTACCTGCGCCCGGTGTCGATGCTTCTGGATGGAAGAATGTCAGTCTCGGACGTCCTTGGAACCAGTTTGCCAATGTGGCGTATATCGATTCTTATATGGATGGCATGGTCGGTGCTGCCGGCTGGGACCAATGGAGCAAATCGGCCCCGCAGACCGATGGGGTGTCTTTTGGAGAATACCACAACTATGGACCTGGCTCGAGTACATGCGGACGGGTCAGCTTCTCGAAGCAGCTGACCGATGCTGAGGTGGTTCCCTACCAGCTGTGAGTAAACCAGTGAACCATTGCCCATTGAGACAAACAATTACTGACCTACCCTAGACACAATTTCTTCCTCTCCACTTCTTGGATCGACTTCAGTGTCGTTGATATCCAGCCCTTCACCGTCGGCCAAGGCTCCGTGCCCATCTGTGCTACAGCGAGCTCTTCGTCCACCGTGCTGCCTTCTACTATCCTCAGCAGCTCATCTACCAGTCTCTCTTCCACTTCGATCTCTCTGATTACGGTCTACACGACAAAAACGTACACGGACAAAGAGATTGCTACCATTAGTCAGACTGCTTCAGATGTCACCAGCACGTCCACAGTATTCTTGGCAGGAAGCGATGGCATTACTTACACACCTAGCCCGGTCCTCAAGACTTCTGTGGTCAAAGCCACATCATTGACAACCAGCACCGTGATACAGGCCGACAGCACCACCACGATTAAGTCTACACAGACCGCGATCTCGACTTTGACAGTGCAAGGAAAGCCTGCCACAATCACGAGTACAGAGATCTCTTACTCCACATCCACATACGCACCGAAAGATGTGACTGTCAAGGCTACTACCACAATCAGCATCCTGTCGACAGTCACGCCAAAAGCCGTCACAATTACCCAGGATCAAGGCGAGCTTCAGACTTCATACGTGACCAAGACCCAAAAAGGCTTCAGCACAACCAGCACTATTTCTCTGTCCGGTAACCTCGTGTTGAAGACAACGACTGCCAAGGCGCACACCAGCACGGCCTTGTACACCTCGACCCAGACCACGACGAAAAAGACCACGATCACCTGTGCTCCCACACCAGCTGCCCGCTTCTTCCGCAGAGGCCTTGAAGCTCGTGCTGCTGGCACAACTACAATCACGATCAATGCTACTATCACGCAATTCACCAAGACATCAATTTTCACTTTGCCTGGTTCAACGACTTGGGTTACAGCCACAAGCACCAGCGCTGGCCGTCCGGGAACGACACTGAAGGCTTCCACTTCGACTGTCTTGTCAACGTCTTACGCCAGCTCTGTCCAGCTTGTTACGCAATCAGGCAACATCGCCACTGTGACGAGCGTCGCCACGAAATTCTCCACGGCCACTCTCTCCCAACCGGCCAGCCCAGTCACCAAGTTTGCTACATCTTTGTCGGTCTCGGTTCTCACCGAAGCGGGCACCACGACAACAAGCTATAAGATCGTCAGCAGTACGAGTTACTCGACGCTTCCCACGCCGACATCAACAATCATGAACAACGCGAACCGCGTGACAACTCTGACTACAACTTTGCCAGCGTCCTCCACGACTTTGTACGTGACAAAGACAGGCAAGGCATCCACATCCGTGCAGACCGTGACCGCCTCAGAGGTCACGCAGACAAAGACCATCAAATCTGTCTCCACGGTGTATTCGACTATCACAAAGTCCAAGGCCGGAGCCACTGCCTGTGCTTGAGGAGGTTGGACAAAGTCTGTTGTTTTAGTATAATTATAATTTGAGGATCTGCCTGTTCAAAATGAGTTTGCGTCAAGTTGGCTTGCTAGTGTCCCGTATTCACATCTAAATAGAAGGGCTAAAGTTGACATGCTAGTGCTCCATCTTCAAATCTACGCAAAAGCAAAAGCTGACACGTCTGGGTCATCTGTGATCAGCATACTGACCGTCGAAACGATAGTGTGAAACAAAAAAGGGCTTCTCAGATCTTGATCGTGAGCGTGGACGAGAGGTATTGGCTCCGAATCGAGACCATATCTTGACAGCGGACTGAGCAGCGGGATGTTGTGGTTTATCCGCCTTGCGCAGGCGGACTCGCAAGTCGCGACCCGAACAAGCCGATGCCCACACCCGCCGACCGGGCAGTGAATTAAAGTTCATCTAGTCTGCGGGATGCTTTGGCCACGGTTTTGTTCCTCTTAGAGTTTCCCGTGCTGAAGGATCCGGTGGGGGCTTTGTGCACAGAGGCAAGGGCACGTTATTTTCGGGCTGCAACAATCTCCTCGTGCGCGATATAACGGGCTCTAGCATGCTGAGGAACATACCTCGGTATCTTCCGGCACCAGTGTTGGCACGTGAAGACGAGCAGAATCGTCACAAAGGAATCATGGATTTGTACAGCTATCTAGAAGCACGTATATCTATACAAACGAGCCTGCCGACTTCTTGTCGTGCAGCACAGCCGTCTCCATGCAGTGAATCTGGGGACCATCACTCTCGTGAGATCTATGGCCGTCGAATGGCCCAGTATGCTTAGTCGTTGACGAATCGCCGGCCATCTTGTCGTCGAAGCTCTTCTCATAACGGCTTTCCTCCGATGTCACGGTCGTTGTGACCTCAATTCCCGCCGACTTGCCTAGCCCAAAAGCCACCTCGCTGCTGAAGGATCCTCTGCGATCTCGAGGCAACCGGGGAGCTTTTTGAGGAATTTCCGATTTCGCTCTGGATCGCAGCGAGATTGTGTTGTGGCCGCTCTTGGTTTTGCTTCCGGTGACGCTGTTGGTGCGGATGCCGAATATTCTGCGGTAGAGCAGCCAGACGAATGGCAGGTTGGCGACGATGATGGCTGTGGCGCTTTCCCGAACGTACCAGAACACCCAAGCGTTGCCGAAAGGTTCCGTGAATGAGTACCACTTGTTCAAGGCGGCTGCGATGATTACAAAGATGCCGAGACTGAAGATCCCTACGAGAGGAATCTTCTTTGACAAGGGTATTTGGATGCGGATGAACATTGGTACGCCAAGTGCGAGCATGAGTACGTCTGAGGAGATGTTGAAGACGGCGTTCGTGATCAGGTGGTTGACGGCCGTGCTGCATTGAGGATTTGGTGTTGGGACAGCCCTGTATTCTAAGTCAGTACGTGATGCCAGGGCGAAGTTCATGGATGACATACCAGTAATAGTGAAAGGGTCTGCACCAAACTCCCAGATACAAAACTTCCATCACAACAAATGAGATTGCCACATACACGGCAATAGCCTTGATGGCGATGTTCTCTCTCTGAAGAGTGGTGAACCGAATGTACATGATCAATAAGCATGCTTTAGTCGCCCAGATTACCATGATCTGGCATTGCTCCACGACAAGGATGAGCTTGCTGCCAAGCGTTCGCTCTTTGATGTCTGCTGGTGTCATGTTCTCAACATCATATCCTGGTGGAAGGAGGTTGGAAGATGTGCTTTCCACAATGTTGATTGTGGTAATTAGGACCGTGAAGAATAGGAGTGTTGCAATCATGACATATTCGTCCGCTTCGAATTTTCTTAGAGATCCGAGAGCCATGCGTCTGGATATGCTGTGTGCGTTCCTATGTTAGTATCTTTAGCACCTCCGTTGGGGAAGATTATACGTACAACCTGCTGAAGGCAACGAACAGCACAACGCCGTACCAGACCCAAGACTCCACGCGGAAAGCGAGCATCTTGAGATCTGGCGCGGAGTGGCAGTTTTGGTCCGGAAAGGCGTTGGGATTTGTCGCAATGGGTCAAGATTGGAGGTGCTTTGGCGATGGTGCTTTCGGGATGGCGCAAATGGGCAAACAGGTACAGTAGGGTAAGGTTTGGGGCTCCAGGTGGGGTGCTTTGGATCTCTGGGAGTTGGGTGTTGCAATGGGCTAGGCTCGTGGGCTGGCAAGTTGGGCTGGTGTCCGGGTATCAATAGGTGTGGCGTGTGGCAGTTGTCTGAGTCCTGGATGGGTGTCGAGTATGGGCAGTGCAACTCCAGTTGCGTGATCGTTGGGACGTCGAGATGAGAGAGCTGCCAAGGCAGTGGAGCCTTGGTGTTCAGTTGTTCTGAGGCATACAGGGATACCGGCGGGGCAATGATATGAATGTATATGTGTATTTACACGAGAGTAAGGAGTGCAAGAGGTTGAGCCACGATAGGGAGTCTGATATTAATTGTATCATCCGCGAGCCTCGCCGTAAGTTGCCGTGCGCAAGTCAGGTAATCCATCCAAAAGTCGGGCGAAGGAATGCACTACCACGAGCTCCCGCCATTTGGAGGGGCATTGGGGACGGCTTATCTGAACCGCGGAGCGCCCATTCGTCTCCGGATTGTTAGAAGGCGACCAAGGCCTGTTCCCCTACTGCATCCGCTCTGGGGCTTAGGGTATCGGTCGTGGAAGACGGGCACGGATGGGCTGAAGAAGGGTCGATGGATGGCACAACGTCGGTTCTTCGCTAACACCAAGGACCGCGTGAGGATAGCGTGCAGTCGGTCGAAGTTTATCTCGCGGCTCTATGCCCCGTTTGCCAAGACCCAGGAATTTGGTGAGAATCGACTCGCGCACACGTGTCTCGAAGCAGACAGGTGTCTTCACGTGCAGATATGAATATGCCGAGCCGTCGCTTTGCTGCGCCGTGCCCCTGTGCCGTATCAATTGGGTACTGCAGGGGTGACGTCTGACGCCCCATCCGAAGAGAGTGGTGGTCGTGGAGTCGTGTACAGCAAGCACCAGGAAAGTCGGCAATTGTCTGGACCATGCTGCCGTTTAGTCCTGATCTTAGAGATCTTCCAGTAGCAGACGTTATCTTCTTTCTGATGGCGCCATTTCATCATGAACCCTGCGTCGATGATCAAGGCATAGATATGCTAAGCCCTACGCTGCCGCTCTCCTCGTCGTTGGCGAGGTTGGATAGGGTGCCGATTCGTTGGCTGATGATGTGCTGCAGATCGAGGATGTTCCGTACCACAGTAGGGGCGATCCGACCGTAATCTCGGCATTCGTTCTACCGGAATAGAAATGATGGATGTCGTCGATGGCTTTTGTAGACCGTCAATAGTCTTATCTTGTGCTCCCGTTGTCTATCGGGGCTAGATTGCGGCAATGCGACGTTCGCACTCCTTCTTCAGAGCGTCGTTAAACTTGTCCAGTTCTTCCTCGTTCGCCGTCTTGAAGGGGCCATGGCGCTCCCAAAAGTGCGTCGGTTTCGATTTCTGGTACTCCCAATGCTTGAAGAATGTCCGTGTCGGCTCACCAGAATCTCCACCGTTTGGTAGAGGGACGAATTCCCAGTAAACTGTCAGCGTCTCGTCCAGACTTTGGAAAGAAAACATTCTTTCCGTGTTATCCACAATAACGGCCTCCATGTTACCCCAGTTGCCCCGGAAGGTGATGAAGTCACCCTCCTGTGCTTCGGATCCATGTTTGGCCATACGTTTATGGTCACGATCTCGCAGTTCAATACTTTTCACGAAGCCGTCGCTCCAAGAACCGATCTTTGAGAAGTCGAGGCACTACATGTTGGAATGGTAAGCATAAGTCTGTACCCACCTCTCACGTGACTGTCGTACTTACCACTCCGCGAACATCTGGAGGGGACAATTCGACTGACGTGGCTCTGCAAAGCGACAAGAGTGGCATCTTCAGAGATATGACAGGCCCGAACTCAAAGTGTAGTCGTTGGCTTGAAGCTTTCAGTTTGGTGGTGTTGAGAGTCGGTCGTTTCCTACATGAAGGTCAACAACGGTATCAGCCTTATAAGGCAGTCAGCACTCCGAGAGGATCTACGCGCGCGGCAAGAAAGGCTTCGGAATTCTCGGCACTGCTCGCTATGATGACTGTATAACTGCTGCTACGACGAGCTAGTACCACCATGTTCAGTCAATGCTACAAGCCTCGGTCACCAATGACTCTCGCTGCTACAGATCACATTGATGCTGGATTGGCCTCACAAACCAGACAAACAATTACATGGCGAGACGCAGCGGGCTTGTATCATTGCTGGCCAAGCACCCAAGCTGCAGTGTACGTATCATCCAGCTGCGAGGCGCTTCCTTCGAACGAGTTGTGTTATATATGTGTACGTATAGCGTAGGGCTGAAAGGTGGGTCCATGGGGACTTGGTAGATTAAGGGCGGACGGAGCGGCCATCGCGGAATAGTCGTAAAGTCGGCCAATCAGCGTTCCTTCAGCCCTGGGGGGACGTCGTGTACACAGCCTTGACAGCAAAGCCAAACATAAGCACAGACAGGCCAGCCTCGATGCAATGGGCGCAGTGAGACAAACAACGTTGCGAAGCCGAAGCTTTGTGACGCACATATAGAGGGACCGCATGCAAAACTTTGCTGTCGAAGGAGTGCGCGGCGTGCGATCTTGAAATAGCAATCACGATGGACCTGATATACACACCAGTGCAACCCATACTGTCGGGCCTGCAGCAATACGCATAGCATCTTACCAACATGCTTCCAGCACTTGAATGTGCTCGACTGGTCAACGATGGAGCCATCGCAGCAGCCGACTCCGACATAGCCGGCATAGGAGTAATACTGGCATTCCTCATCAGCGCCTACATGACTTTCGCGGCCGTCCTCCTAGCTTACATCACCGGGATGGTGGAGAACCAGCTCCTGGGCGTCGTCGACCGCAGACTATTCCGCGTCAAGTCCCGGATCCAGCGCCATCCTCGCATACAGACAGCGCTACGCAAGTTTGTGCTTAGTCTCAGCGACCAACAGATCGTCACCGGGATTGCCATCATGGCTGCTGGGCTGAGAGGTCTGGCGAAGGACACGATCTCGACTTACCACTACCAGATTGTGCTTTATCTGGCTTGGCTCAGTAGCTCTGTTCACCTTTCGGCGATCTCCTTGCTGACACCGTACCTGAGCAAGTACAACGGACTCAGGACCTGGAGACTGATTGGAATGCTGGCTCTGTTCGTCATGCTTCTTATTGGCCTCGTGCCTACGATAAGTGATAACTGGGGAACTGTGAACAAAGCATTTGATCCTTCTCGTGGATCGGTCCAACCCACTGGATGGGGAGTGCCGGCAGCATGCTTCTGGGGCAGAACATACGGCAACGGCGTCAACAACGACGCACCTCTTGGCTACGCAATTCTGGTAATCAGCTACGTCTGGAAAGTGGGAGAACTCTTCATCGCTCCGCAGCGACTCTACCATGTCGTCGTCCACATTCCCGTCCGGATACTCATGGAGAAGCCGCTCTGCGCCCTTGCCAGGAGATACGCCCGAAGCCAACGAAAGCTATACCTACATGTCTTCCGACTCTATCTTATGCTCTGTCTGCCACTCTTGACAGCACTCGAGACACTCGTCTCTTTCAGCGCAGCTCTATGGTTGTCCATCCTAGGTCTCGTCTTCGGCACTCTGCAAATCTTGATCCCAAGGAACCAGAACCTCGCTTCAACCGCGGACCAAGAAGAGAAATGGGGCTTCGGCCAGCTAGTCCCCCTCATCCTCCTCATCCAACCCCTCGGCGCACTCACAGAAGATCTCGGCGTCCGACACGACAAACACCACAGCCAAGCCCTAGAAATGCAGTCTCCCAAATCCAGACCCTCAGAATCCGACCGTCCCATGCTTCTTTCCCCCAATAATACCAACCATCGCTCGCGAATGCCGCTGATAAGCATCATGGGCGAAGCACACTACCAGACAAGCACCCCGAGCGAATCTTCCGAGTTCATCACGACGATCGGACGCTCGCGGCTCTTCACGCTGTTGTGCTTCTCGTTGCAAGTGACGATCGTCGTGGCGGCCAGTCTGGTCTTCTACGTGGACGCTTATACGATTGGTTTTGACAGAGGCGGGAATTGGCGGTTGGTCACCATCGCTGTCGTCCTGTATACTTTCTCGAGCTGGTTTGTGATAGCTGTGTTGGGGCCGTGTAGTCGGTTGGGGAAGAAGGTGATATGGTAGAGAGGGATGGCGAGCAGGCTGTCTATACGTCGCTGGACGATCATGACATAATTCAACCGTATTAATGCATAATTTCCGACCATCGACTACGACTAAGAAGTGATAAAGTGGTTCTCGAACGCTCAGTTCAATCCGCACGGCTACTTCTCGAATCTGCTTCATCAACCACCACGATGTAATTGGGGATGATCCAGCGAGCCCGAATGTTGCCTGATACCACCACCGCCGTACGCCGCATCTCAAGTTTGGATCTCTGGCAACTACACAAAGCACCCATCAGCAGCTTAATGTCTCACAACTGCAGCCAGCAAAATGTATCCATCCCAGAAAACTGCAAAAGTCTCTGCCATGCATGTCACAATTCTGGCAAATATCAAGCATGCATGCATGTCTCAATAGTACAAACATACACGTACAATCCCCAAGCCAGAACCGATTGAGCGGGATATGCTTATATAGAGCGGCTACCTATGGAGCTGACTATCATCCTTTCCCAATCACTACACCAACCCATGGAAGAAGAAGAAGAAGAAGACTACTTCGCACCCTTCGGCATGTCGCAATTCGACTTCAACTCCATGATCCGCAGACGCAACCTCGCCAATCTGACCCAGCAGCTCGTCGAGCAAGGGCGCGTGACTCTGCCAGGCGCATCAGCTGTTGCTTCAAGCGACAGGGTGCAGCTGGCGGATGTGAAGGGTGGTGGAGCACACGCGCCAGAGTCGCCAGCGACTTATGATGAAGACGTCGCTCGTCGCTCTAGTTCAATCTACTCTCGTGAAATCGACGAAGATTCACCTCGGTCCGCGACATTCTTCGACGGACCCTGCAGGCAGCCTGTCGTTTCTGAAGGCCATTCACCAACGCTCATGCATATGCTGTCGCGCAATAGTAGCATGTGTGCCTCCGTTCACAACTCCTCCCCAGCAACAACATCGACGAGAACAACGAGCGTAGACACCTACTGCTCAGCAACGGCGGCACCAAAGGCTGGATCTTGTCCGCTCGAAAGTGATCCTTCGTTCTACGAGTCACCACGCAGTTCTGACACCAAGCCGCGTTCCCTGTCCAGCTCTCCGCCAGTTACGTCTTCGAGAGCAACGAGCCTGGACACCCACTGCTCAGGAACGGCAGCACCCCAGGCGGAATATTGTCCGCCACTTCCACTCCAGTCTGCGGTGAAGGACACACTGCGTACATCTATTCCTGAGCTACATTCACTGTACAGCTCCTCTTTCCCAGCCACATCGTGGAGATCAGCGAGCGTGGACACCTACTGCTCCGGAACGGCAGCGCCAAAAGCGCAATATTGCCCGGTTAAAACTGAGTCTTGGTTCTACAAAACACCGCGCATGTCTGACAACGAATCGCATTCCTCGCCCGCTGCTACCAGCATTGTTGACAGAGTCAGAGCCTCGAACCCGATGCCGCGACAACAGAAAAATGCTGGCGGTTCTGAATTGGAAGCATCAAAAGAGCGTGATTTGGACCTCCTGAAATCGATCATCGCTTTGCTGCGGAGATCTGCGCGCCAAGAGGAGCTGCAGGAGCTCCAGCCGCCAGTCGACCGGATAGTCGAGCTGAGCCGCCTGCGTCGTACAATTCGGAAGCTCGACTTCGATTTCGACGATGCGATCATGCTCGCTTCTGATCTGACAAGCCTTGTACCTGTGCCACCTTTGCCGAGTTCGCAGGAAACGCCGGAGACAAATGATGTCGGGGACATTCTTGAGACTCGCAAGTGGTTCAGATCGCGTCTAGCCAAGACGGTGCGGCGCCGGATTGCAGTCCTGAGGAATGAGCTAAGGGTCGGCGATGCGCTTAAGATTGAGCACTGGTACAAAGACGTTGTCGACCTTGTTGGATGGCGCGATGAGGACGAGGCGAGGATGATGTGGAGTTGGCTGGTGAACGATGGATTCTTTTGAAGGGTGTGTCCAGTCCGGGAGTAGTGATTATTGTGGCGGTCAGTGAGAAACGGCCATTCCGAGCACATCAGACAGATATTCCTTCACGCTTCTTCACGACCGAAAGATAGCATCAACGCAATCATCTCAAACAAGTCCTTCTTCCCGCTTCTTCACAGCTTCCAGCCTTCTGACCACAATCTCCACATCTCTCATGCGCTCTTCCCACTCCGCCCACTGCTCTGCCATGCCCAAGACTCCAGTCTCGTACCATCGTTCCACAGCGGCAGCACTTCGTGTGCGCAGCTCTGCCAGCTCGGCCGCCTGTTGTTCCTGCCTCGCGGCTGCTCTGTCGATCCTGGGCTGAAGCTCGCGGAGCTTCTGAGCAGATGTCGGGTCGGGAACGCTGGTTTCCTGAAGTGATTGCAGCTGGCCAGAGATCTTGGAGTAGAGCTGAGCGTGGGATAGTACGAGTGCTGCTTGCGAGGGCAGAGAGAGGGTGTTGGGCCGTTCTGCGCTGTTGGCTTGGGTGAAGAGGTGTGGGTGCTGTGCTTGTAGCTTGAGGACCTGGTCTACAGTGGAAGATTTCGAGGCGAGTGTTTGCATTTGTAGTTCCAGCTTTCGTAGACGCGATGCGGCGGTGCCGTCTCCTGGTCTGGATGTTGTTACGTCCTCGATTTCCTGGTCGCCATTGATGGCATAGCTGATCCTTTGGAGGCGAGCTTCCAGCGAGTCCAGAGAGTGGCCTGGTGTGTCATTTGTTGCTGCCATGGTGTCGTGATTGGGTCTTGCATGTATTGCTGCGGTTGAAGATGAGCGAATATCACGCCTGCAGGTACAGATTGTCAATATCAACAAGCGAGCACGCAAACAAACTAGGCTGACGTCGGATGAGGGTTAGTGGAAGATGTGCCTCCGGCTCTCGGCTCACCACTTCCG
>Ga0265797_10008121_pt1 | contig 14112 bp, 13 predicted proteins | sample P2T30metagenome_FD_192433 | JGI IMG/M metagenome (GOLD analysis project Ga0265797, IMG submission 192433) | Plant litter microbial communities from East Loma Ridge, Irvine, California - P2 T30 | ecosystem: Environmental > Terrestrial > Plant litter > Unclassified | place: USA: California... | reverse complement strand
GTTGTCGTCTATGCATTGCTGCAGTCCGCTGCCACCCGAGCACCGCCATACTTGTATACTCCAATTCTTGGAGTCGCAGCGTCCTCCCAAGACAGAAGTCGCTTCTGGGCGGTCCTCGGTGGAGCAAATTATCTCTCCATCGCTGGCTGGTGCTGTCCGCATTTCCAAAGGACATATTTATCCGTAGTCTCTCTGCCCGGCAGGTGACAGCTCGAATCCTGGCCCACATTGCTGTGGTCAGCTCGAAGAGCGCCGTTCTGTAGGTATTCTTGGTGATAGATTGCTGGGGTGATTCTCGATAGACAGTGTTGCGAGAGATGATCCATTGATGTGCAGCACGTCAGAGCGGGAGGTTCGGGAGTATTTTCCAAGAGATCCTCTAAACGAATCATCTGTCTGTCCGAATTCCGGCGTGGCATAAGCTTGATTGGGACACCGTTTGGAAGAAGGGTGGGACTTCTTAGCAAGCGTTGAGGGGTCGTTGACACTAAACCCCTGAGTAACCGCGAAGGCGAACGAATGATATTAGTGCAGCCCAGCATCATTTGAATTCTCGGCTCCGGAGCAAGGACTAAGGGCTTTTCATTAATCATGTATACTGTACGATCTTTTCCGGAGAAGTGAGCACCATGCTCCCACTGCAACACCAAAACAAAGGATCATGGCTCCGCCGGAAACCCCAGTGTTCAGGCATCCATTTAGCAAGTGCCACGGAGGATCAAGCTCCCCACTGACTTTTGGTTCTAGAATCTCCATTCTGATGAATCAAATCCACATCATCAGCGCTCGAAGTATGGTGCGACTGGTTGTACATGGACGTAGTCTTCTCAATGCCACCATGCTTCGGCAAAGGCGTGTCCAACTCGATGTCTCTCTCGCTGGACGTACTCGGCAACCTCATAGCAGTTTTGTCGCCTGTCATGCGAGAAGACGTGAAAGATCTCGAGGAGGCGAACGACTTCTTGAAGTCGCCGGTGGACGACTTGCTGCCACGCGAGGTGAGGCTGCTGAGCCTAGAGCCCACCTTTTCGCGGAGGAAGTAGAGTGTCGGCCCTGCGATGGTGGGCATGCAGGCGCAAATCACTCCAAAGTCGCTTTCGAGGCCGCTCCAGAGCGCGATGTCGTTGTAGTGGTAGGTGGCATTGGTCACCTGGCCGAAGGCGGCGAGGTAGCGGAGTCGCACTATACTACAGACGGTAGCGAAGAGGCCGACGAGGAAGGTGGCAATGACTCCGGCTTTGCGCCTGGTATCCTTGACTTGCAGGCTGATCAATTTGGGGATGGGGAGGAAGAAGACGACGAAGTCGAAGAAGATGTTGAAGGTGCTGTTGATGTAGATTGCGGACTGGGCGACTGGACAATGGCCCTCGTGCTCGCCGTCCCATCTGTTCCAGAAGTAGCTTTGACAATGGTCAGTTTGGTCGGTTGTACGTTGGGCGCACTGCATACCTGACGGGTCTACACTCGACAGCGAAGTAGATGACGAAGCCGAGAAAGTAGGCGGCTAGTGCGGCGATGACGCCCCAGCAGACGTATTGAAATCGCTGGGAGACAGTTTTTGGGAAAATTCGTCTGAAACAGAAAGAAGTCAGCAAGGATGTCTTCGTGCGTTTCGATAGTGATATGATTACAGGTAAAGAAGGACGATGGAGATCTTCGTGGAAACGATGATGAGCTGGTAGATGTACTGTTCATAATAGAACAGTTTAAGCATCAAGGTAATACCACTCGGGTCAACGGTCCAGATGTCTCTGCCCATGCCATGGTGGATCATAACCTGGACAAAGACGGTAGAGGGGACAATACCGGCCCACGCCACCAAGATCATCACGTCGTCCCAACCAAAGCTACTGCCCTGGATGAGCCAACGTGCCAGGAACCGGATCACCAGTACGAAGGTCGCGATGACGAACAAGGCATTACCAGCTCGTCGGTTCAAAGGTCCAGAGTCTCGCACTGGGGCCTGACAAGCCTTCTTCTGCCACCCTTGCGATGCTTGCGTGATGGTCAGCAGATGGTCTCGGCATGTGGTCTGTAGTGATGCACACAAACAGACGATTGGTCGGCGGGCTTCTCACGTACCCAAGGCTTGTCTAATGGTGCAATGTGTTAGAATACATGTCTGGCTGTAAGACATGTATGCTTCATCTTCGCACAAACAAGCGAAGTCGGCAGGAGTACATGTTGTTGTGGTGAGTCCTGTTGTAACGCAAGTCGTCTGGGGAGCGTTTTAGTAACTGGACTGCCAATGCGAGCTTCGGAAAGTGAGACATACAGCGCATGAGGGCAACTCGCTCAACTCGACCAAGAGATTTTTCACTTCAGTAGCATTTGGCTGAACGAATTTTGCCGAGACTGCCAGGCCTGAGAAGACCAGGGCTGCAACAGTCAACAAACGCATGTTGAAGTATAGGGCTCGGCCACTGTATCGGACAGCTGTCAGAGGGCTGCTGCGGTACCAGCGAACGAGTTTCCGAGAGCGCAGAACACAGGATCCTTCCAGGGCTTGGACACATGACTGTATTATAGGAAATGCCTGTGCGTCGTTGGGTGCAATCCCCACGAAGATCGACGAGGAGACGGTTCAGACGGGTGGCTCGCAATGCCAATCATTGTTCAAATGCCCGAATTATTTCTTACGAGCAGGACGTTGCGAGGCTCGTAGCTCCAGTATCCATGACTCTCGGGTGAGAAGATCTCTCAACCCCTTGGCTGTGGATCTTGGTGATGGAGCCCTTGGCCCGGGTCCTCGGAGAAGGTTTGGTGGCCATCTGCCGGAGGAACAAAGCTTGTTCGTCCTGCGCAAAGTAACAGCACGGGAAAAGGATCGGGATGGCAGGTGGATCTGACACATGTCGATTGATCTTTCAGGCACTGTCAGTGACGGTACCTTAGACGAACACTGCCTTCTCTCTAGTCAGTAGATCTTTGCATTCTCAAGCTACATTGCAAGCAACACGGCTGTCGGAAATTGTCACGTTTTCCGGTATCCACATCATCGCCAGGAGTTTTCTTTTTGCACAAGAGTACGTTGATGCGGATATGATGATACTGACACACTGATTGGGGGCACCGGCAGAGCTTCAAGTGTCAGACACTCTGGAGCTCGAACGAACCAACCATCCTGTTAGAGTAAGCGTGGCTCATGATTCGCTCCTTAGGTAGCGGGAAACGGCTGGCCTGAATAAACGCAAGGTACGCACGTGGGAAGACAGCTGAATCGTGGGACGGGAAGGAGGACGTTTAACCTCAGGAACAGAGAGGAAATCCGACTGCCGAGCCGCTTGGCGCTGGCTCCGCGCTAACGGGAATAAGAGCAGCACTAAGTCAACCTCCCACGCTTTCTCCTGTCCCATTGTTCCCGCGACCAGGCACAATCATGATGAAACCTCACAAATGCCGGCATCTTCGCAGATGGCTCGTGAGTTTGTCGTGCGCCTGGCTGGTTTACTGAGTATCGTTAGTCTCATGAACCGTTTTCGCCACCCTCTAGGCTTCTCACGTTCGGAATATACGAATGATACCACAGAGTAATTTTGCTGGTCCCTACAAGCGGCTTGCATCCGAGCAGCACACAGCAGAGCCCGGCTCTGGTTCTGTCAGAGCAAGACCTTTTATTACGGATCAAACGCCTGTTCCCCAGCCTCCGGACCCTCAGGATGTTCAAGAATTATGACCAGTTCGCACCACCCAAGCAGGTGTCTGACTCGCCTGGATGTTCATAAGCTTCGTTGAGCCCAGATCCAGCTTACGCCGAAGGAACCTCTGAGCCATGCCATGTGTGTCCTGAGTTTTACTGATGGACCCAGGGACTCTGAGAAGGGTAATCATGATATCAGTCGACGAGGTTCGAATGACTCGGTTGCGTACCTGAAGATTGGCCCACGTGTGGGGAAACGGATGAACAACGTGTCTAAGGTTCGACGGACAACGAATAAGTGTTCTTGCTACTCACCCCGACTCCCCTGACTTCGGACCCCAACAAGCAAGTCGCCACAGTGAGGTCGATTCCATGCAGCCAATTGCAACCCACTGCTGAGTGAGCTTGCAGGTAGATTCGCAAACATGTAAGCGTTGGGCGCGTGAGTCAAGTGTACCCAATACACGACCGCTATTCACCTGCCCGGTCGACGTCCTTGGACGCAGGCTTCTGGTTATTCCATGTGCCCGTCCCGACTCCCGAGCACGATGTGGGTGTGGACTCGTGTGTACCTGAGTCGGTCGACGGCTGCACATTGTGCAAGTACACTTGAACAAATCAGTAACCCCTTTCCTAGTCAAGTTCCGCTTCCAACAGTCTCTACAACCACACCATCCTCACATCCTAACCTCTTGAGTTGGCACAAGATGAAGTCTTCTACATTCATCTGCCTCGCAGCTGCATGCTCGGCTAACGCCTTTCCAAACATCGTCGAGCACCTCGCGCAGCGGGATGTGAGGCCCAGAGCTGAAGGTGATTCTTGGGGAGGATTGTTTCCTCTCACTACTCCAGACTTCGATGCCGCGGCCCAATATGTCGATACCACTGGCGAACATGCATGGAAAGCGCCAGGCCAGCACGATCAGAGAGGTCCGTGCCCCGGGCTCAATTCACTTGCAAACCATGGGTATATCCCGCATAATGGCATTGGAACTCTGGATCAATTCATCGACGCCTGCATGAAAGGTGAGTAAACGGTAATCGCGAAATGTGTTCCAACGCCACCTGCTGACTGCTGTAAAGTCTTTGGCGTAGGCCTCGACTTTGCGACCGTTCTGGCTGTCTGTAAGTAAAAAGCAAGCATTGGGATAGAGACGCTCAAGCTCATACTGTACAGACCCGGCTGTGACCAGTGGAAATCTCGTGAGTTTCTCCATCGGTGGGCCTGACAGCCGAGTGTCTACGCTTGGTCTTCTTGGTCAACCTCAAGGTCTTTCCGGATCTCATAACAAATTCGAGGGCGACTCGTCTCCTACTCGTGGTGATCTGTACTTGACGGGGAACAATTTCGACTTGGACATGGACAGGTTCCAGGCTCTGTATGATCTTGGCAAAGAGAAGGACAACTATGATCTGCAGCTTCTCACGGATCAACGATATGCGCAACGTCAAGCGAGCATTCACGAGAACCCTTACTTCTTCAACGCGCCCTTCTCCGGGATTGTCGGTCAGTATCGGCGTCTTGATAACTATGCGAACACCGCTGATCTTATGTAGCCAATGCTGCCGCATGGTGCTTCATCTACCGACTCATGGCCAACAAGACCGAAGAGAATCCTCAAGGCGTTCTCAACAGTGATATCCTCAAGACATTTTACGCGGTTTCAGGCGATGACGGCGACTTCAAGTATACTCGAGGCCATGAACGTATCCCCGACAATTGGTATACTCGCAATGCCGGTGATGCATACACGATTGCATACCTCGTCGCCGATGATCTAGAGATGGTACTCCAGCATCTCGATCTCGAGAGTATTGGAGGCAACACGGGTACCGTGGACAGTTTCACCGGTGTACACGTCGCCGACCTTACGGGAGGAATCCTTAACGCCCAGTCGTTGTTGGAAGACAACAACCTCTTTTGCTTTGCAATGGTGAGAACTTGAAGCGATGCTATTAGCCAGAACTTCAATGCTAACGACTCCCCAGTACGTCTCATGATCTCCCTTCCGATGACACTGTGAAGAAACCTCAGCTTTTCAGTCTCTCGATCTCACACTATACTAAGTCCCAATCATCTAATTATTGCCTTCCAACTGACAAATATTTCAGGCAACTGGCAGTCCAGCAAGTTCCCGACCTCGTCTCGGGTCTCTTCTTGGACATCAATGAAGCCGTCGACAAGTTGGGCTCTGTCTTGAACAACGCCACGAATTCACTGGGCTGTCCAAATCTGAACAACATCAGCAAGTCGAAACTCAACAACTACCCAGGATTCACAAAGGAGTGAGTTGGCAAGCTGTCTGGCTACAACGATGCACATGCTGAGAGGACTTCGTCGCAGGTATGATGGCTATACTCCAGTTGCGAAGTTGTTGGGTGTTCTTTGAGCATATGCAACAACGTTCGTGACTTTTGCATCTTTTCCTTTGCAATCTGTAGAGATAGTATCCAAGCCATTCGTTCCATTCGATCTGACCGCGGGTCAGACTTGGAAATATGTATTCTAACAATTTGATAATTAATCACCGATTTGATGTACTCAAACACATACCATCCCTCGACTTTTTGTATCCTTGATTGAGCAAGCCACTTCTCCTCTCACCTTCCTCTCCGACCAGTATGCATTCAATCAGCGAATCAGCCCGCAACCATCCGACCCCGACATCAAATGCCGCTCTGTGGCTGTGACGCTATGATGATCGACCGGTCCGGACATTCTTCCGGACGGTCCTCCGTAGCCGATTCGTGACTGGATCTCGGATTACCAAAAGAGGCAATTACATTTGCCGGTGGAGGGCCGGAGGTGAAGAAGGAGGCATGACCCGCTTTTTTGATCCGCGTTCTGGTACAGTACAGTAGAGGTTCAAGTGCAGTTGGTGTGGTAGGATCGAAATCTTCACCCTTCTACACGTCTCGTTCGACATACGGCATCTATCATCGATCGAGGCATACGGATATTCTCGTCGGATCGGGATGTGTGGGCAACGATTGCAAACCACGCTGGAACAGTTCGCCCGCTTATGCCGTGCAAGTCTTGCGGTTATTAGCGATACGAAGACCAGATGGGCAGCTCGGTGACGACTGCAGCCAAGCGTCGCGAGTGCTAATTTGTGATTTGTCTTGTTTCGAGGGGAAAGATTGGAAAGATTGGAAGTCTGCTCCTATCTTGCTCATGTCTAAAGACTACAGAGTCTCTCCCTCGAGTGTCCTCAGGTCGTCGCCGGGGAGAGGATAGGACGCTTCCCTTCCACCCACCATCCCCATCCCTCGAATGTGTCTGCCTACCCCCCAAACCTCCACCCCGCCTTCCTCCCAACGCCCAACTCCTCCCCCTTGAACAACGCCCTCATCAATTCAACAGGCATATTCCCCCCTCTCATAACCGCATCATGGAACGCCTTCTCCCCCCACCCCAGCCCCTCAGGATCCTCCACCATCTCCCTCCTAAGCTCCCGGATCTGGAACGCCCCTAACAGATACCCCGCCTGATACAGCGGCGGATACTCCCCGGCGAACGATCTGCGGACCTCGCCCTCGGCCGTCGCCCGCTCGTGCCCGACTCTGTCGACGAGCAGATCGATACTTTCCCGCGGCGTCATCTGGCCGAGGTGGAATTTGAGGGAGAAGATGATGCGGGCGCAGCGGTGCATGCGCCAGAAAAGCATCCCGATGCGGTTCTCGGCCTCGTTCGTCGCCCACTTTTGCCCTTCCCCGATCTCGGCTGGGAAGCCGCGCTGCCAGAGCAGCAGTTCCCAGTAAACGGCCCAGCCTTCGATCCAGAAGGGCGTCTGGAAGAGCTGGCGGTGCGGGTTGTGGCGCGCCATGTAGTGGAATTGCAGGTGGTGGCCGGGGATGAGCTCGTGGAAGACGGTGGAGCGGGAGAAGGCGGGGCTGTTGCCGCGCATGCTCATGAGTTTGTCGGCGTGGGACATTGTGTTTGTTGGGTAGGAGACTATGATGCGCTCGCCGCCGAGGAAGAAGGGGTTGACCTTTTGGCGCGCAGGGGTCATCATGGTTGTTTTCCAGTTGTCGCGGGCGACTGGCGGGACGGTGATGAGGTTGTGTTTTTGGACGTAGGCGATTGCTTCGTCGGCGAGGTCGCGGACTACCTGGGATTGTTGCAACGTCAGCTTTGATTCGACGGGTGTGATGGGGGAGTGGTTGCTACTCACGTGGATCTGCTCTCCTGGCTCCACGAAGTTGTTCTTGACGTGCTCCAAGGCGACCTGTAAGGATTTGAATCCCAGCGTCTTACTGGCTTTGTCCATCTCCTTTTCGCACCACTCCAGTTCTTTCTCGCCTATCTGAATCAGCTCTTCGGGCGTATAAGCGATCCACTCCGCCTCAAGCTCTTCCAGCAGCGCTTCACGGCCAATCGGGTCACCCACGATATCGTCTGCACTCGAAGATCCATCCACGCCGACCTTCTTACGGAGAACCGAGACCAGACCGCCCAATTTGGTCTTCAAAGTCTCCCAGGGCTTCTCAATCCACCACGTAATGACAGGATCGTACCCATGATAGAATTCCACCGCCTCCTCCAAAGCGTCGGACAACTCTCCGAATCTGGCGATGGTCCAGAACGTGATGAAGCGCTCTTGGTCGTTCTTGTGACTGCTGTTGGATTGTATCGTGTCGACCAGGTCTCGAACGCCTTCCTCGGCATTCTGGAAGACAGTGGCGATTTGCTTCCCGCTCTGCCTGCCGACACTGTGTCTCGTTTCGACGAAATGGATGCATTTGTCGACCCATTCTGCAAAGAGGCCAAGCTCTTTGGCTTTGCGGCATTTCTCCGCCGCGGCTTTCTCTTGGTGGAGAAGTCTCTTGGTGTGCGATCGCAACAGAAGGTAGTCAACCTTGTCATTTTGGATGAGAAGATCGAACTCGAAGTCCTCAGACAGACTTGTCAGGGTTGAAGTGAGGAATTCCTTGACTTTATGGGCGCGAGAGGGGCTGAATGAGATGCTTAGAAAGGACTTGATGTCTGCGAGGTCTGCTGTGAATGTCTGAATCGTGGTCTTGATGTCTGGGGTCTCCCTGGGTTCTGGAGGGTGAGGAGTTCTCGCCGACCTTAAAGGCGCTGGTCGTTTGAGAGTCATGGTGCTCGTGGAAAAGAAAATGAGAAAAGGTGCCTGCGATCAAGTGCAAGCCTTAGCAACCCCGAAGGAGCTGTCAGCTGGTCAATCGATAAGAACAGTAGCACGCGTAGCTACCCTGCAAGGGCTTTGTGATCGACAGGTCTAGCGCACAGCCTATGTAACCTCGGCAGGCCCTTCCGGGTAGCTTATCGACTACTGCAGGTGTCAGGTATACTCCGCCTCGTACTCTGATTAGGCTGCGTAATATTTGCGACAAGGCTGTCTTGCAGCAGGGTTCGAGAATGCTTATCCTTATCGCTGTCAGACGAATTGTGTCAGGACTGGTCATCAAAGCCCTGGAGACATCCATCGTCTCGATGGCTATTGGCGGCAATTTGTAAAATATCGTATTTACGCGCAGGAAAAATGGAGTGAGTGGTTGTGGAAAAGGTTGAAGCGCTGCAGATGCAGCCGTCGAGGATCATTTTCAAATCATCATAATCCATAAGTACATCCAAGTGACTTTCAGCGGTCGACATCCGCATCTCAATGCCATTCCTCCGGTCCAAACGTCTCTCCCGGCACGACAGTCTTGCGATACGCCGTCATATTGTAATCCAGCGTGTTGAAAACACCAACGTTGCCCCACCACTGCGGTGCGCTGACGCCAGGAAGAGTCAGAGCAAAGAAGATAACCACCGTGCTCAGGATCAACCCAGTGTCCAGCGCAGCAGCCGTCAGATAGTTGTATTGATGCCACCATCCATGCCATCGCTTCCTGATCCAGAGATTGAAGACAAGGCCGAAGATGACCCATGAGAAGAAGCTGAGCGGAGTGGCAGGGGGCAGCCACGCCATCGCACCGAGCATGATTGGAGCGTGGAGGTTGCTGATGTATCGGTGCTTCATGAGCTTCGCCAGTCCCCAGAGCGCGATCGGCAGGACGCCTCCGAGAAGCCAGAAGTAGTTGAAGTTTCTGTAGATGCTCTGACTTCCGAAAGCGCGAGTTGGGCCGATGACACCCCAGACGACGCTTGAGGAGAAGAATGTGCGACCGTTGGGACAGGTGAAGTGGTTTGCTTGGATGGGTTCGCAGACATCCTCGATGTTGACGAGCGCCCAGTCCATGGTTGCGATTTGTACAAAGCACGACCAGACCGATGCGGCTATCTGTGCGGTGAAGGTGATGCGGGGTGGAACTTTCATATACTGGGCGAGTTTGAGATCGCCGCAGAAGGTCTGGGAGTCGGAATGTCAGCATTCATTGGACCGGAGTATGTAAAAGCACTTACCTGAGCCTGTCCCAGCACAATCGTGCTGTACACTTTGAAGATCATCACACCAATGGGCCTGCCGGGAAAGAGGTAGCCTCCAATGAAGGGGCTGAGGACATTTAGAGAGAGTTGAATATTCGTCATGCCTAGAATGGTGCAGCAAGGAACAATGAACACTCCAGCGATAGCGCAGGCGACAATGAAGCCCCACCATGGAAGCTGGGTATCGTAACCTTCGACGACTCCGAGGCCCATGGCAAGCACGATTGCCAACAAAGCCAAATACCACCAGTCAGGCGCCGGTCTGTACTTCTTGATCATGTTGAAGTGGACATCCTCGGTTTGAGATGAAGCTAGCCGGAACTGCTGTACCAAGACTTTGCCACGATGAAGAATGGTGTGGACCACGGACGCCGTCAAGGCTGCGAAGCTGAGACCGTAGTTGAGTGCGAATGTCGGGGCGAGGAACAAAGGTGAGTACTCTTTGTATTTCTCCAGGTCAAAAGTGAAGTTGGATCCGAGGATGTTACGCACAACATAAGGACTCTGAGTGTTGTCGAAGAGAGTCGAGGTGTTGATGGGCAGATAAGCGGAGTAAAGAGCGCCCGAGTAGGAGATTCCCAGCGTAGGGATGACGACGAACACGATCAGACCGATGAGAGTGTTGACGTGTGAGAGAGTCGGTGAGAGAAGCGGGTCACTCAGGTACGGGATCACGTTCGACCAGTCAAATGTGAGGGGGATGAGCGACAGGCCCGTGAAGCCGCCGAACAACTGGTTGACGACGACATTCTCGGGCGCAATCCATGTTGGGAAGTCAAAGACGGACAGACCCTGCCAGATAAAGCCCGGAAACCAGTAGTAAACGAACATGCCAGACGCAACGTAGACAAACCAACGGTAGTGAGAGATGGACCAGCCGTTGGCTTGTGCGGGGTCGGGTTTGGACTTGTTGTGAAGGGCGTACAGCAGAGTTGTAGTCGAGAAGTTGTTCGGCCATGTCAACGCAGCAGGCCAAACCAGAAAACGGCGGCCAAGTCCAGCGAGACATACACCGATCAGCTGACTGCTGATAGTGAACAGGAGCTGGAAGCCCACACCAAGATCGTGATTATAGAGTGACTTTGCTTGGAGGGCCAGTAAAGCGTCGGTAGAGTATGCGTAACCATACGTGACAGATGCCATCAGGGTGACAACAGTGTGCTCCTTGATGTTGAAAGGGCCAGGATTCAGTGACCAGACTACGCCGAACGTGTTGAAGGTCCAGTTGGGCACTACTCGAGCCCAGAAGCAGCCAACGGGATAGACGAGGAGGAGTATAGCGACGACTGGGATGGTGATGGCGGGTGATCGCATACTGAGAAGCATGTTCACGCCGCTGGCGATGGTGACGAAGAAGAAGCCGAGCACCCATGCGCGAAGAGTGTTGGCAGGCTCTTCGCCATCTTCAGCTCGAACGGCGGCCTCGACATATTCGCTTGCAGCGACGACTTCGACGGTGGCATCGGTAGACTGATTGGTGGGAGACGAAGTGCAGACTACACCGGCCGAAGTTTTAGCTGGCTGCTTTTCGTGAAAGGCTTCCACGGAGGTGCTTGTCGCGTAGGAGCTGATATGTTCGGCCATGATGTGTCGATTGTCGAGCTAGGCGTGAGCTCGCAGTTCTTGCCGTCTGGAGCACGTCAACCATCAGCTTTGGTGGAGGGACACATTCGGGCAAGCGCAGATGGCCAGCATCTTAAGGTCGGCCATGTTTGTGAGATGTGACCGGGCGTAGCAAGGATGCGGAGATGGTGTCGTGTACTACCGTACTAGCAAGGCCACAAGCATGGATAAGCAATGCCTGTGAACCTTCGGCTATCATGGCGCTTGGCGTGAAGAAGAAGGTCACATCTCGCCGTGATACCTTATCGCTCGCAGGGGGTGGGGTTTTGTCGAATAGGTTACCTCGGAAGCCATATCAGTAGTACGGGCAGGCAAGGTATCTTGCAGTAGTTGGGCGCCTCAAACCCCGACGATCTTCACGTATTGCACGCGCATGCAACGCTACATGGCTGCTGAACGCGAAAGGAATCCTTCCATGCGAGGAGGTGGAATTTCGATGTCTGATATATGACTCTGCTCGCTTAATTACCCGGCTGGACCATCGGTTGTGGGTGGGCAGATAGCGAATGACCGAGTAAGTGAGGTTGTGCGTGGTAGCAGATAGCAAGATAGCAAGCTGTCGTTCACGCCACGAATGCGAGCGGGGGTGGTTTGCGGCGAGATCAAGTTCCCATTGGCTCGGCAGTGTGTCCGATCGCGTAGGGTCAGGACTGGGGTATGGACTTCTCCTCGACCCGAGCCTCTCTCTTCTTCTTCTTCTTCTTCTTCTTCACGCTCACATAATGTGCTTGACCATGTGGCCAGCAGCACACAGTAAGGTACTTATCACCGCACAGACTGACTTCGCACCTGCGAATTCTGCTACAGTCAGCATGGGCTTGTCCGCTTCAACCCTTTCAGTCCTGCTTGCCGATGGGCCGGGATGGAGGATTTTGCGATCTTACCCGGCCATTGACTCAAGTAGTACCGATTGAGATTGATGCTTGGACGACAACCCTCTCTCTGTTACCTGCGGTGTTATTGCTAGCATGCAGACAAAACCCGGGTGAGATATGAACGTAAAGTGCCTCCTGCCGTTGTGGGCTTTTGAGCGAGTCGCAGATGCCAAACATCCGTGAACTCACAACTCGGAACTTCTTGCCTCCTCGGATTCTGTCGGCCAGGCGTCTCGGACTGGACGAAGCGATCTCTATAGTATGTTGCACCCACGTCGAAGTACTGATCTGCAACCCATCATACCCTTCACGCCGCATATCGTTACCCTACGCCGCATCGCCTATCATGTCCTCCGCACCATGCTTACAGTCGCTCCCTCGGGACATTCTCATCATGCTCCCGGAATTCCTGCATAGCATCGAAGACTACACCAATCTCACATCAACGTGCAGAATCATGCGAGTCATGATGGCTACTGCACTACCAAACCAAATCCTGAGGCTAGCAGCCGCCTCAAGTAAGATCTTCTTCCGCCCGGATCCGCTGTTCCTGGTCGCAGTCACGGCGAGAGAGTTAGGCAATTGGGTGCGATTCAACGGACACAACGAGTGGGAGTTCTTCCATGAGATGGAGAAGGCAATAGGAGGAGGAGGCTTGGAGGTGCTGCTGGACCTCGCGGTAAAACACTGCGGCCTGACCCTGGAGCGGATCCGCGAGCTACATCTCCTCCGCTACTCCCTCATCAACCCGGCCATCGACATCATTGACAAATGCATTGGCGAGCAATGGCGCGCAACCGAGAATTTCTGGAACGATGGCGTCAGCGACGCGTGGTCCATCATCGCCGAGCCCGCCGAGACGCTTTTCCCCTTCATAATCTACGGCGAATTCTTCGGGCCGGACCTGGAGGCCTTCCTAGACCCCGAGTCAAAAACGAAAATATTGTCTGTCAGTATACGCCTATATATCACGGAGGAGCGTTTTAGCCATCAGGATGGCCTCGCTATAGCACACATGATCCAAAGCAGTCGATGGAAGTCCCACTGGAAGGAAATGCGGGCTCTAGCTGGGGCCGATTTCAACGAAAACTTCTTCGAAAATTGGGCTTTCGCGGATGATGGTCCCGGTGACTGGAGACAGAGGTTATGGGAGAACGCCATACTTTGGCAGGGACTGAAAGGTCTTGAAATGCTGCAGCCACACCTGAGGAGTTCGTAGATGGACAGAGTCAGACTGTGGAGGGATCGGATCGCGAACATGGCAGAGGCGCCCGAGACGGAGCAGTTTTGGGAGTATAACCCGACTCTGGTGTACCCATACCTGTTGGGTGACATCAGAGCAAATCCTGAACACTGGGATGTTTGAGAACATGGGACAACGGCCGAAGCTGCGATGACCAGACCGGCTATCACGCATCCCAGCAATGACTGTCACTACAACATCATGGTTTAATTGAACTATCATTGTCTTGTCAGCCGTGCTCGTCAATTCAGCTGCGCGTGATGCATCCACGTTTCGAGAAAACAAAGGCCCCACTGAGTATATCGTCTCCGACTCCGATCTTCTCAACGCAAAC
>Ga0265797_10008120_pt1 | contig 14112 bp, 14 predicted proteins | sample P2T30metagenome_FD_192433 | JGI IMG/M metagenome (GOLD analysis project Ga0265797, IMG submission 192433) | Plant litter microbial communities from East Loma Ridge, Irvine, California - P2 T30 | ecosystem: Environmental > Terrestrial > Plant litter > Unclassified | place: USA: California... | reverse complement strand
ATTGTGAACCATGTTTGTCTCTAGTGCAGATTAGCTTAAACTATCTCTGCTCTATAAAGCAGAGAGCATATGTGGATATCCATGAATGAATTGCATAGTGTAACATGCACGTGATGCTCTTTTTTTTGGAAGTGGGGGGTTATCTCGAAGCAAAAGTGATGACAGTCCCGCCTTCTCGTCATCTCTATCAGGTACCAGTGCCGGGAAATGCACACCTGTTGGCGGACTTGCATACCTCCATCACTTTATAACCTTGTGAAGATCAATTTCATTTTATGCTTGCTTGCTTGCTTGCAACACAACGCAGCCGCATAAGTCTGCATTTCCTGATCCGCTTTACGATAACCAACACTACATTGTATCTAACGTCTGTGGTAAGCCCCACCGAAACCATACTAGCCCTTGCTATACACCCAACTAATTGATTTTTGAGACGCGTAATCAGATTCTATTACCAGATATCAGATTCGCCATTCTATTCCTCTCCTAGGTACACACACAAAACGCCCAAAACACCCTGGGAAGATTAGAACCCCAACATACTGAGTCGCAAAAGGCAAGGCAAATTGAGCAACATTTAGAAAGTTGGCATTGGAGCCTGGAAATCCTCTAAGCCAATGAATTTTGCGTAAGCACAGTAAGCCAAGTCTCTGGAGATGTCGCCTTATCCAATCATGCATCACCGTTTTCCGCGCGTTAAACGAGTCGGCTAAGTTTCTTTCTAGAGTCCCTACCAACCTTGTATACGTTTGTATACCTATGTCGGTAGCGTTGTAAAATAAAGTAGGAAGTCCGCTACTAGGACCCGCCACTGCCACAACTACAAGTTGATAGTTTCCGGATCTACCAGGAGACGAGGTCCCCGAGCAGGCCCATAGCCATGGCTACTCAACCGAAGCTCCTGTTTCAGCCAAGATATATTCATTCTCATCAAATCACCATCATACTCCTGCAAGCAAGCATAGTTATCGATGTTCATCGCCCAAAGTCTTTGTAGCCCAATACTTCTTCTGCAAAACTGTGTCCCTTCTGCCGGCATTTTGATTATAGTCTCACCGAAAGAGGATTTGCGTCCGTACTTGGAAATTCGCCCTTTTTCGAACTTGCAGCGAATTGAGTTCTCTATCCTAGCCTTGGTACGGATATTGACCAGTTGAAAGGTCGTCGAGCGAAGAACCCAAGGCGAAAAATATCAGATTCTATTGTACATCTCTTTATCCAGATCCAGAGGTAGGCAATGACTTGCAATTTTCTTTAGTCCTAGGGGATGGATGTCTTGCTTCGAGTCCGAGATCCGGCTAAAATTTTGAACCTAGCACCATCGAAATCACTAAATCTAGCACTTGGGCTTTCGTCGACTAACCACTATTCGAGACGGAGGTTAGAATGTATAGTACCCTTTGAATATTTGTATATATATATATATATACAACGCTTTCGACCATTTAGCAAGCCTAGTGCTCTCGATCCAGCACAGTAATGTGGCTTCTATTCTTGTTAATGTGGTTTTTTTTTGAGATTGTCAAACGGATAAGTACTCGAGCTCGATATAGTCATGCATAGGGCTGACAAACAAGCACTTGGCGATACGCTGGTGGTGATCCCCCAAGACACAGTAAACAAGAGCCTTGGTCTCGCAAGCTTCTTTGTTTTGCTTTGTGATGCCTGCGTCATCCGCAACTATGTGACATTCTTTCCCGACTGCCTTTCCGATACCATGGGTTTTTAGCAGCCATCCCCACCATGAGCAACTCGCGCTTTGGCAGTTTATCCAACAATAACGGGCAAGCTGTCGAGCGTGGGCTTTTGCTACACATTGTTCTTCGTCAGACGGGCTAGATGCGGGTTCAGAGGCAAGGAGAAGTGAAGTCGTGTATGGAGGTGGCTGATTCGAGGGTTTCTGACTGCAAGTGTAGAGGGATGCTAATGCAATCAACGTGATAGAAGGAGAAGGGACAGAATGAAACACAAAACCTAAGCTTTGCCACGTGCAGGGATCTTGTATCTCGATTAGGCCGTTGACACGTGATTCTTGATTTGCGTGGCTACTGTACTACCCGACATTGGAAAGCATGTGCTACCATACCTGTCGCGTTGATATATTTCCACCTTACTATCTTTAGACTGCGCGTAGTCCGTTGTTTTCGACTGGCCCTGATATGCCACGCTTGTATTCTTGACTACTTGTGCTTTTTTCCGCAAGTTCTGAGCTTTCATAGAATATCAGCGTTGTGTAAATACTTGATCGGTAAAGTGTGTTCTTCGGTTTCTATCACAACATACGCAAGCGCGCTGTAACCGTGTAGAGTGCTCTGTATTAAATTCGCGACTAGCAACAGGCGACCACATATCCGCCAAACCACCATGGTTACCACCTACCCACATCCCTAGACCCCCTCTTTGAAATCCCCCGAATGCATCTTCGCCTTCGTCTCTGCCTCCTTCTCGGGCGTCGCCTTGCCCGGCAAACCCTTGACAAACCCACCAATATCCAACCCCTTGGTCTTCTGCTGCATGACCTGCATCCAACTCTGTTCCTGCTTCTGCTTTACCGCCTTCTCCAACTCCTCTCTTTCCTTTTCCTCATCGCCCTCTCCCTGTTTGCCTTCATTCCTCTTCCTCTCTTCCTCAACCGCTTTATTCTCTTTTGCCAGTGCAACCTCTGCGCGCTCCACTTCCTCCACGTCAACGTCTTCGAAGCCAATTTTACGCAGGATGGATCCAGTGATGAAGCGGTATTGCAGGTGTCCGTCGACAAGTTCAGAGACGTCTACATTTTGGACGCCATGAACGCCAACGATGGGTTGGAGACCTGCGACACCGAGTTGTACTGATGATGTGCGATAGAGGAAGCCAAGGATGTAGTCTTGTTTGGAGAAGACGTTTACACAGCGACCGCTGACGACGGAGCGGATGCGGCGCCAGTCTGCGACGTCAGAGGGGCAGGGGGCGCCGACCAGAACGACGTTTTCGATAAGACCAAAGGCTTTGCGTTCGGCGAGTTTGTCGAGGCACGAGAAGATTAGACGAGCGCCCAGGGAGTAGCCCACTAGAGTTACTGGGCGTTCACCTTGGACTTTGTTGATGAGAGCGTCGGCAAGTACCTCTCCTGCCTTTTCAGCTCTGTATTTGGCGACCGAGAATGGGTTATCTAGCAAAGTTGCGAGCTTCAGCAGCCCGAGGGGCCATAATGCAGCAGCCATTGCAGCAAAGACCGTTTGCTCGATAATCTTCTTCTTTGCGTAGCCCCAGGCTGCACTCGTGACGAATGTCTCAAGACTATGTCCTAGTTTAAGGAGGGCTTCGAGTTCCCAACGCAGTGCAAAGCCTTCGGTGCCCTTGTTGATGTATCGCCATGGCTTACTCACCTCTTCGGGTTCGCGTAGCCAGCCGGAAACAGCTATCGCGACGCGTAGACGGCGAGACTCGTTGTCTTGATGTCTAGGGTCTTGGGTGCGGTGGATGGGAATAAAGGCAAAGTCTTCTACCTGTCTGGCATATTCGTCCATTGCCCTTCCAGTCATCCTAGCTCCATAGGCCCCGAATAGTCCACCTACGAGGACGGAAGAACCGGCGAGTGTTCCAAGATAACCGGCTGCGGCTGTGGCTCCTAAGCCGATACCGCCCATCACACTTCCCACACCCGCTGCAAGGAGTGGAGCAGCAAGTCCGCCTGTCACTCCGATAAGCGCCGCACCAGCAACACCAGCGAGTCCCACTTTCCACTTGCGAGCTGTCTGTGACGCTTTAGCTGCCTTTTTGGTCTCAGCATCGGCGTTGAGTTGTTGAGATGCTGCCTCTAGTAGACCCTGGGCAACAGTCTCCTCATCTTTCTTCAGGAGGGCTCTACTCAGCCCGAGAGAACTTGTAAGGTAGAGTATCAGAACTCGAGAGTGTGCTGAATAGTGCTCTAAACTCAGCAGGATGAGCACAAGAGAGTGCAAGATAAGTGCCCGCTTGCTCTCTTCTAACTTGGTGAGAGTTGTTGGGACCGGTGGGTAGAGGTCCCTGAACATCTTTTCCTCGTCTTCTTCCTTATCGTCAAGCTCCTTGATACTCGTCATGCCATTCTCGGACTTTCTGGCCACCTCTTCTATTCTTCTGCCTTCTACATGTCTTGCTTGTTCTTTTGCCTTCTCCCGTGAGTTGACAATTTCGCCGATTCGACTAATGACGTTGCCTCGCCAGCCATCGAAGTATTTCAGCATCTCATTCTTCAGTTCCTGCACTTCAGGTTGCGCAAGCTCTTTTTTCGCATCCTCTTCGCGCGCCTCCCTTTCCTTTTTTATTTTGTCTTCTTGGCTAACATCGACATCATCAAGGCTGGAAGGCGCATCCCTCAACGCTTCTTCCTCTGACCTGGCAGTCTTGGAAGCGATTGGGAACTCTTTAGCGGTGAATGTCTCGACTAGAGATTGACGCATAGACGCCGTTATGGTGGCGATTAAGAAAGTCAAATCTGCGCATTGGTCTGCATCGAGAAGCGTGGTGAGCGATGTATCGTCCTTGTCTTCAGACTTGGAGTGCCCGAAAGAGGACAACTTGGATGCCCAATCAGACATAGTTGCAAATTCAAACAATGATTTGAGGTCTGGTGTAATGTGTGAGCGGCAGATCTACATAAGTTGTTGGAGTAGGTGCTAGCTCCAGAGTTGTTGCTGTAGTGGGTATGACGTCAAGCAAGAGTAGTGGGGCAAGAGCTATCCTTTGGTGACATGTCGACATCAAAGTGACTTGAACTCCCGAGCTGTCGGAATACCAGCATGGCCAAGCATGTGATATATGGGCTTATATTAAGAAGTGTTTGCAACACGGATGATCATCGACGTACCCCACGGATGCGTAGCAACAGCCACGTACGGCAATGTTTCCATCTTAGTTTAAACTGACATACACAAAAATTCATATTAGTCCTAATAATCCTACATTCCGTCTACCTACCACCTGATCAAGCAGGTCTGCCCGTAGGTATCGGCGGCGCATTCCATCCAGTAGGGAAATTCCGCGCACTCAGGAACACGCCCTTGACGGTCCTGATGTCGCCCTTCAAAACTTCAATCTGGTCATTCTTCCCACCGTTACTTGGACCACTCATCCAGCTAAAATTCGACCCATACCGGCCCATGCTCGGGTAATACTGGCTCTGGTAGTCCATCTCGGACAGATACGAGGTCAGGTCGGACACCTTTGTTCTTAACGCATCCCGCGATGTGCTCCCGGACTTGCTGTTGGTCTCAATCTCTTGTAGATGTGTTTTTATGATCTTGAGACGGTTTTCGTGTGCGGTAACGGTGGGGTGGGGGTCTGAGTGGGAGGATGTGGAGGGGCGCCTGGATAGGTTGGGAGTGGTTTGCGTGCCGTAATCGCGGTGGTAGAGTTCCGTCGGATCTGAATCTGCTTCCGAAACGTCGTCTGGGACATCTGTGATAGCCTTGACTTTGCTAGCGGGGTCTACCGATACTGCCTTGCCCAAGCGTTCATTGAACTCGTTCAACTGGGCCAGGGTATGTGACGCAAAGTCGTGCCGCGAGTCTGCGAGCTTTTCTGTCATTGGCGCGATGATGAACTTGGATAGCCCGTATATGCTTGCCATCAGGCCTCCTGTTATGTATGCGGTGTTTACGAGGCGACTGGTCGTTATGAGTGGTGGTGGCTTTTCGGTGCTTGCCAGGAACTCTGGGTATGTGACGATAGGTGGGATCTCGCGTGGCTGAGGTTGATATTCAGGTACGCTGGCGGCTCTGGGAGGCGACTAAGGGTGTTAGTATGTATCGAGCGCTTCCGTTATAGGAGTTGGGCACTTTACACTTGGCCACGCCTGTTCCTCAGCACGCTCCTCAACTTGTTCTGGCTCTACCAGTCTCTCCTCTACAGGGCTCTGTTCCACAACACTCTTTTCCCCCAAGACACCCTCCTCCGTCTTCTCATCCAGCAATGCCTCGATATCGCCAGCATTCACACCCTTGGACTCCAGAAATGCGACCTTCTTTTCCCTCGGCGCATCGCGAATCGCAGGATCGTCCAAGAAGCGAGACGCCTGTTCCAACAAGTCTACGCTCTCCTCGCTTTCCGATAACTGCACTCCACCCTCCTCGCTTTCAATGTCATCCTCAGTCGGCGTCGGAGCTTCTACGGGCTGTTGTTGCGCGCTTGTGTCTTCGTGCTCTGGGGGTGGCGACGACGACCCAGCATTATCAGCCGAGGCGCGTTGCCATGCGGGTATACTTGTTTTATTCGACATGGTTGGCAAAGTATGAAAAGTCGTTAGGGGTGGTTAGAGCTGGGGCTGGCGCAAGATGAACGTTGGCGCGTGGCTGCGGGTGTGAAGCATGCTCGGGAAACATGGCTGGACCGAGGCAAGAACCCCAGATGAAGCCTTTCCTCTTTGGGCCAAACCCCATATCACGTATTCTCTCGACAAAAAGGCGGCTGCCACTATAATGTTTTGTTCATCTGTCTCAGACATTTCAGCTGGCTAATTCTACAAGCTGGCTAGAAACCGGTTTCTGTGTTGCCCTCGCCCATACTTTTGCTTCCCGAACTTCCACTTTGTATCGCACCCAGGATGCCGTCAATGTACCCAGCACCACTCCATTTCTGATGCGTCAGGACATCGCAACCCAACTCCTTTTCTCTCGACTGTACCAACTTTACATATGCCAGCATGCCCTCGTCCTTGAATGCCCTACTCAGCTCACATGTAATCGTGGCAGTAGAGTGTATGCCCGCCAGCGAGATGAGCTGAAACACGAAACCATGTTTCGCCAAATCCCAGACAAACGTCTTGAGAGCTTCCTCGGAGAAGCCCTGGCCCATCCAGTTGAAGCTTGGAGAGAGGTTGTATACAAACTTCTTGCCGGGGTGGACGGCGCGGATTTCGCCGGCGAATCTGGCAGCTTCTTGGACATTGGGGTCGCCCGTCTCGACCCAGAGCAGGTCAGCGTAAGGAGCATATTCTTTGCCACGCTTCGTCGCCGCAGCAACGCCAGCTTTGTAGTGGTAGAAACCCTCCCTTGTGCGTGGGATGTCCCAGTTGAAGTAGACTGGTGTCTTTGTGTACTTCTCAGCCACATTCCGGCGCTTGAGAAGGGAATAGTCGGGGTTCTGCTTGACTTCGGCAAGGTATGAATCGACTGTCGATTGGGGTGCGCTCTCCCTCTCAAGATGCTGAACGACGGCCTCGTCAAAGGTAACGAGCTTGTGCTTCTTCACCCATGCCGCCTCATATTGGTCGATTTCTTTGCCTGGCGCGCCTGCTGCTTCCATGTTCTGTAGTGTCTCGGCTAGCGGTTCAGTCTCTTCTGTGACACCTTTGATAAACTCATGATCTCGCACGTCGACAGCACTGGAAATGAGCTTCCCACTCTCCGAATCTGTGCGTGCAATGACTAGATTCTCGCAGCCCATCATGTCCCACTGGAAGCGTGCAGCTACCAGGCGGTTGATGTGGTCCCCGACTGGTACGAGCACTTTCCCTGCAAGATGTCCGCACTTCTTGCCGCCATGGAGTTGATCCTCGAAGTGGACACCTGCGGCTCCGTTCTCGGCGAAGAGCTTTGCCAACTTGATAACTGCTGATAAACCTCCATGGCTGTAGAATATTAGCCATCACATCCTATTACTGGTGGCATATGTACGCACCCAGTGTCGCCATCAGCAATGATAGGTCGCATATAGTCCAGGTATGGTGTCTTCGCCCTTTCCTCCGCACTCATCTTCCTCCTATTATCCCAGTTCTTGCGGTCATGTAGCTGTTGTGCCTTGAAGAGACGCTGCACCTGGTTTGGTACGGTGTTGTAGGGATAGTCGCCAAAGTCGGCTGAGACTTCGTTCGTGGTAGTCAGGACGGAGGAGCAGGCCCAGCCAGAGACGTAGAGGACCTCTTGGTTCGCAGCTTGCTGGGACATTTGAATGGGATCAATTGCGCCCACTGGGATTTGGGATTACATGATCAGCTATTGCTCTATCTATGCAGACTAGGATAAACGCACTGGTGTGTACTGGCTCGCCCTTTGCCGCCCTCTCTTCAAGCAGGTTGAAGAGTTTCCGTGCCATCAACGAGCTGGGATACGACTGTTGAAGAGCTCCTCGCTTGCTCACAACATCTTCTGCAGAGTATGGCCTCTTGATGCCCTTGTACCGTGGCGAAGCCCACCAGTCTCTCACGGCTTGTACTTGCTCCTCGAAGAGCGCATCTTCCGCCTGGCCTGCTTTCGCAGCTTCAGGGAGTAACTGAAACGAATCGCCGGGTAGGGCTGTCGATACCGGGGGGTCTACAGCTTTGAGTGTCGAGCTCGACATACGGCATACCGACGTAGAGAGTGGGCGGAGAAGATGTGGTGCTCGGTTCGCGATCCTTGAAGACCTGCTTTGGCGCGCGACCGAACGTGATACTGTGCGCAACATGGTGAGTATGGAGAACAGAGTGAAGAAGCTCCAAAGAAAAGCTCGCTCTAGGGTCAAGTGGGATGGCGTTGGAGGGTGCTACTCCAGGACGGAAAAATATCCGCAAGTCGGAAACAAGTCGGTGATGGTGTTTGCCACACCCGCCTTCTTTCTATCCAATGTTCCTGTCAGGCGGTGGACGGCAGATTTACCCTACCGTGTCGCGTAAAATGCATGTGCAGCATCGGGGTTGCGGGAAAGTTCGTCCAGCATGCCATGGCCGACGTCAGAACCGAGGCAGCCCATGGATAGCCGTGAGGAGCTAGCTATGTGCCCCTCGGTATGTTGGCTGCATCGCCCTCGCATTAACGGGCCAACGCGTACCTGGCGAATCGTCTGTAAGAATTGCCGAGAGTTACCGGTCAAAATTTCTGGCCTGCTGCTCTTGAAGTTTGTAGAACTTTCCTCGAGCTTTGACAATTGATCTGTTTTGCATTTCATGTGCTGAGTGAACGCTCTCATCCCCCCACGTCCTACCCCACATTGAGTTAGCCATGGCATTGAGTGCACGATCGGCTTCCAGAGCTCTACGAGCTGCAAAGGTAGGTATTTGTAGACCCGATAGAAGGAATCGGAGCTAACTGTAATTCATAAAGGCGCGTCCCTTTGTCTCTGGTATGTGGGAGTGCTTCTCAACAGACCAGGACCGCAAGACTGACGCCTAGTTCGCTTCAGTGCAAGCATGCAGCTATTCATCCTCCTCTGAGCCTGATCTCAAGACTACCTTCAAGAGGGTTCTGCCTGCAAAGCGCGAGCTCCTGAAGAAAGTCAAGGCGCATAGTGACAAGAAGCTCGGCGATGTCAAGGTTGAGAATGCGCTGGGCGGCATGAGGTATGCATGCCGTAGGAACGAACAAGTTTTGTCTTCTAACAACACGAAAGAGGCCTCAAGGCCATGGTCTGGGAAGGTTCAGTTCTCGACGCGAACGAGGGTATTCGGTTCCATGGCAAGACCATCAAGGATTGCCAGAAAGAGCTGCCCAAGGGTACTTCTGGCACCGAGATGCTCCCCGAAGCCATGTTCTGGCTACTTCTTACTGGCGAAGTGCCATCAGTCTCACAGACCCGCGCACTATCGCGAGAGCTCGCCGAGAAGGCTGGCATTCCCAAGTTCGTCGAGAAGATGCTAGACGACTTCCCCAAGGATCTACATCCTATGACGCAGTTTGCATGCGCTGTCTCAGCATTGAACTACGAGTCCAAGTTCGCAAAGGCCTACGAGAAGGGCATCAACAAGGCCGACTACTGGGAGCCCACCTTCGATGACTGTATCAGTCTGCTCGCAAAGCTGCCTACCATCGCCGCAAAGATCTACCAGAACGCATATCGTGGTGGAGGTGCGCTCCCGGCCGAGGTCGACTTGAACCAGGACTGGGCGTACAACTTTGCTGCCATGTTGGGCAAGTCGGGCAAGGAGAACGAGGGTTTCCAGGACCTCCTCCGGCTGTACCTGGCTCTGCATGGTGACCACGAGGGCGGCAACGTCTCTGCACACGCAACGCACTTGGTCGGCTCAGCGCTCAGCGATCCCTTCCTGAGCTACAGCGCTGGCCTTCAAGGTCTTGCTGGGCCATTGCACGGTCTGGCTGCCCAGGAGGTGCTGCGTTTCATCCTCGACATGCAGAAGGTCGTTGGTGAAAAGTTCACCGAGAAGGACGTAAACGAATTCCTCTGGAGCGTGCTCAAGTCTGGACGTGTGATTCCGGGTTACGGACACGCCGTGCTGAGGAAGCCCGACCCGCGATTCGAAGCTCTCATGGACTTTGCGAACGCACGACCAGAGATTGCGGCAGACCCCGTCTACCAGCTTGTGAAGAAGAACTCCGAGGTTGCACCCGATGTACTCAAGGAGCACGGCAAGGTGAGTTTTGCCAATGCCCGAATCTTGGCTTGTTGCTGACCTTTTGCATAGACCAAGAACCCGTTCCCCAACGTCGACTCGTCCTCGGGCGTTCTTTTCCACCACTACGGCTTCAAGGAGACGCTCTACTACACTGCAACTTTTGGTGTCAGTCGTGGCCTAGGCCCACTTGCACAACTCATCTGGGATAGGGCATTAGGCCTGCCTATCGAGCGACCCAAGTCGATCAACCTTCAGGGTATACTGGACCAGGTTGGTGCGTAAGCACAGGGGTAGTACCTTGAACAGATGTACTGTAATGAATACCACCGCTTCCAACCAAGATGAAGTATCCCGTGAAGTAGACAGAGTGAAATGGGTTTGCGAAGCCTTGCGGGACGGGAAAGATATGCTTGCTTAGTGGGGGGCGCGAGCGGACCCATGTGATCGGCACCTAGTCAGGGACGAGACGCCATGCCGGCCCATATAGGCCCGATGAAACCTCATATCTCGAACCACGACAGTGGCTGTGCTCTCTGTGCGCCCTTGTCCTCCACATCAAAGATAGTTTTCCTCGTTGACAGTCATTCACTTCGCCCTCTCCATTCCAACTGCTGACGTGTTTGCTGCTGCAGCTTTGATATGCACGATTCAATGCTAGCCTCAACATAACCAGGGCTTCACGCTCGCGCCATTCCAATAGCCTCGCCGCTCGAACCGACTGCATCATTTACACCTTCGCAGCCCTTGATCTTGAACTAGTACACAACTCTTACGCCAAATGGCGCCTTACGAATCGCACGAGCTGCGCCGCGGCATACAGTATGCTAAACTCGATGCACCCGTCGATGACGATCTCGAAACCCCGACGCGCTTCTCCTCCGACTCCACCGGGACGCTAGAAGATCTTGAGGAACATGACCCCCTCGCATTCGATAGCAAAATACGGCGCAAGAAAAGCAAGGGTGACCTCAAGATCCGCCGAGTCTCGTATAGAGACAGGGAGAATGAGTCGACCGTGCCGTTCCCAGCCCGGCCGGCAAAGTCCCGAATCGCACCAGGGCGGTGTTGCTGTTGGCTGCTGGTCTTCCTTGCAGCCACCGTCCTGATACTTGCGACAGGTGGTATCTGGGCATACAAGGTCTCCGCGCCCGAAGATGGATTGAGTCCACCGTGGTATCCCTCGCCAAAGGGCGGTACTGATAAGGCGTGGGAGGAGAGCTACAGGAAAGCTGCGGCACTTGTCAAGCAGATGACATTACCTGAAAAGGTAAACATCACAACAGGGACGGGATGGGCCATGGACCTGTGCGTGGGCCAAACTGGGCGCGTCGACAGGCTCAAGTTCCCCAGTCTGTGTCTGCAGGTACGTATCATTGGGGGTGCTGCCGTCAACCTGTGCTAATCTCATTAGGACGGACCTCTGGGTATTCGCTTCGCCGACAACATCACTGCCTTCCCGGCTGGCATCACAACTGGCGCGACATGGTCCAAAGAACTCATGTACCTGCGCGGCAAGGCACACGGAAAAGAGGCGCGGCTCAAGGGCGTCAACGTCTTGCTTGGTCCTGCCATGGGTCCTCTCGGCCGTATGCCAGCTGGTGGTCGCAATTGGGAGGGCTTCGGCTCCGACCCTGTGCTCCAAGGAATTGCTGCTGCCCAAACCATCAAGGGTATCCAAGACGAAGGCGTCATGGCTACCGCCAAGCATTACGTCGCTAACGAGCAAGAACACTTTAGACAGGCATGGGAGTGGGGTCTACCGAATGCCATTTCGAGCAACATCGATGACCGCACCCTGCACGAGATCTACGCATGGCCGTTTGCCGACTCGATCAAAGCTGGCGTGACGTCCGTCATGTGTTCGTACAACCAGGTCAACTCCAGCTATGCCTGCCAAAACTCGAAACTGCTCAATGGCGTTTTGAAGGACGAACTCGGCTTCCAGGGCTTCGTCCAGAGTGACTGGTTGGCACAACGCTCAGGCGTAGCGAGCGCACTTGCCGGCTTGGACATGACTATGCCTGGAGATGGTCTCAGGTGGGCCAAGGGCAACAGCCTGTGGGGTGGTGAGCTTAGCAGGGCCGTTCTCAACGGCAGTGTGCCCATCGATCGTGTCGACGATATGGTCACTCGTATTGTCGCATCCTGGTATCAGGTCGGACAGGACAAATGGGAGAACGACGGGCCTAACTTCTCTTCCTGGACCAACGATCGCATTGGCAAGTTGCACGAAGGTAGTCCCTCGAACCACGAGATGGGTGTAGTGAACCAGTATGTCAACGCCCAAGGAGAAGGAAAGGAGGCTCATGGACATTTGGTGCGTCGTGTCGCAGCTGAAGGCACGGTCTTGGTAAAGAATGACGGCAAGACGCTACCGCTTGACCGCAAAGGCTGGAAGACTGGAAACGCAAAGACAAAGTTCCGCGTTGGCGTCTTTGGTGAAGATGCACGTTTGCCCAAGGAGGGTATCAACCATTGCCCTGACCAGAGCTGCAATGAAGGGACACTGGCCTCAGGCTGGGGTTCTGGTGCGGTCAACTACTCGTATCTTGTTGAGCCGCTGTCTGCTATCCGAGAAGCTTTCAACAACGAGACCGTCTATGTCACAGATTGGTTGGAGAACAAACTCCCAAGCACAAAGGAGATTCTCGAGGAGCAGGACCTTTGCATTGTCTTTGCTAATGCTGATGCAGGAGAAGGCTACGAGCGCTACGAGAACATTCGTGGTGACAGGCCTGACCTCAACTTACAGAAGGGTGGAGACAAACTCATCCAAGATGTAGCCAAAGGCTGCGGCGAAGGCATGGGCGATGTCGTTGTTGTCATCCACACTGTAGGACCAGTCATTCTGGAAAACTTCATTGACATTATGAATGTCAGAGCTGTGATCATCGCCAACCTACCTGGAACAGAATCCGGCAACGCAATCGTAGATATTCTATTCGGAGACGTGAACCCATCTGGCCGCCTGCCCTACACGATTGCAAAGAAGGAGAACGACTACGGTCCAGGCAGCAAGATCAAGTACCTTCCCACCCCGTCCGATGGTCTCGCGCCCCAACAGAACTTCTCCGAGGGCCTATACATCGACTACCGCCACTTTGACAAGAAGAACATAACTCCGCGATACGAGTTCGGGTATGGTCTTTCATACACCGAGTTCACACTATCTTCCCTCCTCATCGAAGCCAAGGGCGCAAAGACACCTCTCCCAAAAGCACGACCTGCGGGGCTAACACCCCCATCCTACTCGACCGAACTCCCAGATCCCCAATCAGTACTCTTCCCACCAGACTTCCACAAGGTAGAAAGGTACATCTACCCCTGGCTCACATCTATCAGCGGCATCAAAAAGTCTGACCCTCAAACACCTGTTGAAGCCCCGTCTCCCCTCAGCGACGCAGGCGGCGGCCCAGGCGGTAACCCGGATCTCTACACCACCATCCTCACCGTCTCTGCCTCTCTCGAAAATGTCGGTGGGCTAGATGGTGCCTCGGTCGTACAGCTCTACATTTCCTTCCCCCAAAACTACAAGGACCCGGAGACGGATGAGCCGGTTGATTTCCCTGTTCGTGTCCTCCGTGGCTTTGAGAAGGTGTATCTTGAGAAGGGTAAAGGGAAGCTAGTGCAGTTTGATGTTACGAGGCGCGATTTGAGCTATTGGGATGTTGAGAGACAGAACTGGATCATGCCCATGGGTGAATTTGGCATCGAGGTTGGGTTTTCAAGCAGAGATTTACAGTTGATGGAGAAGTGGTGATTCATGTTTTCCCTTGAATCAATATATATACATAGAATTTTGGGGGCCAAGGGCCGGTTTTCTT
>Ga0265797_10008119_pt1 | contig 14113 bp, 12 predicted proteins | sample P2T30metagenome_FD_192433 | JGI IMG/M metagenome (GOLD analysis project Ga0265797, IMG submission 192433) | Plant litter microbial communities from East Loma Ridge, Irvine, California - P2 T30 | ecosystem: Environmental > Terrestrial > Plant litter > Unclassified | place: USA: California... | reverse complement strand
GCGCCGATCCCGGCCCTGCACCTGGCCGCCGACGACGTGCTCGACAACCAGACCGAGAACCTGGCCCTGCAGCGCCGCATCGCCACCGACATGCGCGACATCTGGGCCATGCAGCCGCGCTTCGAGCGCCGCAACGGCAAGAACCCGTACAAGCTGCTGGAGCACCCGCGCTTCCGCGCCGGCTTCGACTTCCTGCTGCTGCGCTGCGAATCCGGCGAGCTGGACGCGGAACTGGGCAACTGGTGGGCCACCTTCTACGGCGCCGACGTGGCCGAGCGCGAGCGCCTGGTGAATTCGGCGCGCGAACCGCAGGCCGGCGCCGCCAAGAAGCGTCCGCGCCGCCGCGGCCCGCGCAAGGGCGGCGAGGGTGAGGCCCAGGGCGAGGCGCAGGACATGGCACCGAACGAGTCCGGGGCGACCGGCACAGACGGCGAATGATCGCCTGGATCGGCATCGGCGCCAACCTGGGCGACGCCCGCGCCAGCGTCGCGGACGCGCTCGATCGTTTGTCGCGCCTGCCGGACAGCGTGGCGGTGACGGCGTCCAGCCTGTACCGCACTGCCCCCATCGATTCTTCCGGCGACGACTACATCAACGCGGTCGCCGCCATCGACACCCGGCTCGCACCGCACGCCCTGCTCGAGGCCCTGCTCGGCATCGAACAGGACCACGGCCGCGAGCGCCCCTACCGCAACGCCCCGCGCACCCTCGACCTCGACCTGCTGCTGTACGGCCACCAGGTCATCCATGACGCCCCCACCCTGGTCGTGCCGCATCCGCGCATGCACGAACGCGCCTTCGTGCTGGCCCCGCTGGCCGAGCTGGCGCCCGAACTCTCCATCCCGGGCCGTGGCCGCGTGGCCGACCTGCTGCCCGGCGTGGCGGCGCAGGCCATCGAGCGGCTGCGCTGATTCAGCCGAGCGTTACGGCGTAGAGGCAGGGCAGCAGGGCCAGCGGCATCACGATCGCGCCGACTTTCAGGAACTGCAGGAAGCCGACTTCGATCCCTTCGCGCCGCAGCACGGTGAGCCAGAGGACGGTCGCCAGCGAGCCGGTGACCGACAGGTTGGGGCCGAGATTGATGCCGATGAGGGTCGCGGCGGTGACATTCGGCGCCGCGTGGCTGGCCGCCATGGTCGCGCCGGCGATCAGCCCGGCGGGCAGGTTGTTCGCGACGTTCGCTACCAGCGCCGTGGCAATCCCGGCCGCCCAGGCGCTCCACTGCGGCGCCGTGGCGTGCAGCTGTTCCAGCATGCGCGCCAGCGCGTCGGCAATGCCGATCTTGGACAGCGCCGCGACCAGCACGAACAAGCCCCCGACCAGCGGCAGGACCGACCACGACATCTCGCGCGCCGCGCGCAGCGCCGCCGGGCGGGCGCGCAGGAACACGAGCGCGAAGGTGGCCAGGCCCGCCGCAAAGCTCGGCCAGCCCAGGTCGATCCCCCGGCTCGAGGCCGCCAGCAGCAGCGCGGCCATCAGCACGATCCCGAACGCCACGATTTTCGCGTCGCGCGACAGGGTCGGGACCGCGGCTGTCTCGCGCAGGCGCAGTGTCAGGTCGCTGCGCTGGGTCCAGTACAAGGCGGCAAAGGTGACGCCGATGGCGATGGCGGAAGGCAGCAGGAACAGCCTGAACCAATCCAGCAGCGCCGGCATCCGGCTGGCGTACACCACCAGGTTGGCGGGATTGGAGACGGGCAGGACGAAGCTCGCGGCATTGGCAATCAAGGCGCAGGCGAACAGGTGGGGCAAGGGCCGTTCGAGCTTTGCCGCGCGCGCGGCCGCCAGCACCGCGGGCGTCAGCACCACCGCGGTCGCATCGTTGGACATGAAGGTCGTGACGCCGATGCCGAACGCGTACACGATGCAGAACAGCCGGCTGGCAGAGCCCCTGGCCCAGCCCACCGCGTGCGCCGCGATCCAGTCGAACAGGCCCGTGATGCGCGCCATCTCGGCAATCAGCATCATCCCGACCAGGAACAGATAGACGTCGGTGCCCTGCCCTACCGCGCGCGCCAGCTCGGCCAGTCCCACCTGTCCGGTGAGCAGCAGCAGCAGCGCCCCCAGCACGGCCCACCAGGCTTCCGCGACCCGGAACGGCCGGACCAGCACGCCGGCGGTGGACAGCAGGGCGATCGGTAATACGACGGCGGGAGAGAGCGGAAGCTGTAGCATCGGGCGTGCCTGAGTTGGGGTAAAGCATTGTACCGGCCCGCAGGCAGGAATCCCGTCTTGGCATTACACTACGCGTCGGTCGATTCCCGACGGCTTTTTTACGATTTACAAAGGAAGAACGATGAGCGGATATTTGCAGGGCAAGGACATGGTGGCGCCGGGCCAGGACAACGGTGTTCCGGCACCCGTGGCGGCCCCGGCGCAACCGGTGCAGAAGGCCGTGACGCTCCCCTCGCTGCGCGCGATGCGCGCGGCCGGCCAGAAAATTGCCATGCTCACCTGCTACGACGCCAGCTTCGCATCCCTGATGGACCGCTGCGGCGTCGAGATCCTCTTGATCGGCGATTCGCTCGGCATGGTCTGCGCCGGCTACGATTCGACGCTGCCGGTGACGGTGGCGGACGTCGCCTATCACACCGCTTCGGTCAAGCGCGGCACCAAGAACGCGCTGGTGCTGGCCGACCTGCCCTTCGGCAGCTACGGCACCAGGGAGCAGGCCTACGACAGCTGCGCCACCTTGATGCGCGCCGGCGCCCAGATGATCAAGATCGAAGGCGGTGCCTGGCTGGCTGATACCGTGCGCTTCCTGGTCGAGCGCGGCATCCCGGTGTGCGCCCACATCGGCCTGACCCCGCAGTTCGTGCACCAGCTGGGCGGCTACAAGGTGCAGGGTAAAACCAGCGAAGGCGCCGACCAGCTCAAGCGCGACGCCCAGGTGCTGCAGGATGCCGGCGCCGCCATCGTGCTGCTGGAAGCCGTGCCGGCCGCGCTGGGCAAGGAAGTCACCGACATGCTGCAGGTGCCGACCATCGGCATCGGCGCCGGTCCCGACTGCTCGGGCCAGGTGCTGGTCATGCACGATTTGCTGGGCGTCTTCCCGGGGCGCAAGGCGCGCTTCGTGAAGAACTTCATGGACGGCCAGACCAGCATCGACGCGGCCGTTACCGCCTACGTCGGCGCGGTCAAGGACGGCAGCTTCCCGGCGCCGGAACACTGCTTCTGATGCACGGAGGGTGGCATGGATACAAAACCTGAAACCACCCGCCTGTTCCTGGCCCTGTGGCCGGATCCGGACACGCGCCAACGGCTGGCCGAATGGCGCGATGCGTGGACCTGGCCGCGTGCCGCCTCCCCGGTCCACACCGGCAAGCTGCACGTGACCCTGCACTTCCTCGGCCCCCAGCCGAGCGAACGCCTGCCCGAACTGCTGGATGGCTTCCAGGTGCCGTTCACGCCCTTCTCCCTGCAGCTCGGCCGCGCGGCGATCTGGCACAACGGCGTCGCCGTGCTCGAGCCTACAGTCCAGCCTCCCGCCCTGCTCGACCTGCATGCGAAGCTGTCGCAGGCCCTGGCCGGGCTCGGCCTGCAGCCCGAGGCGCGGCAATATCGTCCGCACGTGACCATGGCGCGGCGCGCGGCCGGCGCCGGCCTGCCGCAGGACGGGCCGGCCATCGACTGGCACATCGACCGCTACGCGCTGGTCGCATCGTCGGGCGGCAGCTATACCGTCTTGCGCGAATACCTCATTTGACCGCTTGCACCACGCGCGCGCTCGCCGCGATCACCAGGCCCGACAGCGACAGGATCCCCAGCGCCACCGCGATATTCGTATGCGCGGCGATCGATCCCAGCAGCGGCGGCGCCGTCAAGAGGCCCGCGTAACCCAGCGTCGCCACCGTCGCCAGGCCGCCTCCGGCCGACATGCCGGGAATGCGCGCCGCCGCGGCAAAAATCACGGGCACCACGTTGGCCGCGGACAGGCCGATCAGCGCGAAGCCCAGGGCCGACAGGATGAAGTGGGTACTCAGCACCGCCAGCATCAGGCCGCAAAACATGCCCAGGCCGCCGAGCACCATGATGCGCCGCGCGCCGAAGCGCAGCACCAGACGGTCGCCCAGGAAGCGGCAGGCCGCCATCGCCACCGAGAATGCCGAATAGCCGAGCGCCGCCGTCGCCGGATCCACCGCGGTGCGCTCGGTCAGCAGCAAGGCGCTCCAGTCGACCAGCGCGCCTTCCACCGCGAAGCACAGCAGGCCGAGCAGGCCGAGGAACAGCGCCGGTCCGCGCGGCAGCGCAAAGTGGCTGCCTTGTGGGCTGCCATCCGGTGCAGGCGCCACCACGAGGACGAAGCGCGCACACAGCGCCACCGCCAGCGCGACGACGATGCCGCCCGCCAGCGCGCCGCGGCCGTCGCCCCAGCCGGCGCCGATCAGGAGGCCGCCGACGGCCGCCCCGATCAAACCGCCCAGGCTGAAGAAGCCGTGGAACGAGGACATGGTCGGCACCCCGCGCGCCGCCTCGACCTCGGCGGCGTTGGCGTTCATGCACACGTCCAGCATGCCGTTGCTGGCCCCGAAGGAAAAGGCGGCCAGGAACAGCGGCAGCACGTCCCCCATGTTCATCAGGAGCGCGCTGGTCAGCGCGAACGCGAAGGCACTGGCCAGCGTGACCGCGCGCGTGCCCCAGCATCCGGACAGCCAGCCGGACAGCGGCATGGCGGCGATCGCGCCGCCGGCGATGGTCAGCAGCAGGAAGCCCAGCATGCCTGTGTCGATGCCAGCGCGCGCCTGGACCACCGGCACGTGCGCGGCCCACAGGCCGATGCCGGCGCCGTTGAGCAGGAAGATGGCGGAGATGGCCCAGCGCGCGGCGCCCACGTCCTGCGCTGGCTGGAGGTTCTCGATCGGTTTCATGGGCGGGCCTTTGTCGCAATTTTAATGTCGGCAAGTTTGATGTCGGGGGCGCGCGCGCCCTGGCGCAGGCGCGCCAGCACGGCGGGGGCGCAATCGGCTTCCAGCACCAACTGGTCGACCTGGTAGAGCGGCGCGATCAGGAAAGGCGCGGCCGTCTCCAGGCGCTCGTTGAGGACGGCCACCGCGCGCCGGCTGCCGGCGGCCAGCATCGCCGCCTTCAGCGCGGCTTCCTCGGCGTCGCTGGCGCCCAGCCCGCGCTCCGCTTCGACGCTGCACACGCCGACGATCGCCAGGTCGGCGCGCAGGCGCTTGACCTCGGCCAGCGTATGCGCGCCCAGTACCGCGCCGGCATGGGCCGAGTAGATACCGCCGAGCAGCATCACGCGCGTCTGGCGCAGTTCGCCCAGCGCCAGCGCGATCTGCGGGCTGTTGGTGACCACGCCGGCGGCCAGCCCGTCGGGCAGCGCGCGCGCGAAGGCCAGGTTGGTGGTGCCGGCGTCGACCAACACCGTGTCGCCGGGACGCACGCAGTCCACCAGCGCCTGCGCCAGCAAGTGCTTCCTCGCCGCATCGGCATCCTGGCGCGCCCCAAAACTCGGCTCGACACCGCCGCGCCGCATCGCGCCCCCATGGACGCGGCGCAGCAGGCCGGCCGCGTCCAGGTCGCGCAGGTCGCGCCGGATCGTGTCTTCCGAGGTATGAAAACGCTGCGCCAGCTCGGCCGCCAGCACCTTGCCCTGCGCCTGCACCATGTCGACGATGTGTTGCCGCCGTTCTTCCGCCAATTGCATGTTCGCTTCCTCCTGATGCCGGACTCTACCGGCTTATGCACGAACATGCAATAACCCGCATGAACATGCAATCAGGTTTACTGGGTTGCAACTACACCGTAAGATCGCTGTGTTCCCCCGACTGGAGTCTTCATGCTGAAAATCCTGGGCAAGGCCACCTCGATCAACGTGCGCAAGGTGCTGTGGACCTGCGCCGAGCTGGGCATCGACTACGAACGCGAGGATGCGGGCCCCGATATCGGCACCCTGAATCCGAACGCGATGGTGCCGGTCATCGTCGACGGCGATTTCGTGCAGTGGGAGTCGAACGCGATCTGCCGCTACCTGTGCAACAAGACGGCTGGGCAGAATCTGCTGCCGCTGGACGCCCAGGCGCGCGCACGCGTCGAGCAGTGGATGGACTGGCAGGCCACCGAACTGAACAATGCCTGGCGCTACGCCTTCATGAGCCTGGTGCGCGGCATCCCGAAGCACCGCGACCCGGACCAGATCGAAGCGGGCATCGCCAACTGGAACCGGCACATCGGCATCCTCGAGCGCCAGCTGGCGGCCGGCGGCCCGTACGTGACCGGCGAACAATTTACGCTCGCGGACGTGGTGCTCGGCCTGTCGGTCAACCGCTGGATGCTGACGCCGATGGCGCGTCCGGATTACCCGGCGGTGCAGGCCTATTACGATCGCCTGGACGAGCGCCCCGGTTTTCGCGCCCACGGACGCAACGGGGTGCCTTGAGTGTGCTCATACGAGCACCATCCGGTGCTCAAACGAGCAGCATCAGGTGCTCGCGCTCCCAGGAACTGATCACCCGCGAAAAGGTCGCGAATTCCAGTTCCTTGACTTCGCAGAAGGCTTCGACGAAGAGTGGCCCCAGCATCCCGGCCAGCGCCCGGCAAGCGCGCAGCTGGACGATCGCGTCTTCGAGGTTGCGCGGCAGGTCGCCGTGGATGTGTTCGGCGCTATCGAACGTCGGGCTGGACGGCTGCCAGCCTTCGACCATGCCCAGCCAGCCGCAGGCCAGCGTCGCCGCCATCGCCAGGTAGGGATTCACGTCGACACCCGGCACGCGGTTCTCGACGCGCCGGCTGCCCGGCCCCGAATTCGGGATGCGGATGCCGCAGGTGCGGTTGTCGTAGCCCCAGTGGACATTCGTCGGCGCCGACTCGAAGCGCGACAGGCGGCGGAAGGAATTGACATGGGGCGCGAACAGCAAGGTCGCCTGCGGCACGTATTTTTCCAGCCCGCCGATGAAGCGCTTGAACAATTCGCTCTCGCTGCCATCGGGATTGGAAAAGATGTTGCGGCCGTCGGCATCGACCACGCTCTGGTGCACGTGCATCGCACTGCCGGGCTCGGTTTCCATCGGCTTGGCCATGAAGGTGGCAAAAATGCCGTGGCGCAGCGCCGTCTCGCGCACGGCGCGCTTGAACAGGAAGACGCGGTCGGCCAGTTCCAGCGCATCGCCGTGGGCGAAATTGATTTCCATCTGGCCGGCGCCGGCTTCGTGGATCAGGGTCTCGACGCCCAGGTCGTGCTGCTTGCAGAAGGCCGTCAATTCCAGGAAGAAGGGATCGAAGGCATTCACGGCGTCGATCGAATACGATTGCCGCCCCTGTTCCATGAAGCCGCTGCGGCCCACTGGCGGGCTCAAGGGTTCGTGCGGGTTGGTGTTGCGGGCGACCAGGTAGAACTCCATCTCGGGCGCCACCACCGGCGTCCAGCCGCGTTCCGCATACTTGCCGAGCACGCGCCGCAGCACCGAGCGCGGCGCCAGCTCGACCAGGCTGCCGTCGAAGTTGCGGCAATCGTGGATCACCAGCGCCACCCGCTCGGTGGCCCAGGGCACGATGCGCAGGGTGGCCTCGTCCGGCATGCAGACCATGTCGGGGTCGATCGAACCGACGTAGGGCGTGTTGTTCGGCTGGTCGCCGTGGACGGTGTTCAGCAGCACGCTCTTGGGCAGGCGCATGTGCTCGCCCGACAGGAACAAGTCTTTCGGCAGGATCTTGCCGCGCGCGATGCCGGTCATGTCGGCGATGACGCATTCGACTTCGTGGATATTATGTTCGCGCAAGAACTCGCGCATGGTGGCGCTCATCGTGCTCCTGATGGGGCTTGCTTCGGTCGGCTCACTATAGCACCGTGCTTTTGGGGGCCGCGCGCCGCTCGCGACGCCGGTTTCCGGCGCTTCGTTGCATGAATCCCGCAATTGGCGTCATCGAGGTCGATCCGGGCCGGGTTCTGCGGCATACTTGCCAAAATGGAACCCAAACACGACCACGACATCCCGACGGCCCGCATGTGGCGCTTCTACGCTTCGGGCTGGACGCTCTACCTGGTCTTGCTCACGTTTACCATGCAGCTCGAGAACCTGCGCCATGGCCATGTCGACTGGCGTTCGGCCTCGGACCTGCTGTGGAGCGCGCCGCAGGCCGTGATCCTTACGCTGGTCTGGCCCCTGGGCGGCTGGCTCGAACGCAAGCGCCTGCCTCCCCTGGCTGTCTTCATGGCCCATGCCATGTGCGCGCTGGCTTATGCGTCGCTGTCCTACCTGCTGCTGGCGCTGATGTTCGGGCCCTCCCTGCCCTTCAACCGGTATGTCTGGCCCACGCTGTACTGCCTGATGACCTACGTGGTCGTCACCGTCATCTTCCAGGCCGTGCGCATGAGCCATACCGCCCGGCGCCAGGCCGTCGCGATCCAGCAGGCGCAGACCCTGCTGGTGGCCTCGGAACTGGATGCGCTGCGCAGCAAGCTGAATCCGCATTTCCTGTTCAATACCCTGCACTCGATCATCGCGCTGACGCGCAAGAGCCCGGAGGCCGCCGAGACCGCGCTGTTCCAGTTCTCGGACATGCTGCGCTACGTGCTCGACACCGAAAAAAGCGGCAAGGACCGCGTGACCCTCGACGAGGAGCTGCGTTTTACGCGCGATTACCTGGAGCTGGAAAGCCTGCGCCTGGGCCAGCGCCTGCGCATCGAATGGGAGCTCGACGAGGCCGCCGCCGGCCATCCGCTGCCGGCGCTGTCGCTGCAGCCACTGGTCGAAAACAGCATCAAGCATGCCTTCAACCCGCACAGCCGGCCCGGGACGCTGCGCATCCGCACCCGCATCGAAGAGGGCGGCCGGGCCCTGGCCTTGAGCGTCGGCGACGACGGTCCCGGCGCCGACCCGGCTGCGGTACGCCAGTCGAACGGGCTCGGCATCCGCACCGTCGAACGGCGCCTGCAGCTCGAATACGGGCCCCGCGGCGGGTTGGCCATCGACACCGCGCCGGGCGCCGGCTTCAAGGTGACGATGTCGATCCCGCTCGTCCCCGCCTGAACCAAGGAAACCCATGGACATCAAGACCGTATTCATCGCCGAAGACGAACCCCTGGCGCGCGAGGTGCTGCGTGACGCCATCTACGCCCACGCCGGACTGCGCCTGGTCGGCGAGGCGGCCGATGGCGCCACTGCGCTCGCCCAGATCAACCAGCTGCGCCCCGACGTCGTCTTCATGGACATCCAGATGCCCGAGATGACCGGGCTGGAAGTCCTCAGGCGCCTGGCCTGCGCCCCGGCCATCGTCTTCACCACCGCCTACGACCAGTACGCGGTGACGGCCTTCGAGCTGCACGCCGTCGACTACCTGCTGAAACCTTTCACCCGCGCGCGCTTCGACGCCGCCGTCGCGCGCCTGCTGGAGCCGGCGCGTCCGGCGCTGGATGCGGTCGGCGACGCCCTGGCCCAGGCCATCGGCCGCGTCCCCGGCCGGCTCGAGCGCATCCTGGTGCGCGACCGCGGCCGCATCTTCCCGCTGTCGCTGAACGAGATCGAATACCTGAAAGCCGATTCCAAGTACACGGCCATCATCGCGCGCGGCCAGACCTTCCTGGTGCGGATCGGGATTTCGGAGCTGGAGGCGCAACTGGACCCGGCGCGCTTCATCCGGATCCACCGCTCGGCGCTGGTAAACCTGGATTTCGTCGACTCCATGAAGGCGGACGACCAGTCGCAGCTGCTGATCCAGATGCGCGACGGGACCAGCCTGACGGCGAGCCGGGAAGCCTCGAAAGTGTTGCGGGAGATGGCGATCTAAACCTGTATCCAGGTCGTCTTCAGCTCGGTGTACTTGTCGAACGCATGCAAGGACTTGTCGCGCCCATTCCCCGACTGTTTATAGCCGCCGAAAGGCACCGTGATGTCGTCGTTGTCGTACTGGTTCACGTGCACCGTACCCGCCCGCAGCCTGCGCGAAGTGCGGATCGCCTTCGCTATATCCGCGGTCCACACCGCCGCCGCCAGCCCGTAGGGCGTGGAATTGGCCTGGCGCACCGCCTCATCGAGGTCGGTGAACGACAACACCGACAGCACCGGCCCGAAGATCTCCTCGCGCGCGATGCGCATCGTGGCCTCCACCCCGTCGAACAGCGTCGGCTCGATGTACAGGCCGCCCGTCTCGATGCGCGCGGCCTGGCCGCCGGCCAGCAGGCGGGCGCCGGCCGCCTTGCCGTCTTCGATATAGCCGAGCACCGTCTGCATCTGGGTGGCGTCGACGATCGCGCCCATGACCGTGGATTCATCAAGCGGGTCGCCCGGCGCATAGCGCGGCACCAGCGCCAGCGCCTTGTCGAGGAAGGCGTCGCGGATCGATGCTTCGACGAACAGGCGCGAGGGCGCATTGCAGCTCTCGCCCTGGTTGAAATAGATCGAGCCGATGGCGCCGGCCACCGCGGCGTCCAGGTCCGGGCAGTCGGCGCAGACGATGTTGGCGGACTTGCCGCCGAGCTCGGTCCAGGCGCGCTTCAGGTTCGATTGGCCCGCCATCTGCAGGATCTGCTTGCCGACGCGCGTGGAACCGGTAAAGGCGATGCAATCGACGTCCATGTGCAGGCCCAGCGCCCGGCCTGCCTCGTCGCCATAGCCGGGTACCACGTTGAACACGCCTTCCGGTACGCCCGCTTCCAATGCCAGTTCGGCCAGGCGCAGCGAGGTGAGGGGCGCCTTTTCCGAGGGTTTCAGCACCAGGCTGTTGCCGGCCGCCAGCGCCGGGCCGATCTTCCAGGCCGCCATCAGCATCGGGTAATTCCAGGGGATGATGGCGGCGACCACGCCGACCGGCTCGCGCGTGATCAAGGCCAGGCTGTCCTGCGGGCTGGGCGCGACTTCGCCGTACAGCTTGTCGATCGCCTCGCCGTACCAGCGGATGCAGTTCTGGGCCAGGCGCACGTCGACGTCGCGGCTGTAGCGGATCGGCTTGCCCATGTCGAGGGTTTCCAGCAGCGCCAGCTCGTCCTGGTGGACCAGCATCAGGTCGGCCAGGCGGATCAATACGCGCTTGCGCTCGCCTGGCGCCAGGCCGGCCCAGCGGCCGTCCTCGAAGGCGGCGCGGGCGCTTGTCACCGCCGCATCGACGTCGGCATCGCTGCAGCGGGCGACTTCGGCCAGTTTGCGGCCGTCGATGGGAGAGAGGCAATCGAAGCGGGCGCCGAGGATGGCGTCCCTGCGCATGCCGCCAATGAGGGCGCGGCCATCGATCTGCACTGTTTTGGACCGTTCATGCCAGGATTCCATGCTCATGGTGTCTCCTTCGATGTGCATTCACGTTGTCCGGCTGATACTAGCAAATAAAATCGATCCCGACGCCGATTTCTGCCGCTATAATCGCGAATTTTTCCAGCCAGAATTCCCCCGAATTCCCTTCCCCGCTGCCGGAGCACACACTCAATGAACACCATTCTGATTACGTCTGTCGTGCTCTACCTGCTCGGCACCCTGGGCCTGGGCGTCTGGGCCGGCACCCGGATCAAGAACACGGCCGACTTTGCCGTGGCCGGCCGCAGCCTGCCGCTGATCATGGTGATCACTACCACCTTCGCCACCTGGTTCGGCGCCGAAACCGTGATGGGCATCCCCGCCCGCTTCGTGCAGGGCGGCCTGAATGGCCTGGTGGAAGACCCGTTCGGCGCCGGCACCTGCCTGATCCTGGTCGGCCTGTTCTTCGCGGCGCGCCTGTATAAACTCAATCTCCTGACCATCGGCGACTACTACCGCGCGCGCTATGGCAAGGGCATCGAGGTGTTCTGCTCGGCCGCGATCATCCTGTCCTACCTCGGCTGGGTGGCGGCGCAGATCACGGCGCTGGGCCTGGTGTTCTCGGTGCTGACCGGCGGCGCCATGTCGGAAACCGCGGGCATGATCGTCGGCACCCTGGCGGTGCTGATCTACGTGGTGGTCGGCGGCTTCCTGGCGGTGGCGATCACCGATTTCATCCAGATGATCGTGCTGGTGGTGGGCATGTCCATCATCGCCGTGTTCTCGTCGCAGCTGGCCGGCGGCACCGACAAGGTGCTGCACATGATCCAGCAGAAGGACCTGTGGAACTTCCTGCCGCAGGCGAAATTCACCGACGTCGTGTTCTTCATCGGCGCCGCCATCACCATGATGCTGGGTTCGATCCCGCAGCAGGACGTGTACCAGCGCGTGATGTCGGCCAAGGATGCGCCCACCGCGCGCACCGGCGCCGTGATCGGCGGCGCCAGCTACATCCTGTTCGCCTTCGTGCCGATGTTCATCGTGGCCTGCGCCGTGATCGTGATGGGCAACGAGGCGATGGACCTGGCCAAGAGCGACTACCAGCGCGTGCTGCCGACCTTCGTCATGACCCGCATGCCGCTGATCATGCAGATCCTGTTCTTCGGCGCCCTGCTGTCGGCGATCAAGAGCACCTCGTCGGCGACGCTGCTGGCGCCCTCGACCAGCTTCACCGAGAACATCCTGAAAAACCTGCGCCCGGGCATGAGCGACCGCCAGCAGCTGTTCGCCATGCGCGTGACCATCGTCGTGTTCGCGGCGCTGGTGCTGTCCTACGCGGTCGCGATGAAGGGCACCTCGATCTACGAACTGGTGTCCTCGGCCTACCAGGTGACGCTGGTGGGCGCCTTCGTGCCGCTGGTGATGGGCCTGTACTGGAAGCGCGCCACCACGCAGGGCGCGGTGCTGTCGCTGGTCTTCGGTATCGCCACCTGGATCGTGTTCTTCCCGCAGATCACGTCGCTGGGCGAAGCCTTCCCGGGACAGCTGGCGGGCCTGCTGGCGGCCTTTGTCGGGATGATCGTGGGCTCGCTGCTGCCGCAGGTGCTCAAGAACCGGCATGAGCCGCACAAGACGGCGGTGAGCGTGTGAAGACAAAAAGGCCCCGATAATTCCGGGGCCTTTTTGTTTGCACTGTGTTTTTTTACTGTGTTTTTTACTGCGTTTTTCATTCCATCCATCCGCGCCGCCTCACATCATCCAGCGTCAAATCCAGACAGTAGCGGATCCGCTCCACCATCTCGTCGATCTGCGCGCAGGTCATCACCAGCGGCGGCGCCACGATCATCCTGTCCCCCACCGCGCGCATGATCACGCCGTTGTCGAACATGTGCGCCCGGCACACCATGCCGACCGCCAGCTCGCGCGGGAAGGCCACGCAATCGTGCACCGTGGCGCCCTTGCGCCGCACCAGGTTCAAGCCGGCGACCATGCCCAGGCTCTCCGCATGGCCGACCAGCGGATGCGCCACCAGCGACCCGAACGCGCTCTTCAGATAGGGGCCGCTCTCCTGCGCCACCCGCTCGACCAGCTTTTCATCCACCAGGATGCGGATGTTCTCCAGCGCCGCCGCGCAGGCCACCGGATGGCCTGAATAGGTAAAACCGTGGTTGAAGTCGCCGCCCCGTTCGATCAGCGCGTCCGCTACCCGGCTGCCCACCAGCACGCCGCCCAGCGGCACGTAGCCGGAAGTGACGCCCTTGGCGAAGGGGATCAGGTCGGGCCGGGTGCCCATCAGCTCGCAGCCGAACCAGGCCCCCAGGCGGCCGAAGCCGCAGATTACCTCGTCCGACACCAGCAGGATGCCGTAGCGGTCGCAGATGCGCTGGATCTCGGGCCAGTAAGTGGCCGGCGGGATGATCACGCCGCCCGCGCCCTGCACCGGTTCGCCGATGAAGGCGGCGACGTTCTCCGGCCCCAGTTCCAGGATTTTTTCTTCCAGCCAGCGCGCGGCGACGAGCCCGAACCCGGCCTCGCTCATGCCGCGCCCGAGTTCCGCGAAGTTCGGCTGCTCGATGTGATGGAAGCCCGGCAGCGGCAGTGCGCCCTGGGCATGCATGCCGGCCATGCCGCCCAGCGAGGCCCCGGCGATGGTGCTGCCGTGGTAGGCGTTGCGGCGGCTGATGATGGCCTGGCGCTGCGGCTGCCCCATGATCTGCCAGTAGCGCCAGGCCATGCGCACCGCGGTGTCATTGGCTTCGGAGCCGGAGCTGGTGAAGAACACGTGCTTGACGCGCTCGGGCGCCAGTTCCGCCAGGCGCGCCGCCAGCCGCACCGCCGGCACGTTGGTGGTGTTGAAGAAGCTGTTGTAGAAGGGCAGCTGCTGCATCTGGCGCGCCACCGCATCGGTGATGCTGGCGCGGCCATAGCCCACGTTCACG
>Ga0265797_10008118_pt1 | contig 14114 bp, 11 predicted proteins | sample P2T30metagenome_FD_192433 | JGI IMG/M metagenome (GOLD analysis project Ga0265797, IMG submission 192433) | Plant litter microbial communities from East Loma Ridge, Irvine, California - P2 T30 | ecosystem: Environmental > Terrestrial > Plant litter > Unclassified | place: USA: California... | reverse complement strand
CCCAGGACACCCCATAATAAAATGCCCCACAACAGCACAACACCGCCCGCACTCCCCGCTCCCCATAAACGGCCCTCCCTCGCTCCACCCCACACGCATAACCCGCGCTTTCCGTCCCTCCCAGCCAGTCTTCGCGTCCGTAGCGTGAAACACAGCCCATACTTCCGGTCCGCCCGCGCCGTCGACAAGCACGAAGTTTCCGTGGCCCGGACCGTAAGGTGGCGTATCGTCGCGACTGCGCTGAAGTAACGGATTACTCGACTTCGCCCAAGACGTAACATCCAGCGGCTCTCCACCCGTATAATACAGCACATTCATTTTATACTCGCTCGTCCACGACCCCGCGCAACTATACACGATGCCCATCCACTTCCCGTCCGGACTGCAAAGGAACTGCGGACCCTCGTTTATACCGCTTGTGCCCGAGTATTCAAACTGCAGGTCGGGCGTGCTGATGCGTATTGGGCGGCCGGTACATTGTGTGGGGGACTTCATGCGCACGATGTATATTTCCTGTCGGGATTCGTTGGTGGTAGTGCCTGGGGGCCAGCCTGAGTATGCGAAGTAGAGGTGTCCGTGAAGGGTTAGGACGGTGCCGTCGATGGCCCATTGGTCGTGTGGAAGTCCATTTACTCGTCCGGTAAACGCCCATTTATCTTTCTCCATAGGCGAAGAATCAGACTCCGGCCCAGTCAAAACATACATCCTATGACTCCTATTCCCCTTTTCCGGATCCGCAGCCGCGAAATAAACATACCATTTCCCCTGCAAGCTATGTAGCTCCGGCGCCCACAAGTCCGCGGAATAAGCTTCGTCGGGCGGCGGACTCCATATCACTTGTTTGGTGGCGTTGTGCTCGAAGTCGAAGAGGCTGGCAGCGGACCAAACTTCGATGTGCCCGCCGCTGGTGAAGGTCATGTAGTATGTGCCTTTGTCGAGGATGACGTATGGGTCGGCACAGCTGCTGGATGTGATGGTGAGGATGGTGTCGTTGTAAGGTGGTGCGGGTGTTTTGTGCATTTGGCCTGGGAAGGCTTCCATTTTTGTTCCTTGCTCTTTTGCTTTTTGGAGGGTGAGATGTTGTTACTCGGTGCGCATTTCCCAGCTACTCCTTCTTTCCCAGATCTTGGATCAACTCAGTTCGTTACCGTTACCGAGCGTGAATTAGCAAACACGAAGCGATTGAGGTGAAATCAATCCAAAATCCAACATGTGGCCCCAGGCCAAGTAACCGTGGCTATGGCCACCTGACAGCCCAGCCGCTACAGGTGACGTCATCCTAAAGCAGTTAGATTGTTACACCTTGCCATATGCGCCGGTTCCTTTCACTCGATGCAGCAGGTCATGAGGGCTGCAAACACGGGAAGCGAAAGTTGGTGTGAGCGAAGTGTGACCGAGGTGCGAATTTTTAGCCTGCATCGCTAGTGACTGTGGGGTGCAGCATTCTAGAAGCCGTCGCCGTCCCTGCAGCAGCGCACATGCAGGGACGTGGCACGACCAAACGGCATTGTGATTGATTTGACATTTCGATTACTATCAATATTGTATCTATGCTGCGTCGACGTGAAGCATGATTTCCTATCATCCCTTGCATTTCGTCCACCCCATGTTCCCATACCCAAGACACCAAACCCTGACCAGACTTGCATATCCACAGCGAAGCGAAAAGAAAAGGCGATAAATCGCCAGTACACACTCGCAATAAGCGGTAATAGAAACTGAATGTAGAGTCGTAACGTGGCATGCGCGCGTAGTTCTCGGCATTTGGGCCGAGCGTGGTATCCAGAGAGTGCGTAGAATCAGAACACGCGACCGTCGCGTGTGGTAATCGCTGAAATATGCTGTGTCAAAAGGAAACAAAAGGCGCTTGTAAACAAAATTGCGCTGATACGTCCAATTGCAGGATGACGCTCGGGAATGTATAGTCCATTCATAGTTCGGTCTTGAGCGTCTGCTCGAACGTGAGCTCGCCAGACTCGATGCGGTCGACACGCAGGACGAGTTCCTATTCATTTGTTAGCACCATCCTATACATCAGTTCGCAATCTTAATATACCTTTAATGCCCTCGCCGTCTTGAATGCAAGAGGTGGGATCTGATCGCGACCACCACCCCTCACATCGACGGCAAGCATGTTCTGTCGACAATCGTCTAGCACCTCAATCACAGGAACAGCATGCTTCTTGAGCGCCGGGTTCGACAGCTTGTTGACCGCGTCGAACGTCTTGTTGCCAGTGTCTTCGACTGCCTGCGAGATGTCCTGGATGTACTCATAGATCTGCTGCTCGTCCTGAGGCGTAGATGTCGGGCTTGAGCGGATGATGTTGACCAGGGGCTGAATGCTCTGGACGAGAAGGGCGGTTTGGTCCTCGAGGTAGTTCTTAAACTCAAGCATGCCGCTGTCCACGGGCTGAGCGACACCGTTCATACCGGTGCTTTGACGATCGTACCCGCTGTATGGCGAGCTGTAGGCGCTGTAGCCAGTGGTGTCGCTGCTGCCTCCTCTGCTGCTCTGGTGACGGCGATGACCGAAGCCTGCAGTGGCACCATTCGGTGTACCATTGTTGCTCGCAACCATGCTGTTGTGGCGAGAGTATACATTCTGCTTCAACGGCATTGGCCTGTCATCCTCCTCATCCTGCTCCAACTCGCTCTTTAGCGTGGGCCGCACCTTGACATGCTTGACCAGTTCCACAATGGCTGTAGAAAGATGGCTGGCAGCCGCATCTAACAGACTGACTGGGGAGATCCCGCCATTCGAAACGTGGTTCTTGGTAGCCGTGATGAGGTTGTTGGCAGTGGCACTGACGCGCGACTTGAGCCTAGCTTGCTGCTTCTCCGGACTGGCCATGATGTCTCCACTGACGCTGCTGTTCGGCGACTGCATCTGCGAGAGCGGAGTGTTGTCAATGTCTCCAGTAATCGCTCGCACGCATTTGACTACGTATCGCATGCTGTCGAGTGTCTGCTCGGCGTTTGCTCTCCGTGCGGTCTGGAGCAGCTCGTCGATGCTGAGTTGGAACTTGGTGATGTGCACATCTTTGACGAGACCATCGGGTGTGGTGAAGCTCGCATCGCCTGTGTAGGTATTGATGTCCCTCAACGCGAGGGACGACAAGCCAATCGACGATGCCTTGAGGCTGCGCAGCTGTGTCTTGGTGCGTGCATACCGGCCCTTCCACTCCTTCAATTCAGTCTCCAACGAAGAGACTTGCTGAGCAAGACGTTCCTCCTTCTCAACCGCAGCATCGCTGCGCGAAGACAGCTCCCGCATCTCCTGTAAGAACGTCGACGCGTCTTGCCGAACCTCCTCGGTCACTCGCTGTTGCTCCCTCAGTTCCTGCTCCAGCTCTTCGCAGCGTTGTCGCCATTCTCCACCACTCGTGTCTGGTATTTGCTGAGGCGGCATCGATTCGAGTTCTGCAATCTGGGCACGGTGACTCCTCTCCACGGCTTCGTTCTCGCTTCGTATGCGGTCGATGTCTGCACGTAGTGACGAGTTGAGGTTCTCGGCCTTCACCACCTTCTCTTCCAGTGAGAAGCGAAGGTCGTCCCACTCTGCTCGCTCCGAGGCGGTGTTGCCATCTCTCATGCTGTCGGCGTCCTTGAGTCGTTGTATCTCATCGTCCCTGTCTCGTAAAGAAGCCTCTGTTTTGCCAAGCTTCTCCTGCAGTTCCGTCACTTGACCCTGTAACTCTGTCGCCAGCTTCTCCTGTGCCATGCTCATGCTCTTCATGCTCTTATTCGTCTGCCTCTTCGCTGCAGCGCCTTCTAAGTTGAACGCGTCGTCGTCCGTCCCTGCGCTGTCATCGTCGTCCTCCACCAGCATGCCTTTGTTTGGTACGATGGTGTTCTGCTGGAACTGCTTTGGCAGCGGTCGTCCAAAAGTGGCTTGCTGTCCGCCCGGCATAAGCCCGCCTGGAGGACCCATATTGGGCGGCAGTGGACGCCCCAGGCTGTTTCCAGTGCCTGGCCTGTCGTTTGGCCCTTTGTTGCTCGCGCGGCTGGCCGTACTAGGGGCAGGACTCGCGGATCGATTCGGCTCGCGGCCGGTGAAGCGTGGAAACCTCCTCTCGAGCTCGTAGAAGACGTCGGTGGCCAACTGGCGGAAGCGCTCGAGGGGCAGCGTGGACAGCTTCTGCCTCGCCTGGTTGCGCTTGGGGTGGAAGTTGTTTTTGGGCGGCAGGAACTTGGGCGTGTTGTTGCCTTGCGCGCCAGGCCCGCCCCGCTTGCGATCGTCTTCTCTGCGTATCGATTCGTCGTACACGTCGGTGCTGAGCTCCTGGAACTGCACGGCGGACAGCCTCGTAAGCTTGTCCTTCGCCCTGCTCGGCCGCGGGTTTCCTTGCGCGTCGTTGAGGTACGGCCCCAAGTACGCCTTCAGCACTCTGAAGTGCTCGGCCAGTGTCTCCTCCAGCTGGGCCATCCGTCTGCTACTAGCCACGCTCGCGTCGCTCATCCGCGAGCCCCCATAGAGCCCCGCACCGTCACTCGAGCGACCAACCGAGCTGGGCGGTGAGGGATTGCCGTTGTTTCCTCCTGGTGGCGGTGGGCGCATTCCATTGGGCATGCCTCCATCTGCACTGTTCGGGGTGCCGTAGTTGCTGGGTGGTACGGTCGGCGAGTAAGGGTTGTCGCCGGCGATGTTCTGGTAGCGCGTGATGGGTGACCAGTCTTGGCTTTCAGTCGAGACTGGCGACAGAGGGCCATTGCGCGTGTTCATCATTAGGACTTCGCTGCGTTTCACCACGCGGAGCGCTGCTGCCACTCTAACGGATATCGATTATTGGGTTCGGACTTCAGGCAAACTTCAGACTCTTGCTGCAACTTAATCACGGCCGTGACCAGCAAACGTCGGCGGAAGAGGCTGCTGAGGAAGCGGGCTGAAACTCGTTGTGTCCAAGGAACTGAAAGAACAAACAACCAAAAATACCAACAAAGACGCAGCCACAAGTCGAACGCGCAGGTAAAGGAGCGAACAGCAAGCCTCTAGCTAAAGAGCCCGCAGCAGTCGAGGAAACAGACTTCAAAGGTTGTGCAATCACCGGCGGCCGGGGTGCTGCAGGCTTTTTGAAGAAGCCAGGCTCAGGATGCAGATACCGCCCAAATGTCGGTGATGCCCCTTTCGCGACGCTTGGCTTGGGGAGCGTTGGTAGGGGTGGGTTGACAGGCGCTAACTTAGCCGGGGACGAATGGGACAGGCCTTCCACCGCCCTGCAGTCGACCGAAAGCTCGCGATGTGGACCGCCTGGTGATGGAAACGCCAGGGAAGTCTGATGTGTGGACGTCCATATTTGGGACCTACCTTAGGTGTCACTAGCTACTGCTGCTGTACAGTGTGACGGGCAGGCGCCCACGGTTACTCGTCTGAACGCCCACGAGACTTTGGCACCACCACGTCCCGCACCCAAGCGATCCGGTCTAGCTGGTCAATTCCCGGGAACTGGAGAGTTCGAGGCTCTGATGATGCGCAGGGACACCGGTACACCCGGCGGCCTGAGCGGGCGTGCATGACAAGGCATCATTTCGCAGGCACATGCAATTTCACGTGTGATTTTGCTACAAGCCGTTGGGTAAGTTACGGAAGAACATGAAGACGTTGAATTGCCATGATATCACAGCTGTCCTCGGTCGACGCCCCTTCCGCTGCTAAAGCTGCAGGTGCGACCGTCGAACGTGCGCCTATCGATATCGGATGTGTACGAAGTATCAACACGGCAAGACAACACCGCAAAAATGATCGTGATCGTTCGGGTCAAACACCGGGTTACAACCAATTCCTAGTCTACCGCGCCCTCTTGATCTTGTTCGGCGGCTGCTTCGTGCACGCCGGACACAGCCAGTCGCCCACCGGTTCCTCCTTGATGTTCACGCACTCCCAGTGGAACCACTGGTACTCACAGTGATCGTTGTCGCACGCCACCATGTCGCCGAAGCTGACGCGCTGGCAGAAGCAGTACTTTGTGTCGTCCGACTCCTCTTCGTCTCCATCTGCCCCGTTCACACCGGCCATATCCTCGTCTTCAGTTCCAGCCTCGCTTGCCACGCTCTCATCGTCCGCCGTTGTCGAGGGTGATGTTCGCGATCCGCCCTTGCGTCGCTTCTTGTTCATGCCGGACTTGGCGGTGAGGGCGGCCTTGCGCAGCGGTTGCTGTGGTTTCGCCTTCTTGACGGTGAGTGCCCTGGGTCCCACGCTGGCAGCACGCGAACCTGGGGTGGAAGGTTTAGGGGTCCCCGGTCCAATTGAGCCTTGCCGTCCAAGATTAGACGACGCTGTTGGAAGGGGTCCGATGCTGCCAATAGGCCGCCGACGTTTGCTGTCACTTCCAGCAGAAGTCTCGCGCTCAGCTCGAGCATTTGCCTGCATAGTGCTCTGGGCGTTTGTGAGTCGTTGTTGGTTCATGATCGCTTGTGTTTGCATGTTTTGTAGCGATGGAGTCAATCTCGAGTTCAAACCAGCGTTCGTGGCGTTCGTGATGCGTGCGATGGCTGCTGCTTGCGCAAGGTTGGGTGCGCCGCCTCCCTGGTTGCCAGACACTGGATGGAGTGGTGTGCTTGCGCCTGTGTTAGACAGCGAGGATGCCGGTACCCTATTACCGATCGACTCCTGTATCAGCGACGGCATGGTCGGGTCTGAAGGTATTGAACCGTCATTCTGCAGGTCACGCAACTTGATGTCCAATCGTTTAACATGCCGATCAAGCTGCGAATGGTGAGTTTAGATGAAGTAGATTAGCGGTTGACTTACAAGTGCTGCGGCTTTCTCGGACAGCCCTATCTTCTCCTCCTGCAAGATCTGACAGCGCTCGTAATTCGCCATAATGACTTTCGAATATGGCTCTTCTTTCGGGTTCTGCACTAGACTCCCGTTGAGCTTGATGAACTTCTGCAGGCTGCTGTCGCGTTGTGATATTGCGGCGCGCAGCTCTTGAATCTTCTGGTCCTTGGCCTGCATCTCTTCATACAAATGCGTGATCTCCGCAGGCAAATTTGCCACTTCAAGAGTCAGCTTCAACGCCTACATTTGAAGATCGATAGCTTACCGTCATGAATGAACTGGTCCAAGACCGTCGCTGCATCTTCTGCAATAGCCATGTGAAAATGTGGTGGGGTGGTTTGGCCTTTGCTTCGAATTCGTGTAGATGCTGCCTGCGCTCGTCGATGGGGGCGGGAGGTTTACAGGCAAAGAGCGTCACGGTGTCAAGGTGCACCGCGCAGGCGTATTAAGACACAGGAATAGTCGCCTAACTTCAGCCCAGTCGAATGCGCTTACTCTTATGATGGATTTCGATGGCTTTCTGATGGAAGTCGCGTCCGAGGCAGATGGTGACACGTCGTGTTGAAGAAAGCGCCTATTGACCCTATTGCTGCACCTTCTCCACTGCCTTGGACTTTCTCTCACCTTCACAGAACTCCGTCGTTATAGTTACTCGGTACCGCTCAACGAAGTTGAACTATTTGCGCGTATGTCGTCGTGCTTTGGAAGCATTCAGACACATCAATCACAACAAAGGCTAGACTCTCACGTGAGCTCGAAAACCCTGGACAGAGCCGAATTTCAACCAATCACGTCTAGCGAACAGTATGTCGTCGAACAACAACCGCAACAATCGTGGACACAAGAGACGTATCACCGCGACAGAAGTCGCTGCGCTAGCAAGTGAACCGGGATAGGATACCCACGCAGCCCCGGCGCTGGATGCGGGACGACCACAGCGGGCTGCTGCTGTAGGGTCAAGAGCACTGACGGCTCGATTATTGGAGCCTGAACCAAATATTGACGACGTTCCGGAGTTGGGAACGCTATCGTTGGGACCAGCACCCGAGAGGGAGAGCCGAAGAGGCTTACAAGTGCCCCCACCAACGAATCCCCAGGTCTCATCTCCTGCACGACACCGAATCATCACCATGGCCTACCCAGGAGCGATAGCGAACCGGCCAGCGAACAACATCGTCCAAGAGTACTACTCGCCCGCAGACTACTATGAGTATCCAGATTACTCTGCCTTCAAGAAGCTCTCAAACGAGGAAAAGGTCAAGGTGATTGCTCGTGAAGCGGAAGAGAATGGCCTGGAGAAGCCGTTGGGCCACAACGTGTCATTTCACTACAACGCGAATGTGGAATATCACCACTTCGGAAGCTCACATCCTATGAAGCCATGGCGACTTACCTTGACCAAGCAGCTCATACTCTCGTATGGGCTCGAGTACGCAATGGACCTCTACACGCCACGGCCAGCATTTTTCAACGAGTTGAATATATTCCACGACAAGGAGTATCTCTCTTACCTCAAAGAGTAGGTGATGTACATCAAATGTGCGAAAATTCGTATTAATGACCGTCCAGTATCACTCCGCAAAACGCTCAGCCCGAGGATCCCCAGTACATATCATACGGCTTCGGCGGCGACTCCAACGACTGCCCCGTCTTCGACGGCCTCTGGAACTACGTCTCCCTCTACAGCGGCGCCACCCTATCGGCCGCCTGGAACCTCCTCAACAACCAATCTGACATCGCCATCAACTGGTCCGGGGGTCTGCATCACGCAAAAAAGAACTTGGCCAGCGGCTTCTGCTACGTCAACGACATCGTCATCGCCATCCAAGTGCTGCTTACTCAGCACCAACGTGTGTTGTACATTGATATTGATGTGCACCATGGCGACGGCGTCGAGCAGGCGTTCGAATCTTCTGACCGCGTCTTCACGCTGAGTTTCCACAAGTATGGCATAGATCGCCATGGGTACCCCTTCTTTCCTGGCACCGGTAACATCGATGAAATGGGACCCAGGGACCCTACGAACCGTGGCAAAGGCATGTGTCTCAACATTCCCATTGACGACGGTATCGACGACGAGCAGTACAAATACCTGTTCAAAACGGTGACCTCGGCCGTCATCGAAAAGTACAATCCCCAGGCCATTGTGCTGCAATCCGGCGCAGATAGCTTAGGCGGCGACCGTCTAGGCAGATTCAACCTCAACATCAAAGCCCACGGCTTCTGCATCGAAACGGTGAAGAAATCTGGTCGTCCACTACTACTAATTGGCGGTGGCGGATACACCCCCCGCAACGTCGCGCGCACATGGTGCCACGAAACCGCCGTCTGCGTAAACGCAGACCTCCACAACGATCTACCGCAACACGTTCCCTATCGCCAAGCTTTCCAAGGCGCAGAGAACGGCAATGGCATGCTCTATCCAGACTTGCACAACGTCAAGCGCCACGAGAACTTGAATACCGACAAGCACGTCCGCGATCTCGTGGAGAAGGCGATGGAGAACTTGAGGTATCTGGAGGGCGCGCCGAGCGTGGTGTGTAATACCAAGGGGATTACTGAGGCGGAGATTATGAGGGTGAGGGAGGAGGTGGATCGGCAGATTGAGGAGGAGATGGCGGTAAAGGAGAGTGCGAAGATTGAGGCTGCGAGGAGGAAACTGGAGAGGAATGTTGGGGGGAGGGGGGAGAGATTGAGATAGTTGTGGGTCAACTGTAACGTGTGCAAGTAAAGCGGTTTCTGCATTGCGGTCTGGAATTAGGGATATGTGCGCTATGCTACTTCTTTCATCGCGACTTCGTTCTTCTCCTCGGTCTTTCCGTGATGCATCTTCCTCGCGACTTCGTCGGTCAAGTACTTCTCGACGTTTGGCGAGAATAGCGCGGCGATTATGAGCAGCGCGCCGAAAGGCAGCGTGCACAAATACACGGTCCGAAACGATAATGCATACGCATCTTTCACAGCCGCGCCCGTGACTGCAATGACATCTGCGTTGATACCCGGCACAGCTGAAAAGTCGCCCGCCGTGATGCCAGCGAGCAATGCAGGCAAGGACGACGAAGATAGACCCGCAGCCATCGCAGCCGGCCCGACTTTCATAGGGATATACTTCGCGGATTCAGTCGCGAGGATAGACGAATACATACTCGTCGCGATGGCACTCAGACCCGTTCTTATCGCGCCCATGACGCCTGTGACGAGTCCAATGTCCGCGGGATCCCAGAGGTACGCTGTCGTGCTGAGCGTCAGGTTCTCGATGTATCCTGCTGCAATAGTGCCGATAAGGAGGAGGCCCGTTGTCATGTTTTTCGTGGAGGGCGTGGATGCAGCGACGGCGGCGACGAAGGCTGTGGTAATGATGGCTGCGACGGTCATTTGGATCTTCATGCGTGGGATGTAGCGGCAGCCGATGCCGCCGAGGATTTGGCCTAGGAGGAGACCTGGGGGGTAGTGTTAGTGAGAAGAGCTTATGGGGATGGGAGGAGATTTGGGAATGGAGACGTACCGCCTCCGACGGCGCATGAGAGCCAGCCGATTTCCGTCACGTCTGTTGTGAAGAGCGAGCTTATCATCGTGGGCCAGATGATGGAGTTGGCGTAGTACACGATAGCAGCTAGACTTGCGCACGCGACGTTGGCGTCGTAGGGAATGTTCTTGAATAAACGCATGGGAATGAGGGGGTATTCGACGCCGGAGTAAGCTTCCCACAAGCAGAACGCAACGAGCGTGGCGAAGCCTGCGAACAATGCGCCGAGGACCTGGCCGCTCTTCCACGGGTACGAGGAGCCGCCCCAGTTCATGCCGATGAGGAAGACGACGAGGCCTGTGGAGAAGAGGAAGATGCCGAGCCAGTCAAGGGTCTTGAGTTGGCGCATCTTGGACTTGCCGCCCACGTGAAGCATTTCCTTTGTCTGGTCAGTACTGAACGAAAGAGGCTGGGTGTTGGTAGTGCTTACGTATGTTGGTGGGTGGTAGAAGAAGAAGTAGAGCACGATTGCTAGGGTGTTGACAATGACTCCGAGGATGTAGCACCACCGCCACTGGAGTTCAGTGTTGAGGTACAGAGCGCGTGCTACTGGAGGGCCAAAGACGGCAAAGGGGACGGAAGTGGAGAGCACGAAAGCGTTGACAGGTCCTCTGTAGCTATTCTGCACAAGCTCACCGAGGATGATGTGGAAGGATAGCTGTCCTGCTGCGGCAAGGCCGTTGATAGAGTTGGTAGCGATGAGCATGTTGATGCTTTGGGCACTGGCGCCGAGTATTGTTCCGATGAGACCCAGGATGGATGAGGCAATGAAGAACCTTGTTGATGTTAGTGTTGCCTTGTCCTGGGATTCGAGATCTGACTTACCATCGTCGTCCAAAGATGTCGGATAACCGACCAACCAGTGTGAAGCCTATAGCGAAACCAGCCGTCCATGATATGCCAACCCAGATGATGTCAGGACTGGGGCCGATTGCTGCATTGATGAGGGTGAGCGTGTTGGCTGGTAGCACCCAACCAAGATACCCGGAAATTTGTGCTAAGCATGTTGCCTATGAAGTGTTAGACTGTGAGAGTACACACGTCTGTCAGATCTACTAACGATGACTGTGCCGATGAAGTTCATGCTCCTGAAGTACGACTTGCCCAAATCAGCCGTACGGCCACCAAGAGCCTCATGGGCGACGTGGTCATGGTGAAGACCTCCAGAGTCGGTTGTATGCTGGTGCGTGAGGGTGTTGTCCGTAGAGACTTCCTCCTGGTACTGCTTCTCTACTGCCATGATGTACGATGTGCAGATTGACAATGAGCTGGAATCCGGGGTATACAAGATCTGGGGAATCAGTCTTTAACCACTACGTCTTGTTTCACGAGTCATTATGGGCAGCTCTGGAGTCCCCGGATGTATCAGGATCACAAGTGGAGACTGAGGCTCAGGATGGCCCTTGAAGCCGTAAATTGGCGGTCCGTTCCCAACGTCTTGGACTAACGTTATCTTATGGGCAGCTTGCTGGCGTCTTGACTGCGCAAGGAAACGATCAGCCATGCTGCATTTGGGTGAGGTGGCGTGGACGTGATTGGTGGTGAGGTTGCTAGGAAGGGGCCGATACGCTTGACGACGTGGAGTCGCACCAAACGCGGAGGCTGTGGAGTGCACGGAAGCACATGGGTTGACGACTTTCGGTTGTGGGTACCCGAGATATCATCCTACGTTGGTGCACGATGGAGTGCTCAATTGTAGCAGCAAGATACAGATTCTGAATCGGAATGTAAGCAATCAACTCGGTGTGAGTTGCATTGCTCTTGCACTGTCCACGACATGATGCCAGAGCCTCTCACGCAGTTGACAGCGAGGCGTGCAGCGCAAGTGTTTCGTCTAACGTTTCCCGTATACGGTGTGGTCTCGACAATCTTTAGCCGGGATGACTAGCTAAGCAATCCGTCCCCAGATTGGCCCAGGATGCTGGTAGTTCGTATTCTAGGCTCGGGTCAACTGCCATTCCGTCTGTCTGGTTTAACTTTCAGGGTCACGATATGCCACGCAGACGCGAGCTTCGAGGAGCTCGAGGTGCCGGAGCGAAGTGCGCCATTATCCTACCAATAACGCTTGCATCAATTGCGTAACCTCTGGTCAGCATTGTGAGGTTTGTTTGGTTGGAAGGGGACGTAGATTGATGTTTGAAGTCCCCGCAATCACCAACTGTCCCGTGGGGAAGGCTCACAAAAGAGGAAGTCGCGCACGAGCCAGCTGCGGGTACGTGGGAGCGCGACTTCCCGTACAATTTTTGGAGGTTTCGACTCAAGCATGTGAGACGCCCTTCACAACGTCACGCCTGCGCCTACCCGCCTATGATCGAGCGATAGCGAATCACACAATAGCACAGCATGACCTCAGCAGCGACGCCAGTACCTGTGCCCAAGGAGGAAGATGCGACTGCAGCTCAGCAGCCCAGCAATGACATCAATATCAGCCCCGCCGACGCGCTCTACGACAAATGCGTGGAGCGCTCGGCGGGCACCGTCTTCTTCCAGCGCGACCTGTCCAACATGCAGGTCGCCGAGACGATCGCAGAGCTGACGATGCTGCTGCAAGAGCTCTGCGACCGCCATCTCATGAAGCTCATGACACTGGACAATGAGCCGTGCTGGAAGCTGCGCTCGCGGTCAGACGCCGACAAGTACGCCGATGCTCTACTACCACTCATATACGGACTATGCTGACATATTTAATAGACTGCGCAAGCTCACACCCGACGAGCGCCTCCTCTACCACCACATCGACCAGGCCCAGACCGAGGGCATCTGGTCCAAAGCCCTCCGCCTACGAACGAACGTGACTCAGCAGATCCTCACAAAATGCCTCAAGAGTCTGGAGTCCAAGGAGCTGGTGCAGTCGGTCATGAGCGTCAAGTTCCCGAACCGCAAAATGTACCTCTTGGCCCACTTGCAGCCTTCGGAAGACATCGCGGGAGGACCATGGCAGTCCGAGGGCGACTTCGATGCTGCCCTCATCAACATCGTGTCGGGCGCCATTGCGCAATACGTTGAGAACGAGACGTGTATCAAGGTGCCGGGCAACTGGAATGACTACACGAGGCACGACAGGACCGCGGAGATCGCACAGAAGAAGGCGCAAGTGCAGGGCGTCATGGATATCGAGGAGGCGCCGGCGGTGAAGCCATACCTCCCGCCAAGAGATCCAAATGTATCCAAGGTGGTGCACAGGAACAGCCCACAGTACCCGACCGCCGCATCTGCTGCCACTTGGCTAAACTCGAAGGACATACTGCGGAACAAAAGTTGTCGCGAAGATGACATGGAGCAGCTGCTGGAGATGATGGTGCTAGATGGACGCTTGGAGAAGATCTCAGGGACCAGCTACCGGACCGTGTTGACTGCCGCCGACACGAAGGTGTACAACGGCTTCGTGGACGCGCCCTGCGGCAATTGCCCGGTGTTTGATCTTTGTGGCGACGAGGGCGAGATATCAGCAAGGACGTGCGTTTACTTTGGGCAGTGGCTCGAGACGCAGTCTGAGGAGGTCTGAACATTTCTTGATACCCAGCATTGCGGTGGCGTTTGGATCTTGTTGCATCTACGGCTATTGGACGGTATACCACTATCACACTTTTCTTTTTACGAGAAGGTTTTGTCCGACCTGTTCAAAACAAGAAATTTCTTCGATTGGTTCCCACCGTTTGCACCAGAGCGCAGTGACTCCTCTCCGCACAGGTCAACTGCATGGACCCGTGAAAGCAAACGCCCGACAAACACCCCATCAAAACCCCCACTTCTGCAAAGATTTTCGCTCTCTCTGCCACTCGCAACTCATTTTCCTCAACCAAGTCGCTC
>Ga0265797_10008117_pt1 | contig 14115 bp, 8 predicted proteins | sample P2T30metagenome_FD_192433 | JGI IMG/M metagenome (GOLD analysis project Ga0265797, IMG submission 192433) | Plant litter microbial communities from East Loma Ridge, Irvine, California - P2 T30 | ecosystem: Environmental > Terrestrial > Plant litter > Unclassified | place: USA: California... | reverse complement strand
TACATCATATGATGTGATAGACTGACTCAAGCCCGCAGGTCACGTGACATCTTCTCGACTCAAAGGCAGATCGGCATAGTTTGTTGATCACTGATCAACGACGCCATTGCAACACATCCTCGGATATGACTACCTAACTCTCGGTAATCTGAACTACATAGATCTTCAAAGGTAGCGCTTGTTTCTTCGTCGGTCCCTGCCATCTTGTCAACCTACATATTCTGTTTCAGCTGACAACACAACGCGTCTTTTACCTCGGCACTGCCTTGGACACAATTCGACTAGAGATTACACACTTGTTGAGCCTCTGGTAGCGACAAACTAAAGCAACACGATGACCGCCATATTCTGACCAGCCGACACACTCGTGGTTGCGTTTCTCACGGTCGTCCGAAAACGATATTGCGCCATTCGAATTGGCAAGCTTGAAGTCCAATAACATTGCTGGAATGACACCTCGGCATGACAATTTCAAGACTCCCTCAACCCTACTCCAATCCGAGAGCGACAGGACTGTCGGTAACATCACTAGCACTTGGGACGTTCACAAGATTCTCCAAGCACACAAACAGGGCATGTTCCGTCGGAGTACCCGCTGGTTCGAAGATACTTTCAGGCATACGTCGACTAAAGTCGTATCGGAAGCTTCATCCTTTGCAGCGTGACAGTTGCGTCGCGGAAGAAGGGCCGGTTAGGCAAATGTCCAAAGTGCGATCATGGAACTTTCCGCACTCTGCGCACCTCAAACTCATTAAACCAACATAACAGGACCTGGACGCCCAAGACATCTAGAACTCGAATTCCTGGATGTACCTATACGCAAAACTGACCATAACTTGTGTGCAGTTGGGCACAATAAGGGCTCATGCAATGATTGTTGATCTTGAACTGAGTTGCGTCGAACCGCATGTATTGTGGAACCTTTCCGCACATGATACATCAATATCTCGATATTCGCACCTTGGACCAGCGGAAGATGCCCTGCCAATTCCAGATGGCACTGGATTTCGGCAAGTTGCTCAGCTGCAGGCCTTGGTTTGAGAGTCTGGGCCCACGCCACGTGCTCGTAGCGCACAGCGGACTTCCCGCTAAGTGTTTGCCCAGGCCCCAAAACTTCACTACGTATCCAATGCATCACAGCCACCTCCAGATTCCTACCATATTGATGGCTATGCACGCGGGGTATAGGCTCGGCGTGACTGTCGACAACGTGTTGACATGCGCCATCACGCTCTACCGGAGTGAACGCCGCCATACTGTCGGGCCCAGACAGCACTATCGCGGGTGTTTTTCTGCTTGAGGCTGCTTGAGGCTCCTTGGTATTCATACTGCTAACCGCTGTGGTAGGTCGTCTCCGGAGCTATGGGCTCAAGACTCCGTACCATGGTGAAATCGATAGGTAGTAGGCGAGATAGCTTAGAGAGCTTGTCAGTATCGGATGCAGACTGCTAAGGTTTGACGAGTCTGGGGTATGGTGAAGGCGACGCCGCAAGAATCTGGGGAAGGCGAGCCTATTAGTCTGGGGAAGCAGAAGTGTATATGAAGTCGAGTATCCGGCAGCTGCAAGTAGGTCCTCCTTCATCCTTCTCAATCAGAAAGTCATCTCTCTACCTCTTTTCTTTTTTCCACCTCGTGGGTTCCATCATCCCTCAATTGAGGTCCACATCTAGCCCCCTTTACCGGGTCTCAGAGGACTCCAACATCAGCCATGGCGTCTTTCGCTGAAGAGAAGGGTAACGTCACCACCTTGGAACGCATTGAGTCCGACACAACCGCCAGCGATGCCGCCATTACTCGCTTTACACCTGAGGAGCAGAAGAAGATCGTCCGCAAGGTTGATCTACGACTCATCCCAACACTCGGATGCATGTACTGTGTCTCGCTCATGGATCGGACCAACCTTGGTGTCGCCATGGTCGCAGGCATGGGTGTCGATTTGAAGCTTACTGGCGAGAGATACAGCATCATCGTCTTGCTCTTCTTCATCACTTACGTCGCACTCCAGCCACCGGCTACAGTTGTGCTAAGGAAGTTGGGTCCAAGACTCTTCCTCCCTGCTATCGTCATCATCTGGGGAGCAGTAATGATCGGCTTTGGTTTCGTCAAGGAATGGCACACACTGATCCCTCTTCGCCTCCTTCTCGGTATCTTTGAAGCCGGTTTTTTCCCAGGTTCTGCATACCTCCTCTCATGCTGGTACAAGCGATTCGAGCTCCAGAAGCGCAACACTGTCTTCTTCCTCATTGGCATGCTGTCTTCTGCCTTCTCAGGTATTCTCGGCTACCTCTTCTCTCTGCTCAGCGGCCACGGCGTCCAAGCAGCATACTGGCTTGGTCCGCACTACGGACCCACCAAGAAGGCACCCCTTACACCTGTCAGCTACGGACCAGGTCTCTCCGGATGGCGATGGATCTTCATTATGCAGGGCGTCATCACTGTATTGATTGGCATTGTAGGATGGTACTTCATCGTCGACTTCCCCGAACTGGCTGCCAAGCCCAGCAAGACCCAGAAGAAGTTCCTTAACCAGGATGAGGTTGACTTCATCGTTGCACGCATCGAAGAAGACCGCCACGACGTCGTCGCTGAGGCGTTCAACCTCAAGAGCTATCTTGCTGGAGCCATGGATCTCAAGGTCTGGGGCTTCGCATTCATCTTCATGTTCACGACGACTATCACCTACGCCATCGCCTACTTCCTTCCCATCATCCTGAAAGACGGTATGGGTTTCAGTCCCGCTGCCGCTAACTGTCTTATCGCACCACCTTACGTCTTCGCCGGTTTTGTCATGCTTGGTTTCGCCTGGGCAGGAGACAAGTACCACATTCGCAGTCCATGGGTCATCGCCAACGGTGTCCTCGCTCTCATCGGCCTACCCATGATCGGTTTCAGTACCAATGTAGGCGTCCGATACTTCGGTAAGTTCACCTCCCCCCAACAGTCCTTCTCGTTCACATCCATTAACATCTCTGATCAGGTGTCTTCCTCGCTACCGCCGCTGCAAACGCAAACGTTCCCTGCATCCTCACCTGGCAAGCAAACAACATCCGTGGACAATGGAAGCGTGCTCTCTGCAGCGCTACTCTGGTCGGTGCAGGAGGCGTTGGTGGTATCATTGGCGGCACTGTCTTCAGGACTCAAGACGCACCGTCCTATGTACCTGGTATTGTTGCGTGCATGATTGCTTCGGGCATGATTATCATCATCTCGCTGTTGCTGAACTTGAAGTTCTGGATGGCCAACAAGCGGGCTGCGAACGGCGGCAAGATTATCGAGGGGCTTGAGGGATTCAGATATACCTTGTAGACGGGTGTCTACTGATGATGAGAATGAGTAATGAATAATTATGTGCTTACTTCACCTTGATCTTTTTGACCACCTCATTCGGGAGAATCCACAGCGATGAACAACAAATGTCAGATGAAACCGTCGCTGACGAATCTAGGTATCGGGATAAAGTTTATGGCGCTCCGAGGAGATGACGCGTTGAGACGTTTGACGCGCTCGCAACACTGAGAAAAACTTCATCTTTCTTTTCCCTAGGTCGAGACAGCACTATGTCTGCCCCGCGGAACAATCCCCATCATGAGATGCCCCTGAGCCAAGTAAATTGTCTCCAAGTTGAAACCCAATGTTCTGGGTCTTGGGTGAGCGATCCACATATACGTTGCATGGAAGCCTTGCCCACCCACGCGCACATCAGCGCGCGTCACGACCACTGTTCGTCCGCGAAGTGTACCCGACGGTCTTCGGCCCTACGTCTTGAAATCTCAGCCGCACATACCAGATGAGGACTGTATATCTTATCGCGACAAAGCAAACTCGCTATCCTGACTCCCATCCCGAAAGCCACACCCAGACTCATTGGAGGAACAATTCTTTGCCCTTGTCCGGACGAGTGCGAGAGCGAGCTGAATAACCGCCAACCGCCCCTGGAGTTGTTATCACATCTACCGAAAGCCAGGAACTGAGTTACCAAGCTTTTGGCGCGCCACTTTTTCGCCGCTAATCGTAGAGCTTAGCCCACTTGGTCCCTGATCCGACGCCCAGAACACTGGATGGACCGACCCAACCCCAAAACGCTGGTTCTTCGCGCTTATCTAGGAAATGCTGGATCATTTTACGATGACCTCGTGGTCTGGCATGGGTACTTGGCTACTTCTCCAGAAAGATTTTCATATCCACGGCACCCTGGTTCTTAGAGCTCCAGAGGCCGATGCTGGAGTGGGTCGTACAACACACCACCTACACAATCGACGCTAGGATGACACCTGCACTCCCGACACCAATCCTGTCTGCTCTTGAGCACCGCCTCGGCTCATCTCTTGAGTCTCGCCTTCAACATCGTCAGATGTGCGGCCCTGTCAGCATGGTGAAATTGGCCGAACCGTCACCGAACGCAAGCCACTTCGCGCTAGCACGCGTGGAAATTCGTTAAGCAACGGGCGACACTTCTAAGATTATTCCTGAACGCCATGCAGGAACGCGCCTAGCCTACCACAGTTGAAATGCCATCCTGCTTTCGTTCCTGCATTCTATACCCGTTAGCAGACGCCGTTCCAATCTAAAGTCGGCATCATCAATATTTACACAGCAACTAGGCTTCAATCTTCGGAAAATTAGCAGCGATGGTCTGTCGATCGACACGGCTTGCCACCGTGAGCATCTCATACTGCAGTGGATATCGATTGTGGCTTTCCTCCCTGGTATCTTTGGAGAGACCCACCGGCTATCTACCCTGTCCGATATACGACTCGGGCGACAAGCGTAGAAAACGGATTTACCGAAGTGTCAGAATGTAAACGGGATCCAGACCACGTTGTCGTGGTATACCCGATTTGGAGTCAGCCCCGTGAACCCATGGTGAGGATCTTGAGCTTAAGTATCGTCAACTACCATGCACTTCCAATCTTCATCGATCGCTTCCCGTCTTCGTCGGTTGATCGTCATTCGCTATGCGTTCATTCGCTGTTGCTGCCCTGTTTGGGTTTGCAGCTGCTCAGAGTAGTGCCTTGAATGCCACTTTGAGTACCACGCGTCTTTCTTCTGCGTCTTCAACCCCCCTCACGACTACATCGGCTACTGCTTCAGGTTCGAAATCATGCATCACTGTCGCTACGGATGGATCTGGAGATTATACCGCCATCAATGTAGCTGTTAAAGCAGCTCAGGACAGCGGCATCGCCACCGTCTCCGTTCTGCCCGGTACCTACTCCGAGGCCGTCACTGTTCAAGGGCAAGCTACTGTAACGATCGCCGGGCCCACACCCACAGGTGCTGATGATTGGTCTGAGAACAAGGTTACTATCGCTGCCACTGACACTCCTTTCAAGATCGGCACCGACAAGATCAAAGGCGTCACTGTCCGTAACATCAACATCGTTAACTCTGCCGCGGTATCTGCAGGAACCAATGCAGTTGTTCTCAACCTCAGGGGAGGCAATGTCGCTTTCTACGGTTGCTCAGTCGTTTCGCCTGGTGGCACTGCCATCTCTGCCTCCTATGGAACCGCCTTCTTCGCCAATTCATACATTGAGGGCTCGAACTATCTCTTCTACAACTACCCAACCATCTACGTCTACAAATCTACAGTCGTGCCACTTAGTTCGAGTGCCCTCATCGTATACAACAAGGGTGGACAGCCTACTGGTGGCGACTTCGCCAACTCTACGGTTGTCTTCGATTCGAGCTCCATCCAGCAGAAATCTGGATACACCAACAACAATGTGTGGCTCGCAGCTCCTAACGGTCCCGGTGCTGTGACGATTTACAGAAACACCGCTATAGGAAGCTTGGTCGCTCCTGCTGGTATTCACCCCTCGGCAGCTACTACTCCATCCTTCTTCGGCGAATTTGCTACAACTGGTGCGGGGTCTTACAGCAAGAATGCTGCTTCTCGTCCAAACTACGATGTTCCCCTCTCGGCTGAACAGGTCTCTCAGTTCACCATCGACAAGGTCTTTGGTAGCGCATTCTACCCTTACGCTAGCTCTTCGCTCACATGGATTGACCAAGATGTTGTGGCATCCTTGAAAGCATCAGACGATGCCCAGCTTGCATCCGCTTCGTCTGTGGCGTCGGTCGCTTCGTCTACCGTGTCCTCATCAGCATCATCGTCGGCGTCGTTGTCCATCTCCGCCATCTCCAGCCTCCTTTCGAACGCTACTGCTACCGCATCAATGACATCTAGCGCAACTCCAGCAGCATCGACTTGCTCCATCACAGCAGCGTCTCCGACACTTGTAGTTTCTAAGACGCCAGGACCCTGCGAGTTCTCGAACGTTACATCTGCTGTCAATGCTTTGCCTAATGACGGTAATCCATACACCATTAAGATTGGTGCGGGTACATACGTCGAGCAGCTTTCGATCACCCGCAAGGGAAAGGTCACCCTCCGAGGCTTCACCGATTTCACGAACGATTATACACAGAACAAGGTTCGCATTGAGTTTTCCCGTGGTGAACTCACCAGTGCTGGAAAGAACGAGCAAACACCTGTCATATTTTCCAAGCCTAGTGGCGATTCTGGCATGGCTCTCTACAACATCGATTTTGTCAACACGTACCCGCAGACCACCAACACCGCTGCGCTAGCTGCGGACTTCTACGGCGCTAATATCGCCGCGTATGGCTGTTCATTCGTCGGTTTCCAGGATACGCTACTCGCCAACAAGGGTACCCAAGTTTTCAGCAACTGCTACGTTGAGGGAAGTGTCGATTTCATCTGGGGGTTTTCTACTGCGTACTTCCATCAGTGCATGATCGTCAGTAACACACCTGGTGCTTACGTTGCTGCAAACTCCAGGGCTACTGCAGATGCTCCTGGTGGCTACGTGTTCGATTCCTCTGTCATCACCTACAGTTCTACCTATGGCAACAACTTTGGATTGTCCTATCTCGGCAGACCCTACAGCCAGTTTTCCATCGCCGTCTACATGAACTCGTACATTGATAAGCACATATCCGCCGCTGGATGGGCCGTATGGCAGACAAACAACCCTCAGACTTCTGGAGTCACATTCGGCGAATACAACAACACTGGACCTGGTAGTTGGTCGGATACTACTCAGCGCGCCAGCTTTGCGACCAAGTTGACAGCATCTCAAGCGGCAAAGTACGAGCTTGCTGCATGGATCGGTAGCACGGCGTGGCTGGATATGGATGCGTACAATGCGATCCCTTCGTACAGCCTTACGGGTCCTACGGCTACCTCGCCATCGCCATCTCCGTCACCCTCGGCTAATGGTACCGTATCCGGGCCAACAACTACTGCCACCATCAATGCTCATCCTGACAGCGGTACCCTGCCACCACTGGGTGCTGTGATCGTCTCTAAAGATGGTAGTAATAACGCTGCGTACACGAACATCACTGCAGCTCTTGCCTCGCTCCCTCAAGATAAGACCAATCAGACCATCTTCATATACCCTGGTACCTACAACGAGCAGATCCCGTCTGTCAACCGCCCTGGTGCTGTTAGGATCATTGGATATACTACTGGCAATCCTGGCCAAGCTTACAAGGACAATCAAGTTACGATCTCTTTTGCTCGTGGTCTTTCTGTGTCGCCGCTACCTGTAGGCCACTCCAACGCGGAGACTGCTGTATTTGCCACAGCGTCAAGCCGGATCAGCATGTACAACGTCAACATGATCAACACGGATAACCTTGATGGCTCCGAGCCTTCATACGTCACGCTCGCGGGCTCGATCTACGGAAACGACATCGCCTTCTACGCCTGTTCATTTGATGGCTGGCAAGACACTCTCCTGAACGGTGCGACAGCTGGCTACCAGTACTACGAGTCGTGCTATATTGGTGGTGCCATTGACTTCATCTGGGGCTACTCTAAAGCATACTTCAAGGGATGCACGATTGGAGCTAAGCGCAAATCGTCGGCGATTACGGCGCATAGCAGGAAATCGAGCACCGAAATAGGTGGCTACATCTTTGACCAATGCTTGTTCACTGCAGCTCCCAACGCAGTTGACGACCTTACGAACAAGGTCTACCTCGGCCGACCTTACTCCGCGTACGCTCTTGTTGTTGTCAAGAATTCCTACATCGACGCTACCATCATTCCTGCCGCATGGAAGATCTGGTCTGCAACCGACCCACGTACCGATCACATCACCTTCGCCGAATTCAACAACTCTGGTCCCTCAAACTGGGAGCAAAATGCTGCTGCTCGTGAGTCGTTTGGTTACGCTACGTTGCTTACTTCAGACACCTACTCCTTGTCATCGGTGATGGACTCAACCGAATGGATCGACATGACTTACTTCAACTCCATTGTCACCCCGCAGCCTTCAGCGCCCGTTGTCATTCCTCCAGGACCCATCAATGTCAACGGCACCTCGGTTTTCAATGGCACGACCCCGCCAGCTGACGCCCTTATCGTTTCTAAGACGCCTATTGATGGTGTTGTTACCTACGACACTATTCAGGGTGCTCTCAACGCAGCGCCGACCACGAGCAAGACGAATGCTACCATCTTCATCTACCCCGGTGTTTACGAGGAGCAGCTTATCATTGCAAAGTCTGGTCATACCATCTTCCGCGGATACTCGGATGCGACCGATGACTACTCCAAGAATCAGGTCACTATCCAGTTCAGCCGCGGCATCGATACACAAGGTACTTCTGGTAGCAACACTGACGGAGCGACTGTCTACGCCAAGGGCAACTACTTCCATGGTTTCAACATCAACTTCCGTAACAACAATGGCACGCAGCAGAACATTGCCTCGCTTGGTTTTGCTGTCCAAAGTAGCAAGTTTGCTGCGCTGTATGGATGTCAGATCTACGGTAACCAAGACACCCTCAGTGTCTCTGGTAACCTCTTCACATTCAAGACGTACATTGAGGGTAACGTCGACTTCATCTATGGCTCTGGATCCGCGTACTTCTTGGACTCAACCATCGCCTCTAACGAGGATGGGATCAGCATCACGGCCCACAAGCGTACCACCAACACGACGGCTGCTGGTTTCGTGTTTGATCAATCGAGGATTGTACCAGCTCCTGGTTCTGGGTCTTTCAGCAGCGTCAGCCTCGGCCGCCCATGGAATAGCTTTTCGCGCGTTGCTTATGTCGCATGTTACCTTGACGCCATGATCAGCCCTGCTGGGTGGGCGCAATGGTCAAAGAGCAACCCCCAGACGGACGGCGTCACTTACGGAGAATACCATAACACCGGTCCCGGTTCCGCAATCTGTAAGCGTGCCAGCTTCAGCCAGCAGCTTTCAGACACCGATGTCGCTCAGTTTCAACTTGCGTCGTTCTTCCCATCGACTGCCTTCATCGATTTCCGATACGTTGATACCCAGCCTTTCACGGTTGGAATGGGCTCGCCGCAAGTCTGTAGCACTGCATCTTCGTCTCTCGTCTCTTCTTCTACCGCATCTTCTACTGCGTCGCTGTCGACTATCAGTCTCACATCTTCAAGTAGCTTACCGATCGTCACTGCGTACACCACAACTACGGTGATCGCAAAGCTCACCGCAAGCGCGGTTGTTACCGCCCCTGAGGTCACCTCGACTACTGTCGTGAAGAGCACAGAAACTCTCTCGATCAGTGCTATCGATGTGCTGAAGACTAGCACGTTGAAGGTGACTGCCACTACTTCCATCGTGTCTCCTGACGTTACCTCTACTTCTACATCGGTAGTAACTGAAGACGTTGGTCTAACAATCACACCGGAGCCTGTCACCAAGACTAGTGTTATCAAGGGTACCGTGACCGAAGCTGGAGTAACTACCAAGGGAGCCACAACTTCAACAGTCAAGGGTACTACAACTGTCACTGTCCTGTACACGTCCTCACCCAAGCCGACGTCAGTCACTATCAGCCAGGGATCCACGGTCTTTATCACAAGCTCCAAGACCCAGAAGGCGGCCTCCACGACCATCAAGACTACCATCTCTATTGAGCCAAGCACCACCAAGACAACTACTGTGCAGCCCAAGAGCTCAGTCACTGTTAGCAGCATCTCGATCAAGACAACTACCAAGAAGTCGACTACCACTTTGTCTTGCGTTCCTACTGGCAGCGCTCAGAACCTGGTCCGCCGAGGCGCCGTCATCCCCCGTGCCGTGGCTAGCACCACTACGCTCACCATCAGTACCACGGTCAGCAGCTACGTAGCAACAGCTACTGCAACTCAAGCAGGCTCGACTGCCCTAGTTACCGTATCTTCCATTGCCACTAAGACGACTTCTCTGAAGGCTAGCACCAGCACAATCACGGTTACTTCGGTGGTGAAGACCTCGACGATTGCGCAAGCAGGCTCCACCTACTATACAACTGTGCTGTCAACGGAGAAGGTGGGCAAGACGACGACCCTCAAGGCCTCGACGAGCACACTCTACTCAACTGAGCTCGTCACGAAGACAGTACTCTCTACTGTCACAGAACCAGCAGTTACCATTAGCTCTCTCAAGACGGCTTCGAAGACATCGACCATACTCGCGGCGCAAGAAACAGTCTATGTTACCAAGTCGAGCGATGTGACGTCCAAGACGACAATCACGCTACCGGTCTCTACGAGCACCAAGTTCGAGACGGTGACCTTGGGTGGAGGAGTGAAGACGGAGACTGTTAGTGGAACACCCAAGACGAAGACGGTAGTCGTGAAGAGCACGGCGACTGTGCTCAGTTGGGCGACGAAGACAGCCAAGGGTGCGGGGGCTTGCACAGCTTCGTAGTTGGAGCCGATGAGGGAAATTTGATTCTTGTACATATGTAGTGTTTAATGCCTAATGAAGCGATGGTTGAGTTTGAGAGGTGCGAAGAGAAGTGAGCTTTGTCGTGATGAGTAATCGGGCCCGGTGGTTGGGCGAAGCGGGCTAGTGCAAGCGAGGGGCGTCGAGGCGGGAGCGTCAGCCTTGTGCAGGCCGGGCCAGGGCCACGTTAGAGGTGCGTCATGGCAACAAAAGCCGCCGGAGTCGTCTCCTGCGACGGCGCGTGGGATGGCGGGGCGGGGGCCCAGCTCAACAGCTATGGATTTTACGCTTGTGCCCCTCGTTTGCGCATCCGCTCCCTTGGGCTATCTATCACAATCAACATCCAAGCTCTTTCCCATTGCACTCTACGCTTTTTTCCGACGTGTACACCGCTTACTGAGCAACGTCGCGAGCCATTGGCAGACAGCACAGCGGGCTTGCATCACTACACTATCTCGGTAAGCCGATGTCCCCCCATAGCACTTCCAAAAGCAACCTGGGCGGGTGGAGAAGCAAATATCGTATACAAAAGTGGGATTGACCGCTGTGCATGACCATTGAGCTGTTTCGTTTCGGTCTAGCCAGCCCACAAGGCTCCTCGGTCATTCAGAGACTAACACTCTACGTCAGGGTCCCCACCTCTTGTCCTGAACTCTCGTTCTCAGAAACACCGCCGTCTCTTTCGCGATAACACCAACAACCTCACCTAAACCACCCTCACAACCGCAATTATGGTGCTACTAGGCGCAAGGAAACCGCCCTCCCGCAGGGGTATGCTCGAGTCTTGTCATCGCACGCAAGGACAGATGGGATAACATTGTGCTAGGCTCCATGGCGGACATGCCCAAGGATCTGAAGGAGCAGATTGACAAGCTGGAAGACATGTTTGTCGTTCCCACAGACAAGCTCAAGAAGATTTCGGACCACTTCGTCGGCGAACTCGAGAAGGGCTTGTCGGAACAGGGCGGAAGCATTGTGAGTTGCAGCTCGCTATGCCCTCTCTCAGAAACGCGCTGACCCCCCATAGCCCATGATTCCCACCTGGTGTATGGCCTTCCCCGATGGCAACGAAACCGGCAGCTACCTCGCCCTCGACATGGGCGGTACCAACCTGCGTGTCTGCGAGGTTACCCTGACAGAAGAGAAGGGCGAGTTCGAGATCATACAATCAAAGTACCGCATGCCCGAAGAGTTGAAGACCGGAACCGCCGACGAGCTCTGGGGCTACGTCGCCGACTGTCTTCAGCAGTTCATCGAATACCACCACGAAAACGAGCAGCTCGACCATCTGCCCCTCGGTTTCACCTTTTCATACCCCGTCTCGCAAGACGCTATCGACCACGGAGTTCTCCAGCGGTGGACCAAGGGCTTCGATGTAGCCGGCATGGAGGGTGTTGACGTCGTACCAGGCTTCAAGGCCGCTCTCGAAGAGCGTGGTGTACCCATCAAGCTTGCCGCTCTGGTCAACGACACGACCGGTACCATGATCGCTTCCGCCTACACCAACACGAGCATCAAGATTGGCTGCATTTTCGGTACCGGTTGCAACGCCGCCTACATGGAGGAGTGTGGCGCCATCCCCAAGTTGAAGCACATGAACCTTGACCCCAAGCTGCCCATGGCCATCAACTGCGAGTGGGGAGCCTTTGACAACGAGCACCAGGTCCTCCCAAGGACAAAGTATGATGTCATTGTTGACAAGGAGTCACCACGACCTGGTCAGCAATCTTTCGAGAAGATGGTCGCTGGTTTGTACCTTGGCGAGATCTTCCGTTTGGTTCTACAGGATCTACACAAGGGTAACGAATGCCACATATTCGAAGGCCAAAACGCTAGCAAGCTCGACAAGCCTTACTCGCTTGACGCAGGTTTCCTGTCTTCAATTGAGGAGGACAGATTCGAGAACTTGCAAGACACACACGATCTCTTCCAGGAGAAGCTCGGCCTCGATTGCACCAAGCCCGAACTCGAGCTCATCCGCCGCCTCGCCGAACTCATCGGTACGCGTGCTGCCCGTCTTACCGCATGCGGTGTCTCTGCCATCTGCAAGCACAAGAAGTGGGATGAAGTTCACGTCGGTGCTGATGGCTCTGTCTTCACAAAGTACCCACACTTCAAGGTCCGCCAAGCCCAGGCGCTCAAGGAGATTATGGGCTGGCCGAACAAGTACGGCAAGGGCAAGGGCGACCCTGTCGAGGTCCTCCCCGCTGAGGACGGCTCTGGTGTTGGTGCCGCCCTCATCGCCGCGCTTACTGTTAAGCGCGTGCAGCAGGGTCAGTTGGCTGGAATCAGAGACGCCGACACTCTTTTGTCCATGGTCCCAAAGAAGAAGTAGATGCCTGACGACAAGGGCAACTAGATATAACGCTTGACGTATGGTTGAACGATAGAATGTATATACGAGTGTCCTTCACCCAACGAATCATCTATCCCAAGGGAAGTGGAAGTGAACAATGTCTTTCGATACAGCGACAACATCATGAGGCATTCCCAGCGTTTGAGACATCGGACATCCCATCGATATCATAGCAAGGCATTCACTACGTCAGAGTGGGTCTAGATCTTGTACAAACGTGCACAGAGCCGAGGCAAAAGGTAAGCACACTCTGTCACGCTCCAAAGACCCAAGCACGTCGTCGCTGAAGCTCTACAACATTACTTCAAAAAGGCAAAAACATACAACAGCGGGAATTCGCTAGTGGTCACCCACCTAACTACTAATCCGCCGGTACACTGCTTGTATATGGCTGAGCGGACGGGAAGCCTAATTTTCAGTGTCCTATGGTCGTATGTGGAAGAAACAGCTAATTGTCGTCTCATATACTGCGGAAAACTGCAGCAGAAAGTGCATCCAACGAGATCGTCCCAGCGCCCCATCGGGGACGGTGGCTGAGACGTAGTCATTAGTGGATTGATCAGAGATTGTGGCAACATCAGTTGGGTTGAACGTAGAACAAAAAGAAAGACAATCATTGCCAAAGAGGCTAAGAAGCTGTACACGTACATCTGGTGTTTGCGCCCTGCTTCACAATGTAGATAAGTATGGTATTTCTATAATGCTTTCTCTGGTACTCTCGTCTCAGTCCAAACCACACACGTTCACATCATGGCTGGGCCATGATCTGCTGGTCGCCACCATCCCAGGAAGACGGGTTCGCAAGCACAGACATGACCCTCGCGGTATTGCAAAATGGCTTCTTCGCACTTTCTCCACAGCTCTGCTTGTACTCCTCAGCGAGCACGCTGAGATTCGTATCCTGGAGTCTTTCAATCCGTTCAGCGGTAGTGCGGAACGGTTGAGGCAGTGGAGGAAATGATGCGGCAACAAGGGGCTGGCTGTATTTAACACCAAGCGACTCTAGTACAAGAGGCGTGACGTGAGCAGCCGAAC
>Ga0265797_10008116_pt1 | contig 14115 bp, 13 predicted proteins | sample P2T30metagenome_FD_192433 | JGI IMG/M metagenome (GOLD analysis project Ga0265797, IMG submission 192433) | Plant litter microbial communities from East Loma Ridge, Irvine, California - P2 T30 | ecosystem: Environmental > Terrestrial > Plant litter > Unclassified | place: USA: California... | reverse complement strand
GCTATCCGGGGTGCTATGACAACATAGGTCCAAACGTGGCTAACAATTGATATATGTTAGATAGTCGCAGGTGGGCACCAGCAATACATCATCGACGCCGACGTTACTCGCCATCACTTGCCGTTGAGAATCACCATGGCTGACCACCAGTCCCACGGCGAGACTTTCATGTCGAGTACGTCGCAGTCACATCAAACACATTTCAGCACTTCCACCCAATCGGGATCAGGAACCCAGACTCCTCCCCACGGCGTCACGCGAACTGCTTCTGGTCGTCCGACCTACTTCCCAGATGGCCATGCTCACGGCACCCACGGAGTCTTCTCATCACACTCCTACACGCATGAACATGAATCGTCGACCGCACATGAAACATCAGCCGGCGCAGGCTTGTTTTCCTCCACCGATGGCACTGAACCCCAGCACAGGCAAGAGGAAGTCGTGCCGCTCGAGAAAGTCAACACATCGAGCTCCTCGGATTCTTCAGACACGCGGTTAGGATCTAATGGACAAGCCCCCAAAGTCAAGCGAACCGGCACTTCATCCTCTTACGAAGATGCAGCCCCAGGCACTCTTCAACGCCGGGTCACGCGGGCTGAGATCGACGACGACGGCAGGCAGGAGTTGGCGCGCATCTTCACCTCACAGTCAAAAGTGACTCAGCAGATGAGCATTGCGCAGCCAAACGATCCCCGTGTGGACCCCTCCAACGAGGCTTTTGATCTCAGCAGGTTTTTGAACATGTTCCGGAACCAGCTGGAGGGCGAGGGCATCGAAATGAAGAAGGTCAACGTTGTGTACAAGAACCTGGACGTCTTTGGTTCGGGCAAGGCTCTGCAGCTTCAGAGCACTGTTTCAGACATGTTCATGGCACCCTTCCGAGCTAAGGAATTCTTTGGCAAGTCGGAGCGCAAGCAGATTCTCCACAGCTTCGACGGTATCATACGAGCTGGCGAGCTGTGTGTTGTCCTTGGTCGTCCCGGCTCTGGTTGCTCCACGCTTCTCAAGGCTCTCACTGGAGAGCTTCATGGTTTGGACACGGATGACTCGGTCATTCACTACAACGGCATTCCCCAGGAGCGTATGCGCAAGGAGTTCAAGGGAGAGACAGTGTACAACCAGGAAGTCGACAAGCACTTTCCCCATCTGACTGTAGGTCAGACACTGGAATTCGCCGCGGCTGTCAGAACACCATCGAACCGACCCGGCGGAGCGAACCGCGATGAGTTCGCCCAGTTCATGGCAAAGGTCGTTATGGCCGTCCTTGGGCTGAGTCACACCTACAACACCAAGGTCGGAAACGATTTCGTTCGTGGTGTGTCAGGTGGAGAAAGGAAGCGAGTTTCCGTTGCTGAGATGTTGCTTGCCGGCGCTCCATTCGCGGCCTGGGATAACTCGACACGAGGACTGGACTCCGCTACTGCGTTGAAGTTCGTCAAGGCTCTGAGGGTCGGTTCCGACTTGGCTGGAGGTGCTGCTGCGGTGGCCATCTACCAGGCTAGTCAAAGCGTGTACGACTGCTTTGACAAAGCTGCTGTTCTCTACGAAGGTCGCCAGATCTACTTCGGACCCGCCAATGAAGCCAAGGACTTCTTTGAGCGTCAAGGATGGTAAGGAACACCATATCACGAGACACCTGGAAGCAACTAACGCACAACAGGTACTGCCCCCCTCGTCAAACCGCTGGAGACTTCCTCACAGCCGTTACCAACCCTCAAGAAAGGCAAGCCAAAGAGGGCATGGAGAACAAGGTGCCACGCACGCCGGAGGACTTCGAGAAGTACTGGCGCGAGTCCCCTGAGTACCAGTCGCTTCTTGAGGAGATCAAGGACTTCGAAGCAGAGAACCCAGTCAACGAGCACGGCACTCTCGAGCAACTACGCCAGCAGAAGAACTACATCCAGGCTAAACACGCTCGTCCCAAGTCACCTTACCTCATCAGCGTCCCGATGCAGATCAAGCTCAACACTCGACGAGCGTACCAACGCATCTGGGGTGACATTGCGTCTACTGCAACACAAGCTGGTCTTAATGTCGTCATCGCTCTCATCGTCGGTTCCATCTACTTCGGTCACTCTACAGGCTCCAGCTCGTTCCAAGGTCGCGGAGCTGTCATCTTCCTGGCCATTCTCTTCAACGCTCTTACTTCCATCGGTGAAATCGCAGGTCTATACGCCCAGCGGCCTATCGTCGAGAAGCACAACTCTTACGCCTTTTACCATCCGTCTACCGAAGCTATAGCTGGTATTGTTGCCGATATACCTGTCAAGTTCATTCAGGCAGTCGTCTTCAACATCATTCTGTACTTCCTGGCCCAACTGCGGTACACTGCAGGACAGTTTTTCTTGTTCTTCGTGGTTACTTACATGGCAACCTTCGTCATGGCAGCTATCTTCCGAACGACTGCTGCTGTTACCAAGACTGCATCGCAAGCCATGGCAGGCGCTGGTGTCTTGGTCCTCATTCTTGTCATCTACACTGGTTTCGTCATCCGCATTCCCGAAATGCCTGACTGGTTCGGCTGGATTCGCTGGATAAATCCAATCTTCTACGCATTCGAGATCTTGCTTGCGAACGAGTTCCACGGAGTCGACTTTCCCTGCGATGCCTTCATCCCATCAGGACCTGGATACGCACAAACTGGCGACTCATTCATTTGCAACACACAGGGTGCAGTCGCCGGACAGACGTTCATCAACGGTGACAGCTACATCGAAGTCTCTTACTCCTACTCTTGGAGCCATGTGTGGCGCAACTTTGGTATCCTCTGGGCTTTCCTGATCTTCTTCATGGTCACCTACTTCGTCGCTGTTGAGGTCAACTCTTCCACATCCAACACTGCCGAGCAACTCGTCTTCCGTCGTGGACATGTTCCCGCATACATGCAGCCTGGTGGCAAGGGTTCCGATGAGGAGTCTGGAGAGACGCAGACAGGAGAGCATGAAGGCGCTGGTGATGTCAGCGCCATTGAGGAGCAGAAGGGTGTCTTCACGTGGCGCGACGTTGTCTACGACATTGAGATTAAGGGCGAGCCACGTCGTCTGCTCGACCATGTCTCCGGTTTCGTCAAGCCTGGGTCAATGACTGCTCTTATGGGTGTCTCGGGAGCTGGCAAGACCACGCTCTTGGATGCTCTGGCTCAGCGGACCACAATGGGAGTTATCACTGGAGACATGTTTGTCAATGGCAAGCCTCTTGACCCTGCCTTCCAACGCTCAACCGGTTACGTACAACAACAGTAAGTTTTCCAACTCATGTCTGTGTTATCACAAGTACTAACCATTTCAGGGATCTTCATCTGGAGACTTCGACCGTCCGTGAAGCGCTACAATTCTCTGCCATGCTACGCCAGCCAAAGACTGTTAGCAAGAAGGAAAAGCATGACTACGTCGAAGAGGTCATCAAGATGCTGAACATGTCCGACTTTGCCGAAGCCGTTGTTGGTGTGCCTGGAGAGGGCTTGAACGTTGAACAACGCAAGCTTCTGACAATTGGTGTTGAACTTGCCGCGAAGCCCAAGCTTTTGCTCTTCCTTGACGAACCTACCTCCGGTCTTGATTCACAGGTCAGTACAGTTGCATCAGTTCGTGTAAGATCGATGATAACTAACTTCTGCGCAGAGTTCCTGGTCCATCATTGCGTTCCTCCGCAAGATCAGCTCGGCTGGCCAAGCTATCCTCTGCACCATCCATCAGCCCAGCGCCATCCTCTTCCAAGAGTTCGACCGTCTCCTCTTCCTTGCCCGCGGTGGTAAGACCGTCTACTTCGGCGAGCTCGGCGATAACTCCCAAACACTCCTCGACTACTTCCAGAACAACGGTGCACGCAAGTGCGGTGAAGACGAGAACCCAGCTGAATACATGCTGGAGATTGTCAACGCCGGCAAGAACGATAACGGCCAGGACTGGTACGACGTGTGGAGAGAAAGCGAAGAAGCCAAGGGCGTCCAAAGGGATATCGACCAACTCCACGAGGCAAAGAAGAGCGAGGAACTCAACATTGCAGCCGAGACCGGTGGCGGCGAGTTCGCCATGCCATTGACCACGCAAATCGTCGAATGCACATACCGAGCCTTCCAGCAATACTGGCGCATGCCCGGCTACGTCATGGCTAAATTCGGTCTCTGCGCCATCGCGGGTCTCTTCATCGGTTTCTCTTTCTACAAGGCCAACACGAGTTTAGCAGGCATGCAGACGATCATCTTCTCGGTCTTCATGCTTACTACCATCTTCTCGTCGCTTGTACAGCAGATCCAACCCCTCTTCGTCACCCAACGCTCTCTCTACGAGTCGCGCGAGAGGCCTTCCAAGGCATACAGCTGGATCGCCTTTATGATCGCCAACATCGTTGTGGAGATACCCTACGGCATCATCGCTGGTGTCTTTATGTTCGTGACATTCTACTACCCCGTGGTTGGTGTGAGCCAATCCAGCGAACGCCAGGGCTTGGTCCTGCTGTTCTGCATGCAGCTCCTCATCTACACATCCACTTTCGCCGACATGACCATCGCAGCGCTGCCCGACGCCGAGACAGCTTCTGGACTCGTCTCCCTCCTTACCCTCATGAGCATCCTGTTCAACGGTGTCCTGCAGCCTCCGGACCAACTCCCCGGCTTCTGGCTCTTCATGTACCGCTGCAGTCCCTTCACATACTGGATCGGCGGTATGGTCTCCACCATGTTATCCGGCCGCCAAGTCGTCTGCAGCGAACGCGAAGTCTCTGTCTTCGACCCCCCAGCCGGCCAAACGTGCGGTGCCTACCTCGCCGATTACGCTGCCGTCGCCGGCGGCACCATCCAGAACCCAGACGCGACTGCTGGCTGCAACTACTGTTCCCTCAGCAACGCAGACCAGTTCTTGGCCGGCTCTTCGATCTACTACGGCGAAAGGTGGAGGAACTTTGGCATCATTTTTGCTTTCATCGGGTTCAACGCCGCTATTGCTGTTCTCACTTACTACCTCTTCCGCGTTGCCAAGCTTAGCTCGTTTAAGAGCTTCTTCCATAAGAACAAGAAGGGTGCGAAGGCGAAGGGTACAGCGGATAAGGCACAGGAGGGTGCTAAGAAGGCGGCACAACAGGGTGGACACCCTGGTGAGAGGAGTGGGGAGAAGGATGCTGGTACTGCTTGAGCGTTTTGAAAAGTAGTCGTTGATGTTTTTTGAGCGATTTGTTTCTTTCTCTTTCGTATGCATAGATGTTTTGGGTTATCTTGTTTAATCAATAGTTAATATTACATTTTGATGTTCAATCTTCGAGCCTGTTGCTTCTCAGTGAGAATGTCATACTATTCGAGGGCGCGATGGCAACATGCAAGGAAGGCGCCTGGGTCACGGGAACACGCGTCCTCGTTCCTTCCCCACCAGCCAACATTGCAGCCTGGCCTCCCTCATGACGTGTGACGCGACGCGTACCCTCTTCTGATCTCGCATCGCGTTCTCTCGTCTTCACTTCATCACTCACCTTCCGCAGCAAAGATCAGCACTGTCAACTGTCATCCGCAGTAGTACACCTTGACTGCTTGCTTCTATCAACCGCTCAGCTTTAACTCTCTGTACGCAACTACTGCAAGCATCGATCCTTCAAGATGGGTGCCTGGGGATACTGCAAGTGACAATCATACTTGAACACAACAACTCATCGACTAACACCATGCCAGGTCTCTTCCAGTCGGACCACGACTTCGAAATCGTCGAAGCTCTCGATACTGAAGCTGGTCTCTTTCCGCTCATGGAAGCCGCTCAGGCTAGGGCTCGAGCTCAAGGCAAGTCTGAGGAAGAAGCAGGTCGCTGCTGTGCATACAGCACCTACGCCCCCTACTGCTCTCACCCCAACCTCATCCGCAAGCACCTCGACTCCGGTATCCTCGTCGACATGATCGCTACAAAGGAGGCGAAGATTCTCACTGGTCCCGTCGGCCTAAAGGAGAAGTGGTTCGGAAGTTGGGGACCGGATCCCACCTACGTCTACGTCCTGCTTGGTGCTTGTGCCATGACACTCGGATGCAAGCTTCCAGCTCCTTACGTCGCCATGCTCAAGAAGGTCTACACCGAAGGCGGTCTCATGCCTGCTGCTCAGGGCCAGATGAAGATGGCGCTCTTCGGTCCGAACGGCTACAAGAACGGTGTACCTTACGACTTCGAATCCAAGAGCGTCACCGAAGAGGCGAACGCTAGACCCTCTGAGCCCGATAACGGAATGGGTTTCCAGATGATGAATGTTCCTGGCCCGGGGGGTCTCTTCAGCACTGGTATGACGGATTCTACAACTTCGCTTGTCGTCAAAGAGCTTCGTGAGCAGTTCAACAAGCCGAACTTGTGTGGTGAATGTGGTGTCAAGGCTAGAGCTGGAGGTGACGCCCTGCTTGCTTGTGCCAAGTGCAAGAACCGCAAGTACTGCTCCACTGAGTGCCAGAAGAAGCATTGGAAGGTTCACAAGAAGGTCTGCGAGCCTGCCGATGTCCCATTGTAAGCTGGTGGCTTATACACATAAGAGGGTTTTCGGGAGGGGGTGCGACGTATGCGCAAGATGGTGCCACGGCTATGCCGGCGCAATGCCAGGAGCGGGATGTGACAGTCACACGGTGAAGCGGTCTGACTCTCATCTGTTGTTACACTAGTATATGCGATATGAGACGAAATACAATCACAACTTACGAGCTATATCCATGTAATGGGGAACATCGTTGTAGTGACTTGGGAACATGACCATAACCACACGATTGAGGAAGCTGTATTCATAACACATTGTTATTCGACAAAAATTACCACCCTCGTTGGACCCAACAGGATGCGCCCTTGACCAATATCTACTCTCACTATCCCACATCAACCCCATGCTGCTCTAACAATACCCAACAACCCACCCATCTAAACACCCACCCTCCAACAGATCAAGCATCTCGACCTTCCTTGCGAGACCTATCAACAGCATCCCTATTCACTCCATCCTACCAAGCAAACATGCACTTATTATTCAACAGCCTCGCCCCCAACATATCATACTCATACCGACTAATCCAGCCATCATTGCCATGCCCACTCAACCTCCCAAACACACTACCCCCCTTCCACGCCACAACCTGCGGATCAAAGTCACGCGGCGGCGGGCCCACAAGAATCTCTTTACCGTACCCGGGACGCAACTCACGCAGTCGCATCTCGAGGAACTCCCGTAGACCGGGTGTTTTGGACGCGCCGCCAACGAGCATGATGCCGCCGAAGAAGTCGCGCAGTTTGCGGTCGTCGCCGCGGGCGCCTTGGGAGAGGGATTCGAGGATCGCGGCGTCGAGCGAGTGGATGGGGAGGATGGCGTCGCGGGCTTCGGCTAGCTTGGTCTTTTCGTGGATGGGGTCGCGGAAGAGGAGGGGGGCGCCGTCTGTGTCGCCCATGGGGGTGTCGCGGTCCGGGTTGGGCGTGTTGCTGCCTTCGGGGCCTGGGGAGCCTGCGACGGAGGAGCGGGGTGTGCCCTCGTTGTCGTTGAGGCGGCCGAGGAGGTTGAAGGGGTTTGGTTGGGGGCGTTGGGGTGTTGAGGCGGGTGCTGTGTTGTTCACGGCTTCTGGCGCGCCGTTGATGGTGGGTACGACGGGTTTACCGGCTGCGGCTTCGATGATGGCGATTTGTGCTTGTGAGATGGGGTCGTTGGGTGAGCCGTCGTAGAGATCGACTGAGCGAGGCACGACCTTTCTCCTGTTCTCTAGTTTCCGGGCATTCTCGAAGATTGAGGGCTTGAAGAAACCCTGAATTCGTTAGCAGGGTCCATCTTACATGATTATTGAGTTACTAACCATGACAGAGAGCATAGTCTCGTCGTACGTCTTGAAAGTGTACTTCCTTGTGTCTTGGCCCGAAGCGCGAAGATGGAAGTCCCACGTTTGTACCGTGACCGAGCCCTCATCCATAGAGCAGAACTTCTGCTTCAGCTCCTCGGCAAGCAGGAAGTCGTATCTCCGCTTCAGGTTCATGTCGGCATAGGGAAAATGCCCGTAGAGCATCATCTTGATGAAGGTTTCCGTCACATCAGCTCCGCCCATCTTGAGGTTGACACGGGACTCCTCGGCACAAAGGCCCTCGTCAACGCAACAGATCGATGTCTTCTGAGCACCGATATCGACTACGCAGGCAACACCATAGCCAGCACCGAATGTAGCCGAAAGCGACTCTTGCTGCAGGCAGACCTTTCCAAGGCCAAGATCCCGCATGAGGATATCTAGTATCATCGTGACGTATTGTCGCTCGTAGAGGTCTGGTATGATAAAGACGCACTTGTAGTTGACAAGGTCTTTTAACCTGGTGATACCAAGTTGATTCCGGAAAGCCTCTTCTAATATCTTGGAGAGATCATGGTAGATCTGATTACGGTCGCGATAGTCCTTCTCATTGAAAGTGCCGTTCCGTATAGGCCAGAACAGCTTGTATCGTGGGTTGGATCTCTCGGGTATCCGCAGCGCATCGTGCCCAGTGAAGAAGTCCGGTGCCTTCTTGGGATCTGCAGGTAGTTCTGTCCACTCGATGCGGTTGATGTCGTTGTGTTCGGAGATGATGTCTGGGGGTGATTTTCGGTTGAAGTTGATTACGAGGTCTTTCGAGTTGGGTAGCACTCGTCGCTTGTTGGATCGCATCCTCGTCCTAAGTTCGGATGACATGGCCATGTACTGATCGGCAAACTGGTCGCAAGTTAGCACCACCCGTGGGACTAGAATTGGAATACTCACATCCTCTCCAAACCACTTCTCAGGCAGGGCATCCGCCGGCACGGCGCCTTCGACCTTCATTCGCTTGGGGCTAGGCTCTCCCTCATCCTCCTCGTCCTCACTCTCCTTCCATTTGCGCGCGATGACCATAGGCACAGTCTTCGGGAGTGCGTCCGATCCAAGGCCTATCCTCAAGTTCTGGCTGCCAGGATGTATCACGATGAGCTTGGAGATATCGGTCCTTGATGCGAAGGAAACCTCGGCATCTTCCATTGTCTCGTCCGCAACCTGTGGTGTCGCTCCTTCCGTTGCCGGTACACCCAACGCGCGTGCGCGATCCTTGTCCCTGGCTTCCTGTACTATGCGCGCCCTCTCTTCATCCTTGGGGTATCGTACGGCGAGGAACTGTTCGTCGCGCTTGAGGAACTCGGTGTAGTAGTTCTTTTGGTTGATCATGCCAACTTGGGGCCATGTCGTGAGGTCCATGTTGTTGTCCGTTCGCTCCAGGCCTGCAGGCTTGTTAGTTACCATGTTTGCGCTGTGGTGTCCCGATGCCGTACCCTCTTCCCTCAATTGGGCTCTGCCCGATTTCTTTCCGACCATATTGCCGATTTGTTCAGATGCGTCTGGCGATTGAGAGGGTCGTGAAGTCGCGGTAGCTTTCGCAGGGTTACGTGAGCGTAGGCGGTGTCCGAATCTCGAAGGCGATCAATGCCGTCGTGTCGGCGGGATGGCTCTGGTGCGCGCACACCGATCTATGCTGGAAGAGTCGTGTTAGGGCCGTGCAATAGCGGAAGTCGACCGTGGGTGTAGCCGTCTTGGGAGAGGCTCGTTGGCGATGCCGCTCGTCTGAGTGATGGTGAAGGCTAGCCTGAGGTTGTTCGTCGCGGTCGCGCGTCTGGTGATTGGATCGCGAAGCTACCTAGGTACGCGCACGACCCCTGGCCCTTAGAACCATCCATCACTTCCACCAGCTCGTCATCATTCCCACAACACTCGCGGCAATGGAGGCGATCGCTGAGAAGCACGCGGGCTTCATCTCCCGCCTGACGAAGCTTCTCGATCTCTTCGTCACGATGCGCTACATATCTTCATCTGATATCATTCGCCCACCTCACTCTTCCGAGACCGTCGCAACTTCCATCTTCGAGAAGATAGGCCTGGATTCTGAGGTCATTCAGTTGATTAGATTAATCCCTGCAATGCGCAGCGAAATCGTCGAAGGGTGGCAGTGGTTCGGCGTCGAACTGACTCCCCGCTCAAAAGCCGTGACATACTTCGCCGACTCCGGTGACACAGATTTCGTCGAGGATCTGCGGTGGGGTGAAAGGTACCATGACGAGAATACCAAGCTGCTGCCACCTCATATGTTGAGGTTGACAAGTGGTGATACCTATAGCGGGCATTACGGTACTGACTTGATCTATGATACACAGGACCGTATGTCAATTACTTGCAAGCAGATAGATTGAACGTTCACCGAATGCAGAAACGATAATGGAGTGGTCTTCAGTTGGACCTGACCGCAACGAATGGGAGAAAGCACCTAGGAGACCGGCAGAGAATGTGCTTGATGAAATCATCTCAAAGTTTCAAAGCCTAGAATGGGTTCCGTATTACGATCCCCACGATGATCACGATCCACCGGCGCGAAAAATCTTGGAAGATCCTATCGTCATGCAGAACCTCTTTCCTGGAGGCATTCGTCTTCCTACTGAGACGACCGCCGCGATTCAGTATATGAGACAGCACCATGGCTCAGATGGTGCTGATGGGTGGCGACGAAGGATCAATCGTTTCCGAGCGTGGCAGAAGATCTACCGCGACTGTGGATGGGGCTTGGAGGCATTTGACGGCGAAGCCTTCGAACTGAAAAGAGCAGATTTTATTGTGGCTTTAGAAGAGCTCGAGGATATGGAATTGGGGGCACGCAATCGCTCGTGGGCTATTTCTGTCGGTGCACAGCAGGTAGTTGGAGTAGATGCTCCCACGTTAGAGCAAGTTACTGCACGGCTTGATCACTTCCTTGTGCAAGCTGCTGGAGAGCTCGCTGTTTGAAGTCGCTGCAGCCATCGCCGAACCTATGCCGGTCCATATCACTTGTAATTCAAGAAGTACTCATATAATCAAGTATTCATTTCCTTGTGATGTCTCTATCTGCTTTAGAGGGCTGTCGCACTGCTGCTTCATGCAAGAAATTCTGAACAGGTCTGCAGACTCCACTCAGATAAAGTAAGTGAACTAGAAAGACTTTTCAGTAATACAGGCTCCATGGTGATCAGTCTTTTCCTAAGTTGATGTGCTGCCATGATTATGTACATATCGTGTCAATCGTGAAAATACTCTACACACTGCATCGTAACACCGTCGCACATGTGCTTAAGAGTTTCCGTCCCGATAAACCATACCGCTATCCAAGAGGAGTAGCTACGCCTCCCTAGATAAGCCAGGTAGCAGCCAGTACGCCGAAGAACAAGGCAATGAACGAGGCCCTATTATCTCCAGCCTGACCCTTCTTAGTTTCAGTGGCCGCAGCAGTTGTGGTGTCTGAGGCATGGATAGTGCCCGAGGCGTGGTCAGAGGCATGGCGGGTGACCGTGGAGGTAACAGTCATCGTGGACTCTTCATCCCTTGCGTTCAGCGTGGGGAAGATGCCGGGGGTGTAGCTGATAGCGGTACCGTTCGCGAAAGGTGGAGCATGATGACCACCCGACGGTAAACGCGCCATCGAAGACGTGGAAGCAGCCGAAGATGTGGAATCCAACGCAGACGAGGAAGCCGCCGAAGACGTCGAAGGTGACCAAGACGTGGAAGCCACCGAAGACGAGCTGCTAACAGTATGGCTAGGGAACAATCCAACCGACCTGCTCGTGCTAGATGATGGCGGACCGACGGACGACACTATTGATGGTAGCTCGGTGCGAGAAGCCGACGACGTTCCGCCCGAGACATGAGAGGATTTGACATCGGTAGGGAGGACCGCGGTGAAAGACCAAGTGATGGACGGGGGAGGAAGAGATGACAACGTAGAGCTGGGAGCGACCTTGGTGACTGATCTAGTGACGGTAACTTGGACGGTTGACTGGATGATCACGGTGGTAGTGGGCTCCTCTGCGGGAGGACCTCCAACGTCCGAAGTGGCTGAGACGGGTTTGTGGGGGAGAGGCTGCACTGAGGGAGCAGTTCCGACGTCCGAGGTAGGAGCGGGAGCGGGAGCAACGCTAGAGGTCAGGCTCTGATCACCCGTCACAGTGGTTGTCCTGGTGGTAGTGACGGTGACAGTAGACGGACCTTCGGTCTTCTCGGGACACAGATAGGTGAGGGTAGTCTCATAGCCACGTAGCAGTACTGCATCTGTGCAGAGCTTTGGGAGCTCGGCGCAGTGGTCGTCACGTGCAGCTACATCATGAGCGAGAACGTGGTTGATAGCGGGATTCCACTGGACAGACTCCGCGGCAGCGCCTGCTACATTTCCGTTAGCCAGACTGATATAGTGGGTAAGCGCGCTGGTTGGAGACTGTTTACCGGCAACTGCGACAATGGTGAGTGCGCGTACAGTGTTCATCTTGGAGGGTGAACGTTTGTATCGGAAGGAGCGACTGGGGTTGAAGTGGGTAGAGGGAAGTAGCGAGTGTGAGTAGCGAAAAGAATGTGGAATGGATCAAATACTTCAACGAGCGTGGTGAGGTGAGTGGAAGCTGATGATTGCAAAAGAGGTAAATGTTTTGTTGTTATGAGAGCGATTGCGGTCAACGGCACTAGCTCCATCGGCCCTTGAGCAGCCAATAGCGTCGAGGGCAATTACTGGGACGAGTGAATGGGAGATTGATGTGCGTTTGCACTCGCGCTTGCTCTGCTCTCCACTGCTGCTGGTGGGATCGCGCGAGTGACGTCATTTTCGTGAACCGATGCCGCTTTATAGAGGCGTTTACAGTTAGAGGCTGTTTGGGGTGGTGAATGAACGGATACGGTGAGGGAACAGAACGTTTTGGTCTAGGATCAGAAAGCTAAGTCCGAAGCCCGGCAACCATCCACCATCAGCACTGGCAGAATAAAGATCGTTCTGTGGCAACGAAGCTTCTCCGTTCTGTAAAGAGGTCTCCTCAGTCCCCATATAGCTCCATTAAGTGGTTCAGCATCTTCCGCTGTAATTCGAGGAGCTGCTCTTTCGATATCTTACCGCCCGCCGGTGTCGGCTGCGAGTCGGTGACTTCTGTCGGGTCGTAGCTAGAGCCAACTACCAGATGTGGCTTTACACCAAAGAATGGAACACCCAAGACTTTGAGTGATGATGTTTGTGAGTCGACCATAGCTTTGGAAGCTCGGTATACCTTGGCGTCATATTGGTCCAGTTCCTCTTTCTCACGCTCGGGTGTCTGTGCCGCGTCAGTAATCATCCATCAGCATAAGTGTACTTGAACGTACACGAAGCGCAGGTGTATTTTCCAAGAGACCTGGTAAAGATCTGCGGACGTTAGTCACATATCATGACAAACGTCTTGTGACGTACAGCGCAGCCCGATGAGTCCGTTCGTTCTCCCGCTTGAACTTGTGTTCATCAATCAGATTCTTGCGTCCAGCCTCCCAAGACTTAACATTTGACTCTTGATCTTTCATCAACTGACCATTTCGTAAGCATTGTACGTGGGTTCATAAGAGACGTATGCCTTACCTTGCGAACTGCAGGAGCAAAGTCTGGGTTCTGGGAAGCTATCTTGCTCACACAGCGGAGACCTTGTTTCCATTCCGTGATGGTAGAAGGATCGATGAACGGAGAAGAAACTCTGTCTTGTGGTTTGGGAGGTGGCTGTCGATGTTGAGGAGGCGCACGACCAGCCAGACGAGGGTCAGCTGGTTGTTGGTACGGAGCACTTTGCTGATTTTGATATGTGTGTTGGGGCTCCGGGTACCCCTGGTGACTTTGGTAGGGCTCGTATGGCTGTTGTTCATCTTGAGTTGGCTGAGCTTCCGGTTTGGGCAGGTTCGCAAGCGTAGCCAAAATTTGTGCTAGATCCAGGTTCTGATTGACGTTTTCCGCCATATCTACGACAACAGCGCGACTGCACTATTTGATGGTGTTAAGGAGACTCTCCAATGCTAAGATGTCGGAAAAGTGGTGTGAATTGAAGGCGGGCACGTTGGATCATGGCGTGTGTTTGCGCTCAGATCAAGGACATTGCAAGGAAAGAAGCAATCTTTGGCCTGCACTGCTCATACTGAATTTTGCTCCCCTCTCGAATCAACGTATCAGCGAGCTCCCGATCCGCACACGAAGAAGATACGATAAGTAGTTCAGCGTTATGGTTGACGATGTACGTTAGCGGGCAGATGGGCGGAAATCTCCGCATCGAACCCTAGTCCATCTCGACTTTTGGAAATCATCGAATCATTCGTTCTCCCGCTCCGCCATCTTCACGACATCTTCC
>Ga0265797_10008115_pt1 | contig 14117 bp, 12 predicted proteins | sample P2T30metagenome_FD_192433 | JGI IMG/M metagenome (GOLD analysis project Ga0265797, IMG submission 192433) | Plant litter microbial communities from East Loma Ridge, Irvine, California - P2 T30 | ecosystem: Environmental > Terrestrial > Plant litter > Unclassified | place: USA: California... | reverse complement strand
CGCCGCTGCGATTTCTGCCATAGAGAGCGACACGAGTAAGCTGAAGCCGCCTACCATTGTCCAATTTGCAAAAGCCTGCTAGCCAGTCAGTGATAATGTGTCTGTGGACACTCGAGCGACGTACGGCCTGAGGTCCACCTGTAATCCTGTGTTGAGCATAGATTGTGAGCAATTACTCCGAGTTCATGCAGCGAGCATACATACATGGCGAAACCGAACAATACAGGCATGCCTGAAACGAAGTTCATAGTCGTGAACGTCGCGGCCCACTACAGCTCAGTTAGTACCTCCGTCGAAACATCGAGTCCCAGCACACCTACGTTCTCGAAGAGGCCAAAACTGCGAACAAACACCTGCCAGTACCCAAGTGTGGCCAGAATGTACTCATCACGAGTCATTTCGACCGTAACGGCGTGATCTGAGTCGCTGTGTTGGTCATCGTGTACCTGCAAGTCTGTGGTTTCCAGCTTCTCGGGACCCATATTGGTGGCGAAAAGCTGTCGTATAGAGTGAAAGGTGAACAGACATGAGAATCAGACAAAGTCTCGTGTAAATGTGCTTCAAGATATCATGCGGACTTGCAGGGTTGTTAAGCCCTCATGCAAGATAGTGTGGTACCCCGCGAGTAGCAAGGCAATAGATCTACCATGTTGCACAGCTACAGCCGCTGTGCGAGGCCATATGCTTGGAGGCCACCGAGAGCGATAGCAGAGTCGAACACATTCGGGACAAGGGCATGGTAACTCTCCATTGTAAGTCGTGCAAGATCTGATCTTAGTTCTGCCGTGGTGATAAGGCGCAATGCTGATCGGCGTATTGCTTTCAGCTCACATCCATATCTCATGCAGGGCTCTCTGGCCTTGATATTGCATTGGCGGACAGTACACCGTGTAGGTCCTTTCACCGGAGCGATTGATCCTTGCACTCGGGTGATGAGTAGGAGGCAGATCTTGACTGGAATCTTCGATTGAGGTGCTGTGCTACCAACCCTTGCCCAGACTCAGAATGTTGTTGGTCTGCAAGCTGTGCTACGGCACTGATTTGATCGTTAATCATGCGTTCGGATGACAGAGGGCTATCCGACCCGGAATGTCGATGTATTGTTACTCGAAGGTGGTACACCTGCACATTGAAGACTTTCGACCTGTCTTCGTATGCCACTAGTCGACCACTGCTGTCATATAGTCATATTTGTCGAATCGCTGCGTGCCTTGAATTTCCATTATCCGCGTAATGTGTGTTATGCATGATTGAAGACGAGTCCTTTGTGGATCCATATCAGCTTGAACTAAGCGACTCCCGCTCATCCGGTCTGTGAAGAAAGTAAGGTAGCGGCTGAGTAACATGAAGGCAACGATATATGAGCACCAACAACACAAATACATCACACATTCTCCTTACCACTGTAGCAACACAAGAGTCAGTTCACCGAGGCAATGTGGCATGGTATAGCGCAACAACGAGAACGGTAGAGAGAAATGCTCCCAAGTCACTCGGACGAAACCGGCTAGGCCTTGGCTCGCCAGCTCGGAGCCGTGCAACGACAGCTCCCGCGGCAAGTCGCCGTGGGCGCCAGGCTTTTGCTTTGGGGATTGCTGCTTTTGCTTGCAGATCAACACCTCCAACCACCCGCGCCCTCTCCCATATACCCTCCGACACGCATACACATCTCTCAAAATGCTGGCTGGTCGTTCTTTCGCCGCGCCTGCGCGCCAGTGCATGCGCACCACCCGTTTCCAGCAGATCTCCAGACCCGCATTCGTGAGTTGCATGCACCACCACCAGCTTGCTTGCACGAGCCTTGAGCGGATGCGCGCGTGCCAGCAGGAGCTCGAACAAGAATCCCCAGGACTAATGCGCGCCTTGTAGTCAATCAGATTCGCCTCCAGCCAGGCCGGCACATTCCCTGGCCAGAAGGGCAGCGACGGCAAATACACCGTTTCCCTGATCGAGGGCGACGGCATTGGTCCTGAGATCGCGCAGTCCGTCAAGGACATCTACAGCGCCGCCAACGTGCCCATCAAGTGGGAGTCGATCGACGTCACCCCTCACCTCAACAAGGACGGCAAGACCGTCATTCCCGACGCCTCCATCGAGTCCATCGAGCGCAACTTTGTCGCCCTCAAGGGTCCTCTCGCTACTCCCATTGGCAAGGGCCACGTCTCGCTCAACCTGACCCTCCGAAGGACCTTCAACCTGTTCGCCAACGTGCGTCCCTGCAAGAGCATCCAAGGATACAAGACCCCCTATGACAACGTGGACACCGTCCTCATCCGCGAGAACACCGAGGGCGAATACTCTGGCATCGAGCACGTCGTTGTGGACGGTGTTGTCCAGTCGATCAAGCTGATCACCCGCGAGGCCAGCGAGCGCGTGCTCCGTTATGCCTTCCAGTACGCCCAGGACATTGGCAAGCCCAAGGTCCGCGTTGTCCACAAGGCCACCATCATGAAGATGTCCGACGGTCTCTTCCTCAACCTTGGCCGCGAGATCGCCAAGGAGTACCCTAACATCGAGTTCGACGCCGAGCTCCTCGACAACGCCTGCCTCAAGGTCGTCACCGACCCCACTCCCTACAACGACAAGGTCCTCGTCATGCCCAACCTGTACGGCGACATTCTCTCCGACATGTGCGCCGGTCTCATCGGTGGTCTCGGTCTGACCCCCTCCGGCAACATCGGTGACAAGTGCTCCATCTTCGAGGCTGTCCACGGTTCCGCTCCTGACATCGCCGGCAAGGGCCTTGCCAACCCCACCGCTCTTCTCCTTTCTTCCATCATGATGTTGCAGCACATGGGTCTTACCGAGCACGCCGACAAGATCCAGGCCGCCATCTTCAAGACTCTTGCTGAGGGCAAGGTATGTGAAGAATGAACTCCAAATTTAAAGCTACACAAAAACTGACAATTATATTTCTAGACCATCACCGGCGACCTCGGCGGCAAGGCCAAGACTCACGAGTACGCGGCTGCCGTCATCAAGAACCTGTAGATACCACCTTGAAGCATTTTATTGGGCGGGTTGCCTCAATCCATTGTTTGAGAGGAATTGTTTTTCCCTTGATGTACAGCGCGATCTGGTGTTGGAGAAGTAGTTGGATGTAACATATTTCACACATCACAAAGCAGCCACGGCTTCTTCTTTTCCAGGATTGCAATCACGCTTATTATTATTCCAATTCTCCGGTATCGTGGCTCTATACGCCGGTATTGTGGCTTTATACGCCGTATACGTGGTTCTATGCGCCGTATACGGCCATCCTGAATGGTAAATTTATGGTAGATTGCCAAGGGGTGGCGTTCCGCTCACCCTCCGCTCAGCTCTCCGTGCGTGTTTGACGATCCTTTGTACAGGTACTGACACTGTACTACTGACGTGTGACGGACGGGCACGGAGACGGCTGCCGATGGGTAAGGTGTGTGCAGAGATGACGACTCGAGGATTTGGGTGGCGTAAGGCACAATGACCTGGTACTTTGTCTTTGTAGACCAACTCTTCGAGCATTTGCAGTCGCTTGAATACGATCAGATAGCAAGCAGGGATACCGAGAAGACCGAAATACCGTAGCCATTGCACACGGGAATATACTTTTTATGCAAGACCGAAATCAGGTAAAAATGTAGGGCTGTCACGCAAAACCTTGGCCCCCTTAGGTTGAATTATGTCTTCCGGCACTCGGAAGGGAAGGGCTGCCCTGCGCATGGCAGATGGTGAAGGCACAAAAAGGCAATCTACAAAGGGGCGAGCCAATCACGACGCGCCGGCCTAAACCCAATTTTGAAAGATCGAACCATCTTTGCAGCTTTGCGCTCTTTCCCTCGAACACGCGCGGGTGGGGCGCGAGCAGCGAAGGGTAATTTCTCGCCTCTCACTAGTAATCAAATCGTGCCATTGCATCCGCGCTCGGCCTCTTGCCCTTATTATATCGTCTGTCCGGGTGTGCAGGAGATTGGTCATTCTTTTCCCCCTCTACGTCTCTTGTCGCGTGCGAGCGGATTTGTCTTTGTTGTTGAGGCCGACTCGACACCCATATACCACTGCACTACCACAGTGCTATCCTCGCCAGCCGGATTGTTCGTTGCGACATTCCCGCTGCCGACGCCATTCGCTTGCTGTGAGCGCGTGCCGAAGAACAAGAACTAGAAAAAGAGCTTGGGCGGCGCGCTGTTGCTAGGGAGGAAAAGGAGATATCATACTCCTCGGACAGGAAACAATATACTACAGTAACACCAATACACACAACACCGCCACCATGGCCGCCGTCATGGACGCCCTCAACTCCACCTCCAGCATTGTCCCGGCCTCGACCATCGAGGCCACCGTTGGCGCCATCAACACCAGCTTCCTGGGCGCGATCGCTGAGAAGACCAGCACATTCGGTGTGATCGTCACACTGCTCGCTGCCGCCGTCATTTACGACCAGCTTTCCTACTGGCGCCAGAAGGGCTCCCTCGTTGGTCCTGCATGGAAGATTCCTTTCATCGGTCCTTTCCTCGAGAGCGTCTGGCCCAAATTTGAAGCATACCACGCCAAATGGCTGTCCGCTCCCTTGAGCTGTGTCAGCGTTTTCCACAAGTTCGTCATTATTGCCTCTACCCGCGACATGGCTCGCCAAATCTTCAACGCGCCTGCGTATGTCAAGCCTTGCGTCGTCGACGTCGCTATCAAGCTCCTCCGCCCTGAGAACTGGGTCTTCCTCGACGGCAAGGCTCACGTCGAGTACCGCAAGGGCTTGAACGGCCTTTTCACCCGCCAGGCTCTTGCCGCTTACCTTCCCGGACAACAGGAGGTTTACGAGGAGTACTTCGAGGCTTTCCACGAGACCTCGGAGAACGCCAGGAAGACCAAGAGCGGTGTTGGCCCTGACAATGGCGGCACCAAGTTCGTCTACGCCCTCCGCGAGCTCACCGCTGCCGTGGCTTGCCGCACATTCGTTGGTCACTACATGTCGCACGCTCAGGTTAAGGAGATCGCCGACGACTACTACTACATTACCGCCGCACTCGAACTCGTCAACTTCCCTATCATCATCCCCTTCACCAAGACCTGGTACGGCAAGAAGGCCGCCGACAAGGTTCTCGAGACTTTCGCCTCATGCGCCGCCAAGGCCAGGATCAGGATGAAGCAGCCCGGCGCAAAGGCCGAGTGCATTATGGACAGGTGGATTGTTGAGATGATGGAGAGCGAGCGTTACAGGGAGCGTCTTGTCCGCGGCGAGACTGTTCCCGCTGAGGAGAAGCCCCAGCACGTCCTTCGCGAGTTCACCGACTTCGAGATTTCGATGACTATCTTCACTTTCCTTTTCGCTTCTCAGGACGCCACTAGCTCTGCTGCCAGCTGGCTGCTTCAGTTGACTGCCGATCGCCCCGAGGTCTTAAAGAAGGTCCGTGACGAGGGCAAGACTATCATGGGTGATCGCTACGGAAAGTACGGCGGTATCACCATCGAGGATGTCGACAAGATGATCTATACTCGCGCCACAGTCAAGGAGACCCTCCGCTACCGCCCTCCCGTAATCATGGTTCCCTACATGGTCAAGAAGGACTACCCCGTCACTCCCACATACACCGCACCCAAGGGCTCTATGCTTATCCCTTCGACATGGCTTTCTCTGCACGATCCCGAGGCTTACCCTACACACGGCGGCGCCGACGAGTTTGCACCTGAGAGGTGGACAGAGGCGGATGCTGAGGACAAGGGCAAGAACTGGCTGGTCTTCGGTACCGGCCCCCACTACTGCCTTGGTCAGACGTACGCTGTTATGAATCTCATGGTAAGTTTGCGATCCAAGTCAGTCTCAAAAGAAATGTCACTAATCAACGACACAGATTATGCTCCACCTTCTCGCTGCCAACTACGACTGGCACCACCACATCACCCCTACGTCCGAGGATATTCGTGTTTTCGCCACTATCTTCCCTATGGTTCGTCTCAATCTTCCCAATACCATCATTGATCATACAGCTAACAACCAAAACAGGACGACCTTTTCCTCAGCTTCACCAGGCGCGACGTTAACGCGGCCTAAAGACATAAACCGCAAAAAGTCCTTCGCACCTTTTTTTCGCAAGGTGGTTTTTCAATAGCATACCCTGACTACTCGAGTGGTTGTAATCTAATTCTTTTTTCCAACACGTCTACAATTGAGCGCGGCGTTTCCATCAATGTTGGCCTGTCCTCAGATCTGGATTTGAGCTTGTCGGCTCGCACGTCGTCTTTTTCGACGAAAGTTTGGATGTTGTCGCTTGCGCCGGGTCTACAGCTAGATCTTTTTGTAGGTAAATCAGTATGCGATTCGCATTAGTAAGAGTTACACATTCTACGCTGATCACGTAGTACTCGGTAAGTGTTCCTCCTCGTGAGCTTCCCCTCTCACCCCCGCTCGGCTGCACCGTTCGTCTCACCACCATCTGTTATACCAAGCCCGCGGTCCGGGGATATATATATCAAAACATCCACCTAGCAAACGATCAACACCATTGATCTTGCCAATCATCAAAAGAAAATTAAGCAACTTCATTGGTACACCCAGCTATATCAAAACCAACAGCCAGCTAGTCTCACTGAATCAATCATGGCTCCCTCCCAAATCCAAACCAACCTCTTCATCAACGGCGAATACATCCCCTCCTCCACCGGCGACACTCTCGCTATCTACAGCCCCGTCGACGACTCGCTCGTCTCCGATGCAGTCCAAGTCGCCAGCGAAGCAGACGTTGATCGAGCTGTTGCCGCTGCGCGAGCGGCTTTTCCGGCGTGGAGGGACACGGCGGGGCACAAGAGGGCGAAGTGCATGTTGAAGTTTGCGGAGATTTTGGAGAGGGAGGCGGAGGTTTTGGCTGGGTTGGGTAGGTCTGGCGTGTTTCTTTTTGTTTTTTGCTTTTGGCGTTCGTCGTTTTTGTTTTTTGGTCTTTTGGCGCGAGAGGGATGATGCTCACCTTGCTCTTTTGTTATTCTCAGACATTTTTGCTCGATCAGTTATGAAGGGACGAAGAATATCACTGCTAATTGAGAGAAAACAGAATCAAGGGCCATGGGCCAGCCGATTACTCTGGCGAAACGCATGATCCTCGGACCGGCAGCAACGTGGCGGTACTACGCTGGGTACGCCGGCAAAGTTGCTGGCGAATCGTACCCGCCTGACGAGGACGGGACGTATAAGATTGTGCAGTATGAGCCATTGGGTAAGTTGATCTTGGCCGGTCTGTGGTCATTGAATCGAACAAAGGTCGAGTTGATGCTTACGCTAGCAATCTGCGTGTAGGTGTCTGCGCTGGTATCTGCGCTTGGAACGGCTCGCATGTGCTTGCGGCTTGGAAGATGGCGCCGGCGATGGCGGCGGGGAATACGTTTGTGCTGAAGTCTAGCGAGAAGAGTCCGTTGGCTTTGGCTGCTTATGGGGAGCTGATCAATGAGGTATGATTGTGCTGTTGAGTGTTTCTCGTCGATCTGAGAGACTTTAGGAGATCAGCCATTGTTTAGAAGCACATTTCAACATCCTTGCTAACACTTCTCCTAGGCCGGCTTCCCACCCGGCGTCATCAACATCCTACAAGGCGCCGCGCCCGTCGGCGCCCTTCTCGCCTCACACATGCAGATATCCAAAATAGCTTTCACCGGCAGCGCTGCCGGCGGCAAAGCCGTAATGGCAGCGGCAGCCAAATCAAACCTCAAGCACGTCTCGCTCGAGCTCGGCGGCAAATCCCCCAGTATCCTCTTCGACGACTGCGACATCGACAACGCCGTCCAGCACAACAGCGAAAGCTTCCTGCGCAACAGCGGCCAGATCTGCTTCGCTGCATCCCGCGTCCTCGTGCAGGAAAGTATCGCTGGCGAGTTCATCAAAGCTCTAAAGTCAGCTTTCGAGAACGCCGCGAAGAAAATGGGCGATCCTTCTGCTGCGGAGACTTTGTACGGTCCCTTGGCTGATAAGAAACAATTCGACCGCGTGATGCAGTTCCTCGAAGACGGCAAGCGCGAAGGCGTCGAAGTTCTCGTCGGCGGCGAGCGGCAAGGCGACAAAGGCACCTTCGTCCTGCCGACAGTCTTCCTGAACCCAGATGTCAAATCACGCGTGTACAGTGATGAGATCTTCGGGCCTGTGATCAGCGTCAAGACGTTCAAGACCGAGGACGAGGCGATTGCTTTGGCGAACGATACGTCGTACGGTCTTGGCAGCGCGGTGTATACTAGCGATGTTGCCAGAGCGATAAGAGTTGCTGGGAAGATCGAGGCGGGGACTGTGGGCATCAATTCTGCGTTCGCGACGAGCCAACAGACGCCTTTTGGCGGGTTTAAGCAGAGTGGGTATGGGAGGGAGAGTGGTGTCGAGGGGCTCAAGCAGTATTTGCAGCCAAAGACGATTCATATTAATATGAACGTTGGGAAGAAGGCTTAGGATGCTGTGATGTGTAATTGATAGCATTGTGTTTGATATCTGGATTGTCCTTGATTTCGAGGTCGTTCAGAGCCTTTCGGTTAATGCGAACGAGACAGCCTTAGTATCACCTATGCTCAGTCGTGCTTCGTTTCTTCCGAGCTTTATCAGGATACCCCCATGTAAGGCTTATCCGGGTAGTAAGGCCCTCCCTGCGTCGGGTGCATAATAGCTGCCTCCGGCATAACCCCCGGTGAATCCGAAACTAAGCAAAAGATTAACACAAAGGTTCACGAAGAAGCATTCGCCGGACATCTTGCAAGAGGCAACAAACTTACCAACGTACTTCTCCCGCTGCACCATCATCCAAAAGAACGTAACAAAAGCCGCAACCTCCGCCGCGCTCAACGCACTCCCTCGAATCGAGCCCATCATGCGCTCGGTTACATAGTGCACCAGCAAAATCGCCGCCGCACAAGTGCCGACATTGTACGCTCCGTAGGAATGAATGGACATTCCCGTCTGAAGGCGCACGATGGTTAGCAGCACGTTGAAGGCGCCGAATTGCCGGGCGGCGAGGCTGGAGCATTCTTGCCATGCGCAGGATGGGTAGCGGGCGAGGAGCACGCGTTTGGAGAGAGATGGGACGAAGGCTTGGAGGGCGTCGTAGGCGGACATTGCGGCTGTCTGGATGGTGTTTTAGATTTGAGGTTCTCGGGGTACTGAGGTGAGGGTACGAACGAGGTAGAGCCATATTGGGAGTATTTCCCAGCCAGCAGGACGGCCTCTGCCGTTGGGTTGATAGGCGTATTCGTCGTAGTCCATGGCTTTAATGCTGCGATGTAGTAGTGGCGTTGCTTTGACCGAAATGCGTCCGGAAAACGAAGATTGCTGTGCACAGTAATTCACACTGTAGTACAATAGACGTACCTACCGGATCTTTAAATACTACACAGTTTCCAAATACCGCGGGAAAATTGGTGGTTGAAGAGAAAGTTAGTTCAGGGGCGAAGGAATCGCTAGTCTAGGTAGACGCCGCGGCGCAGGCAGCAGAGCGACATAATTTCCATCTTGAACTCGTGTAGATATACAGGAACACGATTTATCAACACACGTTACGCGATATCGAACAATCTCCCCCAACCTTCAACACGCTTCGTATCCACTCCAACCATTCGCAGCATATCCCATACCACCGTGGCCGTCGTATCAAACACATAGAGACCTTCGTACTTGGTCTCCCAGTGCTGCACCCTCTGCGCTGCCCGCAGATTGGTACAAAAAGTCGAAACCACTCTCGTGCCTTGCCCAAGCTGTCCCATCACTTCCTCCATTTGACCGTCAAGCGTGTCTTCGCTGACTTTGGCGAATTCGACATTGATGGTTTTCTTCAGATGCGACTCCGCCTTGACTTCGTACCCGGCTTTTCCGTAAGTAGAGACGATGGCAGCTTGCACATCATCCAGATACGGAGTCACAAGGCCGAATTGCAGTGCCTCGCTGCTTTTGTTTCGCACAATGTCGAGTAGACTGTTCAAAGCTAGTACGCTGGTAGTGGCTTTGATTCCTGTAGCGGACTCAATACTGCTACACAGTCTCTCGTCGGCGTCGAAGCCCAGCCAGCCGCTGGATGTCCCGCTCCAGCCTATGATATCGACTTGGGCATCTGCCAGGAGCTTTGCGGCGGCCAGGATCGCTGTATCATCGAATTGTGAAAGCGCTGTTTTTGAGAGCGCGATGTGTGTGACGGGGAATCGAGAGAAGTGGACGCTCACATCGCCAAGCGAAGAAAGCATTGAGCATGTCAGTGGCTCGAGATTGGTGTTGGAGGATGGAACCAGGATGCCTAGTTTCACGCTGGCCATGCTTGCGGGCTGTGTTTCTTGTTTGTCGATGTGTAATGGTGTAGAGTGGTGGTGCCCAACGTAGTGAGAGGCTGGGCGAGCGGACTAACGATATACATACTGCTTCATGTTGTTGTCGTTAGTATCGAGCGGCCAGCTATGTCTGCCCGCGGCCAAGCAGGCGCGCTGGCCGATGCGATAGGCATGCAATTGATTGATATGGATTTGTCTGCATATCGATTGGTGCTCCACTGTATCGTGTTAGCTTGCGATGCGTCGCCGCCTCGCATAAGCGTCCACAGTACACGAACAACAGCTATAGTGATAGCAGTCAGTGGAATAATTGCGAAAATACAAGATATCAGGTACCCATTTCGGGCACGTGTGAAGAAAGGTTCCATGTTGTTGCGCAGAACTGCCGAGGTCACCTGCTCCGTCAACAATCGCAGAAGCTTATCTCCCTCCAGCCATTCAGGTATAGATCGCCATTCGTCATTGCCCTCGAAACCATCGACGATAGAATGTCGACATTACCTTCCTGTAGAACTTCTTGATTCCAGAATATCAATCGACCTCACGTCTCAATCCAACAATCGTAGCATCGATATACCTATACCTATACCTATACATCATACACATAACCAACCAACCATGCCTACCGAACAAACCCCTCTAACCCTCCTCACCCTCCCACCTGAAATCCGCAACCAAGTCTACGCCTACATCTTCGTCCCGCCCGTCAACGAACCAATCCCCCGAGCCCCAGAAATCGCATCACCGTTCGCGATAGCCCTACAGCTAGACTCGCCGCCATGCTCTCCAATCCGCGACCCCGACGACGATAACTCACCACTGACATCCCGCCAACCCACAACACCACTCTCCACGCTCCTCACCTGCCACCAAATCCACCGCGAAGCCCAACTCCTAGCCCTCAGCACCTCAACCTTCCACCTGCACTCCATCAGCGCTGAACCCGAGCACTTCGCCGTGCGAACCCTGCCGCTTTCAGCCCCCAAAATCAGCGCGCTCAAACACCTTACCCTCACAGCGCGGATAACGCAGTTGCGCGCCCTCAACGAAACATGGAACGGTCAGCCCTTCGGCAACGCACACCTCCACCTCGATACTCTCACGCTCGTGCCGCGCCGGCCAGACGCAACGAAGTCGGCGTGGGCGGAAGTCGCGGAGCTGGACCAGTGTCATACGCTGGCTCATGTACTGGCTGAGACTTTCAAGACGCTGGGGAAGGTTGGAGAAGTGAAGGTGGTGAATGCGGGGTGTTTTGGGGAAGGAGTGTGGAGGCTTGTGTACAGGCATTTGGTGTTTAAGGTGTGGAGGTGGGGTGGGATGAACTGTGGTGTGAGGTTCGAGTGTTCGGATGCTGATGCTAATGATGGCGATGGTGGGTGGTTTAAGGCGTTTCTTGGGCAGGTTGGGAGTGAGGAGGTTAGAGGCTGTGATGCTGGGGATGAGGCTTATAGGTTGTTGACGGCTGAGGGTACTAGTCCGGGTGTTGTTGCTGCGATGCTGTGATGATGCATATTTCGTGAGAAGATCTGTCTTTGCCTGATGAGATAGATTTTGTACAGATTAGAGAAAGTGACAGTATAGGTGTCGTATATCGCACCACCCCATCGCTGAAAACGCCTGGCACAAAAGTAAGAGAGAAAAGCCCCAGCAAAAATGATTTCGCTCCAAGCATCAAAGACGGCGCCTTCACACCGCCATCCTACCTCTTCCTTTGCGCGCCCCTAACCAAGAGACCGCCAACAATACCCGCAGCAACAGCAAGCCCTCCCACGATCGCAACGCCAAACAAGCCCTCCTTCTGCACCTTATCCTCAATCAAATCCTTCAAGCTCTGCGCCTGCAAATTGCCCTCCTCCAGCTCCAGAAGACTGTCGTTATACCGCCTGGCTTCAGCATAGTTGCCCAGCTTATAGTGTCCGAGAGCGAGGTAGTACAGGCACTCGCGCCTGCGGTCGGGGCTCTGGCGGAAGATGTCTGAGAGCAGTTGCACGCCGAGCTGTTGCTCTTCGCGCTTGTTGGATTTGATCAGGCCCCAGGCATAGTTGAATTTTGTTTGCAGGGAGGGGTATGGGTCTTCTTTCTCGTATTGCGAGCGTAGGACGGCGAGCTCGGCGGGTTTGAGGGCGGACTCGGCGTCGGCGGCGTCTGGGAGGCGGTAGGTGTTAGACATGGTGGTGGTGGTGGTTTGATGGAGGGTGGCGGTTGGGGGATTAGGGTGGGTGCTTACATGGGAGTCTGTCGGCAGGCATGGTGGCGTGGAATGTGTGTCGTGTCTTCTAGAAAGATGCGATGGTTTGCTGGTTGCTTGCCGCCTGCGATAGAGCCAACATTTGGACGCTGAACCCTCGAGTCTGGTGAGCGAAACAGCTGCACGTCATCTGCCTCGGCTTCTTCCGCCGCCGCCGTTGCGTGGGGGAAAGCGCTATCAACAAACAACCCTGAAGAAACGAGGACGAGAACATTGAAAATACACATATCATCGCAACATTTGAATATCCCTCAAATCGACAGCGCGAGTCTGCTTTGCTGTACACGTTTCATAAAAGACACGAATCTACGCATTCCCAGTCAGATCAAAATGGTTCTCTTCGACGAAGACCCCGTCACAGTACGCATACGAACAAGATAAACACAAATACACAAAAGACCCATCTCTCTAACACATCCTCCCAGCTCATCTCCGAAACCACAAACCAATTCCACATCGCGCCCGACAAAGACAGTCTCGCGCGCATTTCCTCATCTCTCTCAGCACTCGGCTCAAACCGCAGCTCGCGCCTCGCAGCACAACAAAACGCGCTCAAATCCCTCTCACGGCGGCTCAACAATCTACACTCTCAACATGAGTACGAAGAGAACAGACACGATGCTGGCAAACACGCGAGCGAGATTCTAGCGCTGGACGCGGAGAAGTTTAGAGTCGCGAAGAGCGCGTACGATGTTGAGGTGGAAGGAGAGAGATTGGAGGGAGAATTGGCGGCGCTCAAGGCGCAGCTGGACACTTTGGACAGAGAGGGTGTGGAAGGTGGTAGGAGAGGTAGTGAGAGTGAAGGAGACGAGGTTCTGTATGTGCAAAACAAAATGCGTGTTTTCGAGGGGGACTTTTACTGACATATGCGATTACAGGCTGAAACTCCAAGTTTACCGCTCTCTGGGCATCGACGTTTCTCAGGACGCGATCACAGGCGTCTTCAACCGTGCGGTCATTCGCAACCCGGCAAAGGGCGATGTGAACGTGGTCAACGTGGACGGAAAAGTCGATCGCAAGGTTTACGCCGACATGTTTTGGGAGAGTCTCTAAGAATCGGCGATCTGGAAGGATCACTGTCACTTTTCGTATTTTGGGCGTCTGGCGTTTCGAATTGGGATACCCTGGTGGAATATGTACCCTTTTACTTTCATGAGCACAACGAGATATTGACCACCCTACTGGTAGACCCTCGTGAAGGGCACCACGTTGCGGAGATCTTCCAAGAATCTGTCAGCACTGCATATTGTTGCCCAAACATCATTTTATAAGCGCTGAGAGTGTCGTATCTACATGTACGTCGTTGGGTGGAGTGTCACATGCACCACCAATACAACCACAACTACTCCTTCTTGGCCGGATGCGTCGGGATAGGATTCGCAGGCACTTCCCCTACCCCATCACCACCCTTCCCCTTCTCCAAATCCCTCCGATAAGCCTTCCACAACTCCTCAACCTTCCCTCCCTCACAGCACTCCCCAAACACCTTCTCCCCATCATACTCGCCCTCCCTCAAACACCCATTCAACCGCCTCACCGTCCCCTCCCCAAACTTCCGCTCCAACCACTCCAAAAAGTACCCCGTCTTCTGATACCCCCCATCCCACTCCCCACT